>VOFK01004222.1_pt1 | contig 24527 bp, 29 predicted proteins | sample 5384121 | NCBI WGS metagenome assembly VOFK01 (sample SAMN12384730, study PRJNA508395) | human gut metagenome | isolation source: healthy gut J | host: Homo sapiens | reverse complement strand
GATTACGTATTGCTTCCCTCCTTGCTTTTTCTCCTTGGGATAAGGAGCTATAATTCCTCCAATGCGCGTTCCGATCTTTCGTTTTAACCAGAAACATACTGATATTGTTCCAAATCAGCTCAGCAATACATAATTTTACGATTATCACCCGTCTCAACAACCATAGAGAAAATAATAACAGTTTATGAGGATTCATCCGGCTAATGGCTCCCATAAGTATATATATATTTTCAAATGAACTCAAAGAACTGCTTCTCACGGTCTTCGCTTTTAGTACGGACATACGGTATGTAAGCATTCCGGTCTGTCTGGAAATGAAACGCGCTTCTTCCGACACTACCGTAAAAGGCTTATCCCCCGCTCGATACAAAACGATAGGCCATACCTTCATTATACATCCTGAAAATAAAAGGTTAAAACCATTCTTAAAAACCAGTGTCATCATCTCATTGAAATGGTCAGTAACGGCAGCACGTTTATAAAAAGGGAGAAGCTATCGTCTTATTCACCGTATTATTACGCACAGACCGTACTTTTGAGTTTGGTCCCCACACCTCTCCGTCTCCCAATATCATAGAAATAGAAGAAGGATAAATCAAAGTATCGCCTTTATGTAACAATGCATAAGAAAGAACATTCCCCGTTTTTACAGACACCTTCAGTTGTTTGTCAGGAGAGAATACTTCATAGCGTTTCTGGCTCCATCCCAAAGTAGCCGAAAACAGAAATAGAGAAATTAATGTAATGTTTTTTCATATTTATTCTTATAACTTGGTTTTAAATGATTGAGAGCAAAACTATACATTTCATTCCTTGCTAACAAGCGTTGCAAGGCTAAATTTCGGGTATGAGACGATTCCGCAAGTTTTTGAGACGCACGCCTTTCTTACCTATGTTTATAAGCCCTACTTTTGTAAGCATCATTACGGAAAATCATAATCACCATTCAATCAAAAAATAAAATGAGAAAGTATATTGTTTATATCCTACTACTTATTAATTACAGCATATTGCTGAATGACTTATCGGCACAACCTATAAAAAAAAGATTATAGCCGGAAAGTAGATTCTCTTCTTCAACAAATGACGTTGGAAGAGAAAGTCGGACAGATGATCCAATACTCCAATGACAAACTCCAGACAGGTCCTACCATCAAAAACCAAAATCATGTAGAAGAAATAAAAAAGGGAATGGTCGGTTCGATGTTCAACATCATTACGGTAGAACGTGCCAGACAGTATCAGGATTTGGCTATGCAATCACGCCTCAAGATTCCTTTGATATTTGGTTTGGATGTTGTGCATGGGATGAGGACTATCTTCCCTATTCCATTAGGAGAAGCTGCCAGTTTTGACCTGAAAATGATAAAGAAGACCGCCCGGATAGCCGCTTCCGAAACGTCAGCATACGGTATTCACTGGACCTTTGCGCCAATGGTAGATATAGCCAGAGATGCCCGTTGGGGAAGAGGTATGGAAGGTGCAGGCGAAGATACATGGTACGGAAGCCAGGTAGCCAAAGCGCGCATAGAAGGCTTTCAGGGAACAGACTATTCCCGACAGAATACTGTTCTTGCCTGTGCCAAACATTTAGCTGCATACGGTGCTGCCCTCGCCGGAAAAAGACTACGCGGAAGCCGATATTTCGGATGCTACACTCCATCAAGTATATCTCCCTCCCTTTCATAGTGCTGTAAAAGCCGGTGTAGCTACGTTAATGACAGGATTCAATGAAATAAACGGTATTCCGGCTACTGCCCACAAATATCTTCAAAGTGAGCTATTAAAAGAAAAATGGGGATTTAAAGGTTTTACCGTAAGCGATTGGGGTTCCATTGGAGAAATTGCCCGACACGGAATGGGCAAAGACAACAAAGATGCTACCAGAATTGCCGTCATAGCAGGATGTGATATGGATATGCACTCCATGTCTTATAAAAGAAATCTGGTCGACCTTGTAAACGAAGGCCAAGTAGATGTAAACCTGATAGATAATGCCGTAAGACGAATACTGACATTGAAATACGAATTAGGGCTGTTTGACGACCCTTATTGTTACAACAACAGATATCAGGAACTAAGTGATAAAAAAGATAATCAACGAACATCGAAAATCAGCACGCCTGATGGGAAGCAAGTCAATCGTCCTTCTCAAAAACAATCAAGTCCTTCCTATCCAGCCGCATATATCCAACATCGCACTAATCGGTCCTCTCAACAAAGCCTCCAAAGATATGTTAGGCAATTGGAAAGCAGTAGGAGACGAAAAAGAGGTTGTTACAGTCGATGAGGGTTTACGTAATGCTATCCCACACGCACAAATAAGTTATATCGAAGGATATGATTTGGAAAATAATGAACTCAAACCATTACCGGCATTAGACCGCTTCGACATGATTATTGTAGCGGTAGGAGAAAGAGCAATGGAATCAGGAGAAGCAAGGTCAAAAGTGGATATCAATATCCACAGAAATCAACAGTTGCTAGTAAAACAATTAAAAGAAAAAAGCAACAAACCGGTTGTAGCACTCATAATGGGAGGACGACCATTGATTTTCTCAGATATGGAACCTTATGCCGATGCCATACTAACGACTTGGTGGTTGGGATCCGAAGCAGGGAACTCTGTTGCAGATATACTCACCGGAAAATATAATCCTTCCGGAAAGCTACCGGTTACTTTTCCCAAACAAGTAGGTCAATGTCCTATTTATTATAACCAGAAGCGAACCGGAAGACCTTGGGTTCCCAATAATCTATATGTCAGCGGATACTGTGACGAAACAGCTTTGCCTGCCTACCCCTTTGGTTTCGGACTAAGCTACACACAATTTGAAATAGACACCCCAGTACTTGAGAAAGAGAAATATTTTTTTTAACGAACCTATTAAGGTAAAAAGTAAAAGTCAGAAATAACGGAAAATATAAAGGAATAGAAACCGTACAACTCTATTTACAAGACGTCGTAAGTTCCATTACACGTCCTCTCATAGAGCTTTGCGGCATCCGACAAGTAGAATTAGCACCTAAAGAAGAAAAGATTGTCGAATTCATTCTGTTTACGGAAGATCTTTCATTTTACAGCCATGAAAAAGTATTCATTACTGAACCCGGCGAGTTTAAACTATTTGCAGGTAATAGTTCCGACAACCTACGGCTACCTCTTTTTGAATTACTGGAGACACGAATATCTTCCAACAAATAGCCTGACTTCATTCAGATATACAACATAATAACTGAAATAAATAACATTTATGAGAACTAAAAAACACATCATCCTGACGTTATTGTCACTCATCCTGGTAAGTCAAAACTGTCGGTCTCAGGAGCTTATCGCAAATGTCTATGGACGCAACTACCAACTACTGAATGGCAAATGGAATGCAATCATAGACCCTTATGACCAAGGCATCCGAATGGGTATGTTTAAGAATAAAAAGCCTGTGGGTAAAACTGATTTTTTATGAATACTCATTTGAGGAAGGTTTAATTTTGAACGTTCCTTCCGACTGGAACTCTCAGATTCCCGAACTTAAATTTTATGAAGGAACAGTTTGGTATGCTCGCCATTTGGACATCAAGAAAAAGGAACTAAACGAAAGATTGTTATTATACTTCAATGAAGTCAGTTATCGTTGTAAAGTGTACCTAAACGGGAATGAAATAGGTCAGCACGAAGGAGGGTTCACTCCTTTTTCAAATAGATATAACTGATAAAGTTAAAGAGAATGATAATTTTCTGGCTGTAGCAGTGAATAACACCCGAACCAAAGATGCAATACCCGCCATGTCTTTCGACTGGTGGAATTATGGAGGAATTACAAGAGATGTCATGCTTGTAACAGTTCCTCAAAAAGTATATTAAAGATTATTTTATCCAGTTGGATAAATTCAATTCTGATAAAATCAATGCGCATATTTCTTTGTCAGATAAAAAAGAGGGGCAGAAAATAATACTTGAAATACCGGAACTGAAAGTAAGAAAAAGAATTAGTAACAGATCTTTCAGGTAGCGCACAACTCTCTTTCACAACCCGAAAGTTACAACGTTGGTCACCCGAATCTCCCAAACTATATACAGTCGTTATTTCATCCGATTCCGATAAAATAGAAGAAAAGATTGGATTTCGTAATATCTATGTGAAAGAAGAAGATGTTTATCTAAATGGCGCCCCCATCTTCATGCGAAGTATAAGCTTCCATGAAGAAATACCACAACGCAAAGGACGCGCTTTTTCAGAAAGCGATGCAATCATGCTATTATCGGAAGCAAAAGCATTAGGAGCTAACATGATTCGTTTAGCTCATTATCCCCAAAACGAATACATCGTAAGAAACGCTGAAAAAAATGGGGTTTCTTTTTATGGGAAGAAATTCTATCTGGCAAGGAATAGACTTTGGTAATGAACAAACCAAAAATAAAGCCGGTACAATGATTAAGGAAATGATCATGCGTGATAAGAACCGATGTGCTCTTATATTTTGGGGGAGTTGCCAATGAAACAGCCACTTCCGAACCTCGTAACCAATTCCTCAGATATTTAATTAATTGTTGCCATGAATTGGATACTACCAGACTCATTACTGCCGCGCATTTGATCTGGCAAGGTATAATCAAGAAACAAAAAGCCTTCGAGATGAAAGATCCATTCATAAAAGAACTGGATGTGGTTGCAATCAATAAATATATGGGATGGTATCACAATTGGCCTGCCAAACCTGAGCAGGTAAAATGGAATATCGCATCTGGACAACCTCTCATTATATCAGAATTCGGAGGGGAAGCGTTGTATGGGAAAAAAGGCAAAGTTGATATCAAAAAGTTCATGGAGTGAAGATTATCAGACGCAATTATATCTGGATAATTTAAAAATGTTCAGCCATATTCCTAATCTACGCGGAATATCTCCATGGATCTTATTTGATTTTCGCTCTCCTTTTCGCTTTCACCCCAATCAAGGAGGTGAATGGAATCGCAAAGGCTTAGTATCCGATCAAGGATACCGTAAAAAAGCTTGGTATATCATACGAGATTATTACAGTAGTTTTAATAAGAATTAGCGAACGTCTTATAAAATAATGGAACGAAATACATGAGGATGAATTATTTATCAAATATTAGTTTTGACACATCCATCCTCATGCCATAAATTAGTTCATCTTTACAAAGGATATTCCTCAAAAGCATACAAAATGGTAGATAAATAACGTTCGCCTGTATCGGGTAATAATGCAACAATCATTTTCCCGGCATTTTCCGGTCGCTTCGCCAGTTCCGTAGCAGCATATACGGCTGCGCCTGAAGATATGCCTACCAACAAACCTTCCTGTTTGGCTAATTCACGACTCGTACGAATGGCATCGTCATTCTGCACCTGAATAATCTCATCTACGATAGAAGCCTTGTACGTTTTAGGAACAAACCCTGCACCGATTCCCTGAATCTTATGCGGACCTGGTTTTCCTCCCGATAGTACCGGAGAATCAGAAGGTTCTACTGCCACAATCTTTATACTCGGATCACGCATCTTCAGCGCTTCACCTACACCGCTAACCGTCCCGCCAGTACCTACTCCGGCCACAAAGATATCGACTTTCCCCTCGGTATCTCTCCATATTTCCAGACCAGTAGTTCGTAAATGCATGGCGGGGTTAGCAGGATTCTCAAATTGTTGCAAGATGACTGCCCCCGGAGTGACCGCTTTCAGTTCTTCAGCTTTGGCAATGGCTCCTTTCATACCATCTGCACCAGGAGTCAATACTAATTCCGCACCTAAAGCTTTCAGAAGATTACGCCGTTCGATACTCATGGTATCGGGCATCGTCAGAATCAGTTTATAGCCTTTAGCAGCTGAAACAAAAGCCAATCCCACACCGGTATTCCCGCTGGTCGGTTCAATGATAGTCGCTCCGGGATACAAAATTCCTTTCGTTTCTGCATCCTCAATCATAGCCAATGCTATGCGGTCCTTCACGCTTCCTGCGGGATTGAAAGATTCAATCTTTACAATCAGACGAGCTTTCAGGTCGTTACTTGTATTATAGTTACTAAGTTCCAATAACGGAGTGTTACCCACCAAATCCGTCAATTTTCTTGCTATCTTTTCCATATATATCTGTTTTAAATTTCTCTTGTTTTAATATATGACAAAGATAGTGCGGATTCTGTTCAGGGTAAATACCATATATGTGGTAAATTCATACCACATATATCTGACTTCCTGCCAGATATTATATTAAGAAATCAGCTCTCATAGGGCTGAATGTATCAATCAATACACCTGCTTCCAGACAAACACATCCATGAGGCTGGTCAGGTTCCACATAATAACCATCACCTGTAGAAAGAATTTCTTTCCGATCTCCAATGGTCAATTCAAACTTACCGCTTGCAACATAAGTAGCCTGGCTATGATAATGTTGGTGCATAGAACCGACGGCACCTTTCTCAAATTCCACTTTCACCATCATCAGTTGCCCGTCATACCCCATTATCTGGCGACGGATTCCCGGAGCCGGTTTCTCCCAATCCAATTCTTTCTCAAACTGAAAAGCATCACTGCGTGTTTTCATCTTCCAATCTATTCTTTATTTATAACTATATTATTTGAATCTCTTCACATAATCTGCAATCAGATAACATGCCGGGCCGAGTACTTGCCCATGATCGAATCCTTGCATTTCGTACAAAGTCACTTTCTTGTTACCTATACTTTTCAAGACAGCTTCCAACAACGCATTTTCTTCATATCTTGCCGCCATCTCCAGATGCTTGTCCCCCCCCCGTAATCAACACGAGAGGAGCTGTTTCCTTACGAGCCTTATTTACCGGAGCATACTCATCAACCACCGGAATACCGTCAGGCAAACCGCGTTCCTTACGAATAGTGAAATGTGTCACCGTCTGACCACTCACCGGAAGATAAGCAGCTACACTATCGGCATCTGCTCCATATGCTGCCATGTACTTTTTTATCCATTGCCAGAATCAACGAAAGATAACCTCCCGCAGAATGACCGGAAACAAAAATGTGATCCTTACGACCACCATACTTCTCAATATTCTTGAAAACCCATGCCACAGCTTCAGCTGCATCTTCGATGTAAGCCGGATTCTTTGCTTTCGGACTCAAACGGTAATTCACCGCCACTACTGCAAACCCTTGTTCTCTCAATTCTTTGGGAATAAATTTATTTCCACCTTCCATACCACCGCCATGAAACCAAACGATAGTTGAGAAATCCTTCTTGTTTTCAGGATAATAAATATCCAGTTTACAACGCTCCTGACGATAGGTGTCCGTTTCGGAGCCAGAGACATAAGATATATCTTTGTTTGTGCGATAAGCATTTTGTGCTTGAGCAATGCAAGCACAAAAGCAAAAAAAGAAGGCAAATCTTTTTCATGGTTTCATTTATTTTATATTCATCTATTAGTACTATTCTTAAAAATTACTTTAGAGTTAATGATGTCATGTTCATCAATATATAATTCAGGATTCTCACCCGAGCTTTCCACCAAAGCTTCAATTGTGATACACTCATCCGGCAACCACTGTTTAAAATGTAACATATTATCTCTCAACTCTACCATATTATTGTCCGTAGCTGATAATTGAATCATCTTTTTTACATTTTTCGTATATAATGGAAGTCCGCCCCCTTTAACTACTAAAGAAGATTGGGCACCTTCCCCAATAATATTCTTATTTCCCCGTATTCTCTAACGTATAACATATTCTCCAAAGATTTTCAACCAGTATCGTATCTTCATACTGTACAAAGACAGTAATTCCAGGTATTTTAGGTTTTTTGCGTCAGCAATGTACTCTCTGTACAGCAGATTGTCACTCTGACTTTTTCCTTTCGAGAAATATGAAAAGCAAAGTAACTACTCCTCCTAAAATTGTGACTATTGTAACTATAACTTCTATCATACACCTGTGTCTTTTTTTCATAATTACTATTCTTTAGTCAGCTCCCTCAATCGCCATGCACAATCTTTGAATTGCTTATCAATACACGTTAGCCGCTCTTCCAATTCATCAATTTTTCGTAAAGCATCTTTTACATCAATCTCCTTTCTTTCAATCTTATCCTCCACATATTTAATTACTTTCAAGTCATATTTGTTATGCCGTATCTCATCCTGCGTAGCAACATAGACCGGACAACCGTTTTTTTCCCCCCATCTCTTCTCCGGCAAGAAACTTTTTATATGTATTCGAAAGCTGTTCCAGCATTTTATCAGAAAGTTTATAAAGACCTTTATTCGAAATATACCCCTTCCGTGCGTCAACGAATAAAGTTTGCGTCCTCATTCTTTCTTTTCTGAATACGAGAATTGCCGTAGAAATAGCCGTTCCATGAAATAGATTCGACGGCAATTCAATAACTGCCTCAAGTAAATTATGTTCAATAATCTGCTCTCGTATCTTACTTTCAGTATTTCGAACAGAACACCTACCGGCACTACTACAACAGCTTGTCCATCATTCCGCAAACTTGCCAAAATATGACTTATATATGCCCATGTAACTTGACTTTTTAGGAGGAATGCCATATTTAAAGCGTTTGTAAAAAATCACTATAAGCCTCTTCGGCTGCCCACTTATCCGCAAATGGAGGCACAGAGACAACAATATCAAACGTTCTCAGCCCTCCATGATCCAACAATTTAGGACTACGAAGACTATCTCCCCAAAGAAAAGTCGCACCCTTGAAGCCATTCAGCATCAGATTCATTTTTGTCAATGCATACAAATTCCAATTCACTTCCTGCCCATAGATATCAGTACCCCTGATCCCCATTTTTTTACCGACCTCAACCAACAGAGTACCACTACCGGATGCCGGATCGCACAAACAAGCATTTTTTTCTATCGCCATCTATTAGTTTCGTGATCAAACTAACTACCTCTGTAGGAGTAAGCACATTATTTATCTTTTTCCCCCGCCTCTTCAGCAAAAATATATAACAACTGATTATATAAATCACCAACATCTATCAACTGCCCGATAGCATCAGTCAGCCTGACTTCTTGAAAAAGTTGAAGGAGTCCACGCAATTTACTCGATCCGCGTGTTTGCTTCTCCTAATATATTACTTTCAAAATCAATAGCTTTATTGATTTCATAACCTTCAGTTACGAACCCATTTGCCTGCTCCAATTCATAAAGAGCCATATTTATCAATCTACCAAGATCCGGTGAATCAAGCGCTTTACATAGATAATCAAAAGAACTACGCTCGGACACCAATAATTGTAGAGTAAGTTTGTTATCGTCTTGTTGAAAAGAATCATTAGACTTATAATATTCACTTGCAGACTTCAGAAATAGCAAAGCCAATACATAATCCCTGCACTGATCGGCAGAAATCGTTCCACCCAAAATTTGCCGTGCTTTACTTACGATATAATATGCTTTCTTTCTTTCATAATACAATCATTTTAAAGAATCCATCAACAACTGATCCTGCAAACTTTGTTTAAGTTCATTTATTTCACTACGAATACATTCACTTTCTCTTCTCAACTGATCCATTTCTACAACAAGCTTCTGTACTTCTATAGATGGGTATATCAAGCTGTATTTCTCCTATTACCGATTGGGGAATCACTTGAATGCCCGTACCTACCGCTGCGCTCTTCAACATACCAAGAATAGACGGCGTATTTAAAAAAACAACAAAGAAATTCCGGTAATACATCACTAGTAATGGGACGTATAATAATAAAGGATGAAGATGCTATAGTACTTCGTTCTGCCCCCTCATACAATATGCAATAATTAGAGCCTCCTTTAGCCGCAAATAGCAAATCACCTTTTTTCAACCAATGCTTATCATTAATTCCTGTATTTATTACCGTAGCTACTTGAGTATAATCAAGTCGACTCTCCGGATCAACATCCTTCACCTGCAAATACCTGACCTCACCCTGCGAATCAGTTTTCATATATATACCGGATTGCATCATGGTTATATCCTTTAAAGTTACTTTCTTATTCATTATTTCTTTTTTCATAATACAGACTCTACTTAATATAATTAATTCAACTATTAAAATAACTATCTCCCGGTTATCAACATGCTCACAACGGATAGATACCACAAATATATAGCTTTTTTTCATTATTTACAAGTAATATGAAGGAAAAAAACAGGTAAATAAGCAAAATATCTCTTTTTATTCACTCTCTTCGAATTTAGTCAAGTAGAGTTTCTACTATATTAAAGACATGAAGCGAGATATGTATAAATTGAAAAGAATTTCATCGTCGAGAAAAAGAAGAACATTGCAACCTATCCATGGACGTCAGCAGATGTTCCCATAACTATTCGAGCAAAGCATACCGACTACCCGGCTGAACAGAAAACCGTAATTCTACCGGTTCTATTGCTTATCTTGTACAACATCATGATAGTCCGGAACCCAAAGAATACGACATCGAATTAATCCCTTATGGATGTAGTACCCTACGGATAACGCTGTTTCCCGTAAGATAAGTTCAATAAGTATTAGAGATTTTGTTTGCGTAACATATAATAAAAACTATAAATTGAAACCTAAACATGAAAGAAAGAAATCCATATAAGCACCTGTGTCCTACTCTAACGAAGTATAATATCATAACAATATACATAGCCGGTTCTTATGAAAGCTAGAACATAAAGCATCTCCTGAAGGCTTAAGGCTACAAACTCTTATGGGGTTTGCAGCCTTTTTTGTTGCAAAAAATCAAGTAGAAACTACTAAAACGGCAGATGAGAGTCTATAATAAACTCCAGACCCGTTTATAATAAACGATGACGGTTTTTATTATAAACTAAAAAAGAGTTTGTGCATAAATGGTAAACTATTTTCAATAGACTATAAAAACAAGAAAACGAATGAATGGTTTTAGCTAGGATTAATAGTAAATATTAACCACAAAACTATCGTTCATAAATCCGGAATGTCAATAGCCTGCCTTGCTATCTGCATCCACACGACACGTACTTTATATAATACGCGCCTGACAATTATCAACTATCCGGATGGGTTATAACTCCAACCGGGAAGCTTCACGTAAAGAACGATCCCGCATTATGGCAAATCACTATGACCCGCCTCATAAAGCATTATCTGATCCAGTATCACCCCCTCGTCCAATGCTTTAATGACAAGTTGATGTGATTTTTTGCCGGAAACGGGGAGTACGATTTTCCGGATTGCCTGATTACGAAGCACATTCTCTTTCCATTCTTCGCTACGTCCCTCCGTTTCATAAGCTATCACTTCAGGCTCGGCACCATCCAAAGAAACCGAGATACGCAGCTTATCACCCTGTACCGGATGATTGGGAAGCAACCGGATATCTACTTCTAATAAATCCGTTTTCAAATTACCGAAATAGAAAGTCAGCGCATCACCTTTTTCTTATTTCTGCGGCTTTACCTTCATATCCCAAGCCTTCGCAGACAACAGCATTTCCTTTTTTTAGCATCCGCCCCGTTCCATTGACAGGCTGCCTTACGGTCAGCTATCATTGGAGCTGCAGCTGCTTTTCGTTCCACACGATTGAATACAGGAAGCTTGCGGGGCTTGAAATCCATCATACGGTTCCATTTTCCATTCTCCAGAGAATTGTAGTGTTGAGTGAGCGCGGCAATGCTATCATAAGCGGCATCACTCTTTTCCCCAGTCTACCTTATCATGGCGTGCCAACTGGGCATATAACAATTTGCGATTCATTTGTGCCGCAGCCTGTACCGGATATTTCACCAGTTCGAAGTAGGCGCTCTGTCTGTCGACAGGCACTTTAGAGGCCGCCTTCTCCACCGTTTCCGAAAGTTCGTCGTAAGCATTCAGACGTTCGTTTATCTCTCTTTCACTCCACGGCAGGTCTTTGACCACCCGATAAATCGGATTATTTTCCTCCTCCCGTGTATTTCCCATAAATTCGGGTTTGCGGATATGCGCCAAGCGATAATGTTCCTGCATAACGGGAAGTACAGCCTTTGCACAGGAAGTTCCCAGTTCCCGTTCCAGCCAATGTTTCAGATGCACGGTCACTCCTTCGGAAGACACCTTATCCAGATTCCAGGCCATATCCATAAACAACTCTATCTGATACTCGGCAGGCTTGATATCTCCGACGTTCAGTATCCACATCTTCTGTATTCCCTGGTCATAGGCCAGTTTCATCTGCTGATAGATCAGTGAAGGACTCATGGTGCCCAGCCATAAATAATCGTGCGGACGTCCCCAATAAGAGACATGATAATAGACTCCATTACCTCCTTTTTACGTGCCCGCTCAACGGCAGTGGGGAAATGGCGGATATAGCCATAGTTATCATCACACCACATCAGTGTTACATCATCGGGCACCTGTAATCCGGCATGATAAATGTCGAGTACCTCTTTATAAGGGATAAAAACCTGCGGGACTTTAGTTACATCCTTATCAACATATTTTTCAAGCAACCCGCGTTGATCTGCAGGTACACGGTCCAAGACCGCTTTCTGCTCTTCTACCGTTTTGGCACCCTGCATCTTTCCATCGTGCACGCCACGCATACCTAATGTGTAAAGTATCTCTTGTCCGGCAACTTCCTTCACACGATCTTCCCAAAATTTATAAACAGCCGGACTGTTATTCACGTAATCGTATACGCCTTTTCCCCTTCTCGACCATTCACCGGCAGCATTACATGCCATCGGTTCGCAATGGGAAGCCCCCACAAAAATGCCGTATTTCTTCGCCATTTCCCGATTCCCTTTCGTCAGAAAGAAAGGAAGGGTGCACTCGTGCATAGCAGGCCAGTAAGTATTAGCCCGCAAACGGAGCAGCAGCTCAAAAATACGTTCGTTGGTACGCGGACCGATTTCTCCTTTCACATCCGACGGTTCGTAAGTTTGGTTGCCCCAAGGCATCAGTCCCCAGTCTTCATCATTAATGAAGATGCCCCGATACTCTACAGAAGGCGATTGCAACTCTCTGAACTTTGAAGAAAGACGGAAGGTTTCTCTCTTTTCCGGAGTTACGTCCGCCCACCATTCCCAGGGAGAGACACCTAACAAACGGGATATTTCGAGTATGCCGTAAGCTGTACCATGACTGTCACTACCGGCTACAACCAGCTTTCCATCTTGTGAGACAGTCAGCAGGAAAGCCTGTTTTTTATTTTTTAATGCGGAAAAGATCAATACCTGTTTCGTTGATTAGATTACTCTGCCCTACAGTTCCTACCACAATAGCCCCTACCTTATCATTCAGTTCGGTGGTTGCAGACAATACAGTCCGAATATCGCGACCGAGCATTTCCAGCGAAGTGCGTACCACTAGCTTTTCCGAGTTACAGCATGCTATCGTAACCGTCTGACCGGATTGCAGAATAAACTCTTTTTTTGCTTGCCCTGAACCGACAAGACTGTCATTAAGAAAAGAAATAAGGGAAGTAAGGTTTTACATCTCATAAGTTTCATGTTTTTAGATTGTACAAAAATACGACATCAAGTTCTAAAACAAGATAGAATCATGTACAATTTGATAGAATTTCGTTCAAGCATCCAGTTTACCAGATCATCCGACAAGTAGCAACTGAATCCCGGGAAAGCATTGCTCTCCTCCGATTTCCATTCTCTAAACAATATGCTTTCAATGTTCTATTTTTAATATTCTGCAGGGAAATAGCTAATTAGAAAGTAACGAACTAGAAAATAAACTGCATAAATAATTGCATGAGCATACAAAAAGATGCCTAATATTGCATAAAAGCAAACAGGATATGCATCTTTCTCTATTCAGAAACCGCTCATTGCCTTAAAACCAACGAAGTGTTCCTCGGTGTGCATCGACTTGTTCCTCACCGAGGAAGCTATCGTTCCCCGGTGGAGAAGATAGAAAATGGATTATTAAGAAACATTTTTTCTCAGTTTACCATAATATATCGGAAAGGAAAAAACTAATAAAATGATTAGTTATTCGGGCATCTACTATCCAAATAACAAAAAATAATCAAAAATCTACCGCAGTTCGATTGGTATATTTTCGAAACAGCAGAAATATAAAAATCGCGTAATTACAAATGCAGGACATTTTCCTGCTTTTCTTTACCAAACTTGCAATTCACGTCCTTCTTCCAATGATTAAATATTCCTTTTTTAAGAATCATCGTTTTTTAAGAAGGTTATTTCAACTTTTATCCTTCAATAGCTCTTTTGTCTTATCCGCCAAAAACTAGGGGGAATATTAATCAAATTACCATCTTGTTTCAAATTCAGTATTGAATAGCGAATCAGGTAAGCGGGTTGGAAAAAGCTTCTCATAATGAATCACACTTTTGATATCAGAAATGTAATAATTTACACATTTTCGATATGAGTTTCGTGCGAATCTACACATTATCCATATAAAACGAAAGAAAAAATTCAGGATAAATGCATTGTATTCAAATCGAAGAAAGTATCTTCGGTAAACTACCCAAATAATAAAAAGGAAGATTTATCAATCGGAAACTCTTTCCGGCAACCGTCTTCACATCATCAATAGAATATGGACCACTCCAAAATACGGACAGCTAAATCACCGCCAGACAAATCCATGAAAGAATGTAACGAACGGAGATGCGCATTCTTTCCGCATTTCACTTCAACCGGAATAATTTGTGTTCCTTTTTGCCATACAAAATCTGTTTCGGCATTGGAGCCTTGTTTGTCACGTACCCAAAAATGCAAGTCGGAAATATACTGTTCATCAAGTAATACCTGCAATTGTTGTGCTACAATATGTTCGGCGATAGCTCCTTGCCACGTATCCATCAACGTACGGTCATGCAGAACTTCAGTTTGGATATTTGCAGCAAAATTAACTAGTCCTGTATCCAGCCACATCAATTTAGGAGCACGTTTTTTAGAGCAGGCAGCGCCGGTGCGTGCATAGCTGTAACAGGATAAACTAAATGTAGTATAAAAAAGCTTTTTCCAAAAATATTGAAAGCTTCACGCACTTCCTTTGAGTTATAGGTTGACTCTCCAAAATTTCCCAGTTTAATAGTCTGTCCTGCCTTGTTCCAGCCGTCCGCAATATATGCCGGATGACATACGTCTGCAACTGGGTCGGTGCATACTTTTCAACATCCTCGTTATAACCTTTCAATAAAGAATTATAAATAGACTTCAAACGCACCAAGTCTCCATTCTCCCCGCATAATCGGCTACTACTTCGGGCATACCACCAATCAATGTATATCTATGAAAACGAGACATTGCCTCTTCATGCAACGCAGATGGCAAACTTATTTCATCTATAGCAGTACGATAATGCCCCTCGCCCATAGCAGTCAGATATTCTCCGAAAGTACAAGGGAAAGTTGCATATATTCTACTCTACCCACCGGAAAAGAGATACGTTCTTTCAACAATGACTGTAAACGTGAACCGGCAGCGATAACATACAAATCAGGCATATCTTCATAAAAATACCGCAACAATGCTACCGCCTTAGGCACATTCTGTATCTCATCTATAAATAGCAACGTCCGCCCCTCACGCAGAAGAATATTCTTTTGAAAACAAAGCTATCTTCATTATTTCCTGTACTTTATCCGTACTCTGAAACAGGCGCGCATCTTCTTCACGCTCCAGATTCAAATGAAGATAATTCTCAAAAGTTCCGGCAAACTCATTAACTAACGTCGTTTTTCCTACCTGACGCGCACCACGCAACACCAAGGGTTTACGCCCTGTACGTTCGGCCCCACTTTTTGCAACTGATTATAAATATCTCTTTTCAAACATAAAAATCATTGTTAATCAGCTACAAATATACCATTTTATTCTAAGAACATAGGCAATTTAACGAAATAACCGCCTAAAAAAAACATAGGCAAAATGAAGAAAATATAAGCAAAAACATAGGCAAAGTAACCCATGATTTCTGCAATTACTACTTAAAGATAATCATAATCTTTTCATTGCCAACACCTTTATCAGGTATTCTCACACTACAGACACCTGTTCCTTTATCCCAACTCCACACCACAGTTTCAGTGTCATTCTCCAGATTTTCTTCCAAACGTTCCGGTTTAGTTTTCTTTATCTTCTTTCCTTTGACAGTTACCTCTTTTTCGGGGCTTTCGCAGAATAAATACGGAACAACAGATTTCTCGGACCGGGGACAGTGTATCCTTTTCCTTCACGGGCAGAGACAGTCAATTCATATCCATTTGCCAAAGTACTGCAAATAATCGGTGTTTTGACAAATTCATCACGCTGGTACCCTAAGTTTTCTCCTTCATCTTCGTAAAGAGTAAAGGCAGCCTGTGCGCCTTCCTGTGCGGGGAAAATTTCAAAAAGTAAGTGGATATACCGGTTTCTCATGGGTGTAGTTCATCACTGGCATCGTAGGGATGATGGAACCTTGCTTCACAAACATAGGAACAGAAGACAAGGGAGCATCAACGGTAGTCCATTGCTCTCCGGTGTAGACCGTCTGCTTGTTGTTGTAGTCTATCCATGTACCTTCGGGAAGGTACACGTTCTTTGTGCGGGCACCTTTCTTCACCACGGGGGCTACCAACAATTCACGACCGAACAAGAATTGGGCATCCGTAGAAAACGTTTCCATATCCATTGGATATTCGAGAAATAGAGGCCGCATGATAGGCAATCCTGTATCATACGCTTCGCGGGCGTAAGTGTAGATATACGGCAACAAACGATATTTCAGTTCGATAGCCGCTTTCGCGTTCTTTTCCGCTTCCGGTCCGAAAAGCCACGGTTCCACCGGATTATCTCCCTCGTGGTGAATACGGCTCAAAGGATTAAATGCTCCGAACTGTACCCAACGGGTATAGAGTTCCGCCATAGCCGGATAATCCTCAATATCCCCACAGTAACCGGTAATATCACAGGAAGAAAATGGGATTAATCCCAATCCGGCGGAAAGCATTACAGGAATCTGATTAGCCAACTGTCCCCACCCTTGCAGTACATCGTCTCCGTTTCCGCTATCACCCGTCCAACCGAACGTATAACGTTGCAATCCGGCATAAGCAGCACGAGTCATTTGGAAAACACGACGGTCCGGATTCCTCTTTTCAAATTGCTCTTTTACCACTTTGTCCCAAGTCAGGCCATAGACGTTATGGATTTCATCGTGCATACCGAGATGGTGCTTCATCACCAGGCGTTCCGTCTGCTCCTCGTTACTCCAGGCAGGTTCGCCCATGTCTGTCCAGAAGCCGGAGACACCATCGTCAATAGGTTTCTGCTGATAAGTTCCCCACCAGTCGGCTACGGCAGGCAGGGTGAAGTCTACCACTCCGCAGTTTCCACCCCACGGCCAGGGCATATCGTAGCTTTTACCGTTCGTACTGTCCTTTACAAAATAGCCCAGACGGTCTGCTTCTTCCCATTGTTTTTTGTTGGCTTGTGCAATTACCGGGTCTTGAGATACGACTACCTTAAAAACCCCATCTCTTTCAAATCCGAAAGCATCTTCCTAGGGTTTTCATAGTTTCCTTTGCGCCATTCGAAATCCTGCAAATATTCTGTCCAGCCGATATCCTGATAGATAATATCACAAGGTATTCCCCGTTTCCGGTAGCCTTCGGCTATTTCACGACTTAGCTTTTCACTTGTCAACAGACCGCGGCATTGAGCAAAACCCAACGCCCATTTCGGCGGCATGATAGGTTTTCCGGTCAGTCCGACGTATTGGCTGATGATTTCTTTATAGTCTTTACCGAAAATAAAGTAATATATCATTTCCCCGTTCGGCGCTTCAAAGCTGTAATAATCACGGCTTTCCGTTCCGAATTTGAATTCCGTCTTATAGGTGTTATCAAGGAAAATACCATACCGGTAATTGCTCATAAAGAAAGGAATACTCTTGTAAAGAGGATCTTCTACCACACTATAACAAGGTTTGTCACTATTCCACATCTTATAAGACTCGCCACGACGGTCCATCTTTCCCGCTTTCTCACCAAGTCCGAAGAAGTGCTCGTCACGACGAAGCACTTTTATATTCCACCTTCTTCGTTCCTTCACTGACATGGCCTTTATCGGCATAATCACTAAACAGGAGTTTCTGATATTTATCGAATATCTGAAGACTCATCGGAGATTTATTCACCCGGATACGCAACTTCGGAGTAAATATCTCGTAACAGGCCGCCTGTTCATCCACATGAATAGTTCCTACCTCTTCCAGTTCTTCATTAATCACTGCAAACGAAGCATTTCTTCGTTGCAATTGCCCGTCGGGTGAGAACCAGATTTTTTTCACGACGGAAGAGCTGCAAAGTTGCAATTGTAAAGGCGGCACTGTCCGCCAGGTGAAAAGTCACCTGACGGCCCTGCTGTGTAAAAAGAAGTGCATGTACGTGTCGTATTTTCCGCCCAAACCCATGTTGGAAATATCAGGCACAACACCCATACCCATAATCTATATCTAATCATCATACCTATCATTTTAGTTATTCTGTAGCAGCCGCTTTATTCAACCACAATCATCGTCCAATATTTCAGGGAAGGCAATGTGAATGAGACAACCCCGTTCTCCTGTGTAAAGGCCAACTCCTGCAAAGCCCCTCCGTGTGCATCCGGCGACGCTACCCACAACTTATTCACTTTTGCCGACAGATTCATTTGCAAAGCTGCTTTTGTAATCAGAGCCGGTTCCGGCATCGTACCGTCCACATCTCTCCAGCTAAGACTGTTCGCTTGTGAGAAGTTAAGAAAGATGTATCACTTGCTTGCCACCTACCTGCTTGGCATAAGTAGTAACTGATCCCTGTTGAGGAGGCCAGCTATTCAATCTCATTTCGCCATTGGTACAATTCATGGAAACACTATTCTCCGTACCACCGTCACGAAGCAGATTCTGATAAGAAGTCAGGAAGTCATAATAACGAACCATCTCTGTTTTCAATTCTTCGCTCATTGTCAGGTTCTCATTCGGAAAGTACTCTTTGCACAACATGTGATCGCCTCCCAACTCCAGGTGCGAACCACCCAAAGCAAACATGACAGCATCTGTCAATAAGACACCCGGCGTATTAAATTCTCCCCGGTTATTCGCTTTATTATAATTCATATAAGCTGCAAAAACCGTATTCAACTGATAATTGCCATAGACTCCATTTTCATAAAGAATGGCTTTCAGATTGGTAAAATCAGCCTCATCTGCCCACACCTCATTATAGAAGAAATCAACTTTACCTGTCTCCCCTATCTGACGGGCACCGTAACGGCTGACCGCATTCATCACCAAACTCTTGTCCGGATGAGCCTGCTTCGTCGCTTCAATAAAAGAAGCATATCCCTCACGCAGATTGACCGGAATACCATTGTAATTGTAAAGCGTGCTACGTCGTCCCAACTGGTCTATCTGATAGCCGTCGAAGGCAAAGTTCGCGTATACATCATCATTCATTCTTTCGTTCAAATATTTCTGCCATTCCTTATTAGAAGGGTCGACCAGATAAATATTACTTTTCCATCCGCCCGGCAAATCATGACTGTCTTTAGTAGTGTGAGAAGCATCCTTAAACAAATACCATTCCTCCTTCACCCCGTCCGTAGCAGCATCCTTCAACGCCCTGAAACAAAGATTGTAAAACATAGACTTCATACCGAAACGATGCTGCGCTTCAATGTAATTCTTCACAGAACTTGTATAAACCTCCCGGTTAGCGATGTCCATATATACTTCGTCCAACTGTGTGCGTGTACCGCCCAACGGCCAGTGATGCTTATTATGCCAGTCCTGAAACTGTACCCAATTGATGTGATGACGATTCAGATACGCCATCTCTTCCTGTGTCTTTTCAGCCGTCTTCTCCTGACTGAAATCAGCGACAAAACCATAACGCGGAAAACGTGACGGATCACTGGATACATCTACCGCAATCGTACCGACAATCACATCCGTACCATTCTCCTGACGGTACAGTTCCGCCATATATCCTTTGAAATCAGTAGTAGGCGGTTTGCCATGTCCAACTGGTACCATTTACCGACTCTTCTCCGACAACCTCCCCTAAAAGACGATAACGAACTTTAGTTCCGGCAGGCAACGCGTCTTCTGCTGTAAATACCACTTTCTCCCCCGGTTTATAGAAAGCCTTATCCGTAGACAGGTCCACACTTAAATCCGATGTTACCGGAGTCACTTCGGTAACACTGCCCGAAGCTCCTCCATTCTCCTGGTTCGACCTATGATCGTCACTGCAAGCCATACACAGGAAAGCAGCCACCAAATATATTATTTTCTTCATCTTGAATTCTTGTTTTATTGTTTCACAATCGAAATCGTCTCTTTCAACTGGTCAATCGTAATCCGATAAGAACCGGCTTCCTGAATATTCCACTTATTATCCAAACTACCCAAATCTGCATCCGGATACATACTGCTCAACTCCGCATCCGACTTAACAACAAACAATGCCGTCTCTACTTCTCCCGTCGGAGCCTTGTTGCTCTTATCCGCCATAAACCAATCCCCGTTCCAGTCTGATTGCTTATCGCAGGATATCTTCATCTCACCTGTTTTCAGTGTGCCGCTTTCCAGGTAAAGATGTAAGGACTGTCGGCACTCTTCGTCATCGGAGTAGCATTGCCTAAATCCCATCCGTTTGGGTTGCCTCACCCACCAGATACAGCCCTTCGTAAGGGTGAACGGACGCATCAGCATCTTTTCTTTTTCCTTTGCCTGTATAGAACCATACTTTATAAGGTTTGCCACATTCGGCTTCCTTCATCTGCCATTTATTATCGTCACCTCCAAGCACTACTGATGTCGAAGTGTACGGAGCATTAGCCATGGTAGGATGGAAGAAAGCATCCGCCTGACCGAAATCTGTCACAGAAGCGAATTTAAATTCTCCGTCTGCCTTCCAAGGAATCACGGCTCCATAATGGAACAGGTTCATCTGAACAGCATCTTTTAGACAGTGCTTCAAATCCCCAACCATTGTTACCCGTAAACGAACCGACAATGAAAAATTCTTCATATCTCCAGCCAATATCTTCTGTTTCAGTAAGTGTCAACGTCAAGTCGAGCAGGTTTGCTTTTACGATATAAGTTGCTTCTTTACTGATTGTGAACTGTTCGTCCGGTTGGTCACCCGATGTACGATAGGTCAGTTTGAATCCTTCTTCGGCAGTAGCATCACGGTTGTACGACGGCAGGAATTCTCCTCAAGGTCGTTATAAACTTAAGCGATCCGGTATTCAGCTTTCCTGTCCATGTAAACTGTCCGTTATCCGTGCGCTCCATTGCCGTTGCGTTGTCGGCGCTCCATCCGTTCGGAGTAGCATCACCAATCAGGTAAAGCGTCGTAGTAACCGGCTGGTAAGTCAACGTAAAGGCAGTCGTCGCAATCTGCTTCTGATCTTCCATTCCGGCAACGACGGCTGTGATACGTGCTTCCAGCTCTGCCTTCACGTCATAACCGATACCGAACTGCGTATGCAGAAATTGGTTAAAGTTCTTCCACTTTCTTAGTCCATTGATACGTTCCCGTACCCAAATCCACCGAATAAGCATTCGCAAAGTCCGTTCCGGCTTTCGCCAGTTCAAGCGTATAAGAGATACGGTTACCGCTTCCATAATTCGTTCCGGTAGTCCATGAAAGCGCCAGCGCCTCCTCGACTATGGTTCTTTTCGTTCAACACCAACTCCTGCTGATTCACCGAAAGGGTGAGGGGGTATCATGTCCTTTATCTGTCTCCATATAATCCTCGGTACAAGCAACCATCGTTGCGCCGATGAAAAGAGAGCATAACAACTGATATATATATTTTTTCATCATATTATTTGTCTAAATGAATGATTATAAAACGGATTAATAACCGGGATTTTTGAGTCATCAGGTGATTGGAGTCCATCTCCGTTTGCGGAATAGGCAACAAGAGACGTTCTTTGGTCTGATTATTCTTACCGATAGATTTCAGGGAATGTCAATGCATAATTTCCATTATCAACCGGATCATATCGAACCAGCGATGTCCCTCAAAGCCAGTTCCATGCGCCGTTCGTGAATAATCTTTTTCTCTCATTTCGGTCTGCGTCAAGTGGTCAAACCCTGTCAGTCCGGCACGCTTACGAACGATATTCAATGGTTCGGCAGCCTGATCCGGATGTCCCTGCTCATTCAAAGCTTCCGCTTTCTTCAGTAAGACATCCGCATAACGGTATACTACAAAGTTGTTTGGGGTTGGTATTATACTCCGGAGAGACGGTTTTCGACAAGGAACTTACGTACGTTATAACCCGTATTCGATAAGGAACGTCTTGTGTTCCATACCGTCAAAAGCAGGACAACCCTGATACAACACAGTGATGTCTTTCCGCAAATACCATGTCCTCAGTATTGTTTCTGACAAACTCTTCCGTAAAGTTCCATCCATAAGCACCGGCTACCATGCCGAATTACGAGGCCCCCATGAAAGTAGACATGTAAGGATGCTTTATTATCGCCGCCCCAGAAGTCATATTATTCCGTACTACCGAGTATTCTTCGAAGAGAGATTCGCACCATTGCATTAAAGTTATCAGCATAATTGCATTGAACATAACATCCTATTGCAGCAATGTTAAGGTACAAGTGTCACTACTATTGGCAATAGTCGTTATTTTGGTTGGGTCAGTGTCAGGTGTAAATATCCGCATCGCCATTGCAGCCTCTTTGCAGGCACGTCCCCTGTCAGCATCTCCATAATTTGAGGAAGTATATTCACTCCATGGCAAACGGCTCCAAGCAAAGGCACCCTCCGTGCCAAACGTAGAACCAGAATATAATAATAATGCAACGGGTCTTTATCTCATTGGTTTCGATGTGCCTGAAGGCAACAGATGTTGCAAACGTCTGATCTCACCACGGAGAACGCCATGCCGTTATCGTTTGAAATTAAGTTTGAACAGCTCAAACCGTCGTGCCTCCTCCGCCTTACCATGATGATGTTTGTTCCAAATACGCTGGTTATATTAGATGACAGTCTTGTAGCAGGAAGTCAGTGCCGCAAATCTCATCCTGCGTCACCGACCGATCGATGTCAATGCCAGCACGGCATTACAATACCAAAGTTATCTTTTTTTTTCTTTCTCCTGATTAAAAGTTAAAGTTCAAAGCCCATACTGAAGGTAATAACGGCTGCCGTGATGCCATTAATATCAACTTCCGGGTCAAAGCCGAATATCCGGTAATAGTTGCCACATTCGCAGAAAGAATGCGGGCATTTCCAGTTGAATCTTTGCATCCACTTTTAGGCAGGTATACGAAAGCGTGATGTTCTTCCAGACGGAGATAGGAACCGTTTTCTAAATCTGTCCGGCAGTTCTGGTTCGGGTCTCCCCCAAATGGCGCGGGGCATAGAGTTGCTGGTTCCTTCACCGTCCAGCGGTTTCAATACGGCTGTGGTCTGGTTGTAAGCGGCTGCCATTCCTTCGTTGTCAACATTGTTGGCATTATAAATCTTGTTTCATACGCCTTGCAGGAAAACGAGTTCCCATCCCTTATAAGAGAAATTGTTGCTTAAAGAGAACCAGTTCGATTCGGGTTACCGATAACGGTCTTCATCGTTGATGACTCCATCGTTATTCAAATCCCGGAAACGGATATCCCCGAGCTGCTCCCGGTTATGGCATGGCGGTTTACTTCCTCCCAAAGCTTGAAAAAGTCCGTCGGTCACGTATCCGTAATTTCACATTGATCGGATAACCGGTTTAAGCATAGTCACGTATGAGTTACCCATCTGATTGATAAAACATCGGAGTTTTCGCTGTTCGTGGTCCAGAATTCATTATCTGTTATAGGTAGCCGTTAAAGCAGATTCCCAAGAGAAAAAGACCTTTCAGGTTGATGGTGCGCAGGGTCATTTTACCCTTTGTTGCGCATCTTGCATTGGTAAAGGTTTCAGTAGTATCTTCAAACCAGGGGTGACCAGGGACCCGAAGCTTTCACCAACATGTCTGCTCTTTTTTGATGAGCATCCGGCGAGGTTGACACGTGAGTGAACGAGCTCATATCCACCGAAGTTGGTTTGGCGTACCCTCTTAATGAATATTCGGATTGAAGGAAAGGGTGGTAGATACCAAAAACGGTGAGGTGTTGCCGAAAGGACAGGCTTTCCTGTATTATAGGAAGCCACAAAGCCGTAGTTACCGATTTCCTGATTACCGGTCACACCGTATCCATACGCGTAGTTTGAGATCGTTCATCGGAGATTTGTCTTTCGGGAAACCAGTTTTTCCTGAAATGCGCCATGCCAGAGAAGACGGAAGGGGAATGTTCCCCAACACGTTTCTTGCCGAAACGGGAGGGAACTTAGATGCGGCACAGTGATGATGGCTGTAAGCAGGTATTTGTCTTCGTAAAATAGTTGAGACGATACCATCATCAGAAAGCAGTGCCCGGTCACTCTGGCTACCGATAGACTGTACATCTTCTCGCCGTTGTCCATCTTCGTAGTTATTATCCAAGCTTTATGAAGATATATTCTTTTGAGCATTCAGATAGTCGTAGTTGTT
>VOFK01002627.1_pt1 | contig 24545 bp, 40 predicted proteins | sample 5384121 | NCBI WGS metagenome assembly VOFK01 (sample SAMN12384730, study PRJNA508395) | human gut metagenome | isolation source: healthy gut J | host: Homo sapiens | reverse complement strand
TGACCCCAGCCATATCTTCTCGGAGACAGCGCGATGACCTTGAGGCTGAAAAGAGGTCTGGACGAATCAACTGGCCGACAGCTTTGAAAACGTAGAGAGCTTGCCACGCGCGGACCATCGGCGGCGTGGAATGGCCAGACGCACTACAAAAACGTAGGTATGTGGTGGACGGAATACTACGGCGAGGATGCCCACCGGCGGCTGGCTGCATTAGATCTCCGGCGTGGACATCGACCCGGCACCGAGGGCGACACCGTTCTGAACAGCATCACCTTTTGGCTAAGGCAGTTGCTGCCACACTTCCTCAACGAAAGGCAGGTGAACCGACCATGACTGCTATCCCTGACGGCGGCGGCCTGCTGCTGCGATCAACGGCTGCGGGCGCAGCATTGCCGCACTCGGCATCTTCCGGCACCCGTCGGTTTCCGCTTTAATAGCGGAACCGACAGTCCGAGTCGTCACCCGACGATACGACCCCCGACCGTTTCAAGGAACGAAAGCCGCTGTCGAAGCGCAAAAGCTTAAGCCGGAGGCTGGATGATTCCCATTATCCGCTGTACAGCGGCGCTTTACCTACCCGACTGGCATCGAGGACACCTATTTTTGCATGAAGTACGCAGATCGATGATGATACTCGAGGGGCATAAGACATCAACGAGATGATCAACTACCGGATAACGGGTTATTCGAGTAGAGCGTGCCCAGGATGCTCGTTCCCGCAATGACTTTCAGTCGACACCGGCTTCATCATCTGGGTCAGCAACTGGAACGGCCCCGTGCTGAGCCTGCAGGTGATTCCGACGTTGTTCAACACGATGGCAGCGCTACCGATAACTTTGCCCACGGGGGCAGGAGCTTACCAATCTGGATTTGCTCCGAATACATGGGCTACCGACAGCGCAAAGACCACTGAACGCGCTGCAGCGCGCCACAGCACGGCATTTCGATGTGTCCATTTCAGGCGTATGACCCCGAATATGACCGCCATGCTGTACAAGATGCGCGCGCAAAAGCACAGGCGAGCTTGACGATTGGTTACCACTACTCCATGACTCCCCATTTTTCAAAACGGTTTTGTCGTGACTGTACACATCCCCGCCGGGTCGGGAATGTACTGGACAGATGTTCAGGTTGACTTAACAAGCGGCAGGCCAGCGGCCAGGTGCTGCACGGCCAGGACGAATGGTTTACCTGCGATGTGACCGCCACCGGCAAGGTAACGGTGCGCGCCCGTGACCGACATGTAGCTCCAGCGCAGTTACACCTACCAAGACATGAAGGAATGGTACGAGCTAAGCGACCAAACGAAGAGTTTACGGTGTAAACGGCTGCTACGGCAAATTATAAAGATGTCATACCAGTGTCGGCCGGTGGATTATGCCTCTTATAAAATTCCTGCTTACCGAGACGCAATGTCGAGTACACGACGTCATCAGCGGCGCACAGTGCGGCACCATGGCCAACGGCGGCCCGCTGTACGGCGTCAACGAGATCGTCGAAGTTTGAGATCGGCACCGCTTACGATGCGGATTTCGAGGCCGAGTATACAACGGTGTACGCTGCCCCCTGCAACAATGAAAAATTCAACCTGGTCGAGGCCATGCACAATGCCGACCCGATGGAACTTTTCCAGCCTGATCGGCTCGTATGCGACTACACCGGTACCTGGTTTGAAATTTGCGAGGATCAGCCGAACTTCTACATCGGCGAATACCGTAAACGTGAAACCCAAGAGCTTGCCATATGTGGCCAGCGGCATCACCTACCTTGGTATGGATCACCGCGGCTGGATCCTGCAGCATTTCGCTGTACCGCATGGATCTATGCGCACAGCGCGCGAAACCGTGGCTGGCGATGCCCACGATTACGGCGGCTTTTTACGTAAGGCATACTTGGCGGGGAATCCCTGCCGAACTCCGGGTTGTGCCGATGAACTGTTGGTTTGAATGACAAACGAATAAAAAATCTGAAACGATTATCTTGTAAAGGAGGTGCATTACCATGGCAACCTGTACGCAATGTGGTGCCGAGTTAAAGCCCGGTACTAAATTCTGCGAGAATTGCGGTGCAAAAGTATCCGTACGCAGCCTGCCGTGCGCCGCAGCACAGCCTGCAGCTGTGCCCTCCCCCCCCGGTTCAGCTGACCCAGGCTGCACTGCCGCCCCCACAGCCTGTACAGACGCCTCGCAGCCGCAGGCAAGGGCGGCAATCCCTATGCAGCAGCGCACCTGCCGCCCCGCAGCCCCGGACTTAAACGCAGCGAATCTCTACGCGGGCAATGTTCGGCACACCGCGCAGACCGGCGCAGGTGCACCGCTTTACGCCGAAACGCCCCGTCCGCGTCCGCACCGCCGTCACGCCGCCGCCGGCGGCACGGGCGGCAACCTACGGCACGTCTCGGCGGCAAAGCTTCCGCGCCCCCGCGCACCAATAATGTCCTAAGCGGATGATCCTGATCGCCATCCCGGTGATATTCCCCAAGCTTATGATCATCGTAACAATGATTAGCGGTTCTTATCCGCACCGGCAAGCCGAACGCCGGTGACCCGAATCAGGGCACCTGGGAAGCAGCCTACGCCGAGATCGGCGGCTCCGTGACGCAGGTCGAGGATGCCTTCGGCAGCGGGTTCCTGATGGACCTGAATGATAAGGGCAAGTGCGTTGGCGGCGGTGGGACGGCACCCAAGTCCTACGGCGTGACGCTGAACGGCGGGGTCTTCCAGCTGGATTGTGGCGGCCTGAGCTGCACCGGCACCCTGCAAGACGAAATCCTGACCCTGAACGATGGTAAGGACAGGGCGTGACGATCTACTTCGTCAAGTCCGGCAGCACCATGCAGCAGCCTCTGGACGGTGACAGCATGACCCAGGGCACCACCGCAGGCAGCGATACCGATGTGGGCATCTATGTGCTGGAATCCACTGCCGACAGCGAGTACACCCTCTCCAAGGAGGAGCTTGCCCTCGTCGATATGGAGGACTTCTACATTGAGCTGCGCGCGCGGACGGCACCGGCGAAACCTACATGGAGGATTTTGTCACCTTCCAATGGAAGGACGGCAGCTTCTACGCGCTGACCGACCCCGATACCCCGGCCATGACCTACACCCGCGAGGGTGACCTGCTGACCATTGAGTTTGACGGTATGACCATGGTCTTTAAGCGCAGCGACACCAAGCCTGAAATCGACCCCCACTTTGCTGGACGGCGGCGATGACGAAATATGACGGCGACGGCCGGATCGACGGCCCGGATGAGCCTGACCCGCCTTCTACACCTACGACGACGCAACACCTTACGATGATTTGGGGCAACACCAACTGGTACGGCTGGTTCCGGATGGAAAACTACAAGAATGTACCGAACCGTGATTACTTTTGACACCGACACCTACGATTGCTGGGGCTACATCGGTGAGAGCGAGGACGGCAGCCACTACTTTGAAGTTTACCGTGACGGCATGCCCGATGACCCGGTCATCACGATGTGGGTCAATGTCTATGATGACCATAGCGAGCCTATTCTGGACGGCTACGACTGGGTGCTTGACCAAGAACATGGACCCGACAGCGAAGCGTATTATAACTTCAACCTGTACCCGTATGCCGACAGCATCTCGCTGTTCATGTATGACTACGAGGGCGAGGACGGTACGGGGCCTGCGCGGTCAGCTTCTACATGAGGCTGGACGGCACCGAGTGGAACGGGAGCTCGAAGACGCTGCCGCCCTGCTATGAGGAGAGTACAAGGCCGCCTTGGCCAACAAATAACGACCTGATTTATCTCTGTACAAAATGGGGCGGGCCCTGCCCGCCCCTGGATATAGGATCATTATGGGACTTATCAGAGCTGCAATGGGCGCTGCTGGCGGCGTTATGGCCGACCAGTGGAAGGAATACTTTTATTGTGAAGCCATGCCAGCTGACCTGTTGGCTACCCGCGGCTGGAAACGCCAGAGCGGACGCAGCGCCAACACCAAAGGCAATGACAACATTATCTCCAACGGCTCCATCGTGGCCGTTGCCGACGGCCAGTGTGCCATGATTGTGGAGCAGGGCAAGGTCGTGGATATGTGCGCCGAGCCGGGTGAGTACACCTACGATACCGGCAGCGCGCCGACGCTGTTCAGCGGCGATTTGTCCGAGTCCATCGGCGCAGTGTTCCAAAACATCGGCAAGCGCTTCACCTTCGGCGGCGAGGCCCCAAAGGATCAGCGCATCTACTACTTCAACACCAAGGAGCTGACGGGCAACAAGTACGGCACCCCCAGTCCGGTGCCCTTCCGCGTGGTGGACCAGCGTGCGGGCATCGACCTCGATATTGGCATCCGCTGCTTCGGTGAGTACAGCATCCGCCTGAAAAACCCCATGCTGTTCTATACCAATGTCTGCGGCAATGTTGAGGAAGGCTACACCCGCGATGAAATCGACGGGCAGCTGAAATCCGAGCTGATGACCGCCCTGCAGCCCGCCTTTGCCAAGATCAGCGATATGGGCATCCGCTATTCCGCACTGCCCGGCCACACGATGGAGCTTTGCTGAGGCCCTCAACGATGCTTCCGCCAAGGGGGCAAGCTGCGCGGCATCGAGATCGTCTCCCTTCGGCGTTTCCAGTGTGAAGGCCAACGAGGAAGACGAGGCGATGCTCAAGGAGCTGCAGCGCAACGCAGCCTTTATGGACCCGACCCGCGCCGCTGCGCATCTTGTCGGCGCACAGGCCAGCGCTATGCAGACCGCAGCCGGCAATCAGGGCGCAGGCCCCGCCATGGCCTTTATGGGCATGAATATGGCCGGTGCAGCGGGTGGTATGAACGCCCAGAACCTGTACCAGATGGGCGCCCAGCAGCAGGCCGCTGCCACAGCCCGCCCCGGCCGGCAGGCCCCCGCCGGGTGGACCTGCAGCTGCGGCCAGACCGGCAACACCGGCAAATTCTGCGCAAACTGCGGCAGCCCCAAGCCTGCCCCGGCACCCGCAGCCGCCAGCTGGGTATGCAACTGCGGCACCTCCAACACCGGTAAGTTCTGCTGCAACTGCGGCAGCCCTCAAGCCCGCACCGGCTCCCGCCAAGTGCAGCCAGTGCGGCTGGACCCCGGATGACCCGGCCCATCCGCCCAAGTTCTGCCCGGAGTGCGGTAAGCCGTTTGGCCAGTGATGCGCAAAAAAATTGCTGCGGTGCTTTGCGCCGCAGCCGCTTTTCTGACAATGTCCGGCTGTAAAAAAGCACCGCCCGGCACACTGACCGGTATCAGCATCAGTTATTCCGGCATGTGCTATGACGACACCTATGGGTTTAGCATAAGAAACGACCCGGCTGACGGCTGCCTTTTCAGCTGTAATTACAAGGATGATGAATGGGTGGAGCTGGAAAACATCCCTGTTGAGGACACCCATTGGCAAGAAGCCCTGACTCTGGCAGAAAAGCTGGGGCTGGAAGGCCTGCCGGACGAAAAGAAAAATTCTCCCGGCTTATTTATCACCGATGAAACGTTAGATAGCGTTTGCCTGATTTGCAAAGCCCGGATGACGAGACCATCTACCGTTACCTGGATGCCGATGGCAATACGCGCAGCGCCCTGCGTGATTTTTTTGAGGATCTGGCAGGGCAGCTGCAAACCGAAGGAAAGAGAGGTGACGCATAATGGCAACGCAGCTTACCAACTACCAATGCCCTGCCTGTACCGGTCCGCTTCACTTTGACGGTGCCAGAGGAAAGCTGGTGTGTGACTTCTGCGGCAGCAGCAGCTACGATACTGCTGAGATCGAAGCGCTCTATGCCGAAAAAAAGAAGCCGCTGCCGAAACCGCGGCACAGAATAAACAGGCACCGCCGCCCGACTCCGTCTGGAGCGAAAACGAGGCCGCCGGACTGCGCAGCTATTCCTGCCCATCCTGCGGCGCAGAGCTGATCTGTGACGAGACGACTGCCGCGACAAGCTGCCCGTACTGCGGCAACCCAACGGTCATTGCGGGGCAGTTCAGCGGCATGCAGCGGCCTGAGCTTGTCCTGCCGTTTGTGCTGGATAAGAACGCCGCCAAGGCCGCACTGAAAAAATACTATCGCGGGAAGCGGTTCCTGCCCAATGCGTTCTCCTCGCAGAACCATATCGAGGAGATCAAGGGCGTGTATGTCCCGTTCTGGCTGTTTGATGCCAATGCCTCCGGTTCGGGCCAATATGAAGCCACGACCAGCTCCAGCCACCGCAACGGCGATTATGTCATCACCACGACCAAGCACTATGATGTCCGCCGCGCCGGTACCACGCAGTTCATGGGCGTGCCGGTGGACGGCTCGACCAAGATGCCCAACGGCCACATGGATGCCATCGAGCCTTATGACTACCGCGCGTTCCAGCCGTTCTCGACAGCATTCCTGCCGGGCTACATGGCCGACAAATACGACGAGGACGCTGACACCTGCCAGGCCCGCGCCCACAGCCGTATGCAGAATTCGGTCAGCAGCGAGCTTTCGGCCAGCATTACCGGCTACAACAGCGTAAGCACCCTGAGCGAGAACATCCATATTGATTACACCGCCAAGCACTACGCACTGCTGCCGGTCTGGATGCTGCACACCAAATGGCACAGGGGCAAGGATTATCTGTTCGCCATGAACGGGCAGACCGGCAAGCTGGTCGGCGATCTGCCGGTTGATAAGCGAAAGGTGGCCGCTTGGTTTGCGGGCATCAGTGTTCCGCTGATGATCCTGCTTGCATTCCTGCTTTGAAAGGGGGAAACAGAGTATGAAAAAAAACTGTTTTCTCTGCTTACGGCACTGGTGCTGTGCTTGCTCTGCGCCGTGCCGGCGTTTGCCGAAATGCCGCTGGTGATGGACACCTACGAGCTGTTCAAACCCGAAGCGACCGCTGAATTGGAACAAAAAGGCGCAGGACGCCAGTGCCGGACACGGTGTCAATGTCTACCTGCTGACGGTGTCGACATCGGCGGGCAGAACGTGCGCGAGTTTGCCAAGGATTGGTACCGCGACTATGACCTTGGCTACGGCGAGGGCAAAAAGCGGTATCCTGTTCCCTGATTGCGCTGGATTCCCGCGATTATGTTACCATCACCTACGGCGGCGGCGTGACCGCCTTTACCGATTACCGCATCGCCCAGATCGAGGATAAGATCGTGCCGATGCTCTCGGACGGATCGTATTACAAGGCCTCCGACACCTACATAGAAATGTGCGCTGACACGCTGGATTTCTATGCCGACAAGGGTGCGCCGCTGGACAGCGGCAACGACCCCGCCAAGGGTTGGATCAAGTGGGTGTTTGTGTTTGTCATTCCGCTGGCTGTGGCGAGCATCGTCTGCGGCATCTTCTACGCGCAGATGAAAACTGCCAATGAGCAGACCCATGCCAACGCCTACATGCCCGCCGAGGGCTTGGCGCTGTCCGTGGTGGAGGACACCTACACCCATACCACCGAAACCGAGCGCTACGACCCCGTCAAGGACGACAGCTCGAGCAGCTCGAGCGGCTCGAGTACCGACAGCGATGGCTTCGGCGGAAGCTCGGGCGGAAAATTCTAAGCTGTACCGTTCTCATTGCAGAGCACCGCTTTTTCGGCAAGGTCGGTCCTTTGTGCGAAAAAACAGGTACGCCTTTCAGACAATCTATATAACAAACGCCGCCAAGGGCTGCGATTCTGTATCGCGCTCTTTGGCGGCGTATTTGTTTGGTTTATTATGGCTGACCGTGATCAGCGGCTCTCCGTCTGCTTAACGCCAGCTGTCAACCGGTGCAGATCCTCTGCGTCCGGGTGGGTGGCTGCGCGGTCAAAATTCTCGCTCAGGCTGTCAAGATTCGGGATGGGCAGGGGACTGGCCTTCATCTTCACATAGCGCTCCCGCACAGACTGGGGCATCTTACCCTGACACATATAGGTGCCAATCACCGTATTGCTGCGATCAAGGTGTTTTTTGACGGCGGTAAGTACCTTTTCAAAATAGGCTGCGTCCCCGCCAAAGCCGGCTGTGCCGAACAGGAACACCTCCTTGCCCTTGACCTGCTTCAAAAAAGCGGCAATCTCACGGTTGCAGCTGCCTTTATCCGTCCAGAACCCCGATATACAGGCGGTCAGCTGCAAGAGCTGCCTCATTCGGCGCACCGGTATACAGGAGCTCCTGCTTCGGCAGGGCAGCGGCAACGGCATTCGCCAGCTGCTGGGTGTTGCCGGTCTTACTGCTGAATACGACAGAAGTCTTCATAATCAGCCTTTCTCATAAATGCAGTGCGTGCCCCTGATGCTGCTGCAGGCCGCCGAGGCACTTTCTGTTGCAGCGGACACAGCGGTGGATTTCCTTGAGCTGACCGGCGGCAACCTTGTTCGGCCATTCCGGGTCAGCCAGCAGCTGACGGCTCATGGCTGCGCAGGTGATGCGGCCAGAGGCAAGCTGATCGTCCACAAACGCGGGATCATTCAGACCGCCCCCACCGGTGATAGGCTTATCGGTAAACTGGCGCACCTCGTCGCAGTATTTCAGGAAGCAGCCCTGACCCTTGAAATAGGGGTGGTTTGCCGGCGGGATCGTATCCTCCAGGCTGGAATGGTTGGCCAGTGCTACATGGAAGCTGGTGACACCGGCATCTACCAGCATCGGTACAAAGACGCCCAGCTCAGACTCCAGCACACCGGCGTTGCCGTAATGCGGCTCCTCCTGACGGACGGCCAGCTTGTAGTCGATGGGCAGCTCCGGCAGACGGCTGCGAATGGCCCTGACAGCCTCGACCGCAAAACGGGCACGGTTTTCAGCACTGCCGCCGTATTCATCGGTGCGCTTGTTAAAGACTGTCGAGCTGAAGCTGCCGCACATACGGTCACCGTGGACCTGCACCATGTCAAACCCGGCCTTGACCGCCAGCTCAGCGGCCTTGCCGAAGCCATCGGTGATCTTTTTGATCTTCTTCACAGACAGCTTGGAGATGTAGGGCGCGACCTCGGCGTTCAGCAGGGGACGCAGCTCCTGCATCGAGATTTTCTTGGTCAGCACGCCGGGCACATACTTGAGCATGGCAAGCATGTTGGAATCCGACTGGTGCAGCTGCGCGCAGATACGGCAGTCGTAGCTGTGAACGATCTCGGTCAGCTTCTGGTAATAGGCAAAGCCCTTCTTGTCGAACAGAGATTTCTCGATCATACTTTTTGCCCACAGGCACATCGCCGATGATGACCATGGCGCAGCCGCCCGCAGCGATGCGGCGGATTTTTTCAAAATACTCCTCGTCCGACAAACCGAAGGTCGTCGGCGCAAAGATGATGCGGTTTTTCAGCTCCAAACCGCCGTAATTGACAGAACTATTGATCGTTTCGTACATGATGCGGTACCTCCTGTGCTGCTTTTTCCAGTAAAGTAAGCAACTGCTCTTTTTCCTTCGCGTTGAGATTCGTCATAAAAGTGCTGTCCCAGTCAAAGAAAACCCGGTGGGCGGCCTCAAAGGCCTCTTGCCCGCGCTCCGTCAGGTTCAGCAGGTAATGGCGCCCGGATTTTTTCTTTGGTTATAAAGCTCGTCCTCCACCAGTCGGTTAACACATCGCTGGCTGTGCCCCCAATCAAGGGCCAGTTCCTTAGTCAGCTCTGACGGTGTGCAGTTTGGCTTTTTCCCGATATACACGATAAAAAACACGAGTCCGAAATTCAGACCTACCGCCTGACGGCGCTCCCCGGTAAAGGCGGAAAAACTGCGGTACAGCATAGCGACATAATAGGAAAGTGTTTTCTGATACATGGCAGATGAATTTCAACTCCTTTCGATTGTCAGTATAATCCAGATACTTGATTTTGTCAAGTAGCGAAGATGTAAAAAATTGCTGTCTTGCGCTCTTTAAAAATTGCGTTTTTTCGCAAATCGGCTGTTTTTTATCGGCTGAGGGCGGTCAGGCTGCTTTTCTTCTGCCGTTTCCGGTGCTGATTGGCAGAGAAAAGAAAATAAACACATAGGCAATACCGCACAATTCCCGCCTAACGGCTTAAGCACCGCTCCGGCAGCTGCGGCACGGCATCTGCGTTGCCAAAATGCTCGATAAGACATCCAGTATTATCTGCGCTTTTTGGCTTAGCAGCTGCGCACCTCGCTCGCCGTATCGGCACTTAGAATTATGCGGTATTGCCCATACTTATTTGAAAAAATCTTGCGCTTTTTTGTTTTTTCCAGTTGTATGACAATTCATTTTCTGCTATAATGTCACCTACGACTGACTGTTTGATGCCCGCGGGGCAATGCGACAGGTACGATGACTACCACTTGTCAAAGCTATTCTAACTGTCAGAAGGCGGACGGGCTTTTATCCAAAGCCCGGGGGATTGTTTTTTGACAAGGGGAATGAATGAAATACAAACTGCGGAATAACAAAAGGGGCTTCACTCTCGTGGAGCTGATCGTTGTTCTTACCATTCTCGCGGTTCTTGCAGCGATGCTGATACCGTCCTGCAGGGATATATTGAGAAAAGCCTTGAGACCGCTGATGTCCTCCATGGGCGCGAGGCGTATATGGAAGTGCTGACGGCCTCACTGACCAACGACACGGAGAATCAGGTCAAAACGGTAAAACCTCAAACAAAAGCAAGGATGACTGGCAGTCCATGGACCCCATCACGATTGCGGGCATCACGCACTATAAAGCGGATAAGGATACCCCCAACTGGAAGGGGTATCCCGACTGCAGGCGGGGTATGTACTGTTTCCTACGATGCTACGGTCGGCGTTGTTTTTACATGGAGCGGAAGCAGCGGGAATAATACAAAGGTGGAAATAAATTTTCAGGAAGATCTGCATGGTATCCTTGATAAAACAGAGCTGCTGAAAAATGACCTAAAAAACCGGGCGCTATGAAATTGATTCAACATGTACCAATTCCACTATGGTTCCGAAGGTAAAAGCCCAAATTGGAGAAAACAGTTTGCTTAAGCACGGCACTTGGGCTTATGGAAGAGTTATAACTCCAAATGATACTCAATATCTGTTTTTGGACTTCTTTAGATACAGCTACAATTGGAGCAAACCAAAAGATTCCCGTTATAATTAGTATTCAAGACGGCGGCTTTTATATATCTGAAACAACTACCGTCACAAAAACAGAAGGGTTCAGATTCATATACGGCCATTATGGGTGCAATTTATAACAAGTACGGCCTTGAGAACTACACCAGAAACAGAAACAAATATAAAACCCTTGAGGAAGCCTACGCTGCTTATTCAAAGCTGGTAGATGAAAAATATTCCGATTATAAGGACACCCTCCCCAAATAATCCCACTAAAAGCGTTGCTGCATGAGACTTTCGGGCAAACACCGTTCGCCCCTGCATGCTCTGCGATGAAAGACGCGCTTTTTGAAACACTAAGCAGCACCGCGACATGGTGCTGCTTTAAGTGTTTCTCCCTGCACAGATTATACCTGACAACGCATTTTGTTATCCTGCACGATTACTCTTGATTCTGCTGCCGTTATTCCGTATAATTGTCTATAGCAGCATCGCTTTTGCTGCACAATCGGACATCAACTTATTTATAATATAAAAAGGAAATCACAATGGAGCCATTGGCACAACGCCTGCGCCCGCGCACGCTCGGATGAGGTCTGCGGGCAGCAGCATCTACTCGGCAAAAATCAGGTCTTTCGCCGCACGGTCGAAAGCGGCAGAATCCCCAATATGATCTTCTACGGCCCATCCGGCGTTGGCAAAACCACCGTTGCCAGCATCATTGCGGCGGGCAGCGGTATGCAGCTGCACAAGCTCAACGGTACCACGGCCTCAACCAGCGATATTAAGTCCGTGCTGGCAGACATCGGCACACTGGGGGCAGCGGGCGGCATTCTGCTGTATCTGGATGAGATCCAGTATTTTAACAAGCGTCAGCAGCAGAGCATGCTGGAATGTGTTGAGCAGGGCACTGTCACCCTTATTGCCTCCACAACGGAAAATCCCTACTTTTATGTATATAACGCCCTGCTGTCCCGCTGCACGGTGTTTGAATTCAAGTCGCTGACCGCCGACGATATTCGTGCCGGTCTGCGCAGCGCTGCCGCACGGCTGGGCGCTGAGGATCAATCGCCGGTTTTCATTCCGGAGGACGCCCTTGACTATCTGGCCCAGAGCGCTGGCGGTGACATGCGCAAGGCAATCGGCAATCTGGAATTTGCCGTCACAGCAGCCCCCATCGAAAACGGCTGCCGCACCATCACGCTTGACATGATCCAGCAGGTGGCCGCCCGCACCGCCATGCGGTATGACAAACTGGGCGATGACCACTATGACATCGTCTCCGCCTACCAGAAATCCATGCGCGGCTCTGACCCCGACGCAGCGCTGCATTATTTGGGCCGCCTGCTGGAAGCGGGCGACCTGCCCAGCGCCTGCCGCCGCCTGATGGTCTGCGCCTGTGAGGATGTTGGTCTCGCGTGGCCGCAGATCATCCCCATCGTAAAGGCTGCGGTCGATATTGCCAATGCTGTCGGCCTGCCGGAGGCTCGTTTGCCGCTGGCGGATGCCGTGGTGCTGGTGGCCACCGCCCCCAAATCGAACTCTGCCCACGATGGCATCAATGCCGCCATTGCCGATATTCAGGCCGGGCGCACCGGGCCTATCCCGAGGCAGCTGCAGAATAAGCACTATGACGGCGCAGACGCCAAGGTCAAAGGCCAGCACTATATCTACCCGCACGATTACCCCAACCACTGGGTCGAGCAGCAATATCTGCCGGATGCCATCAAGGATCGGCGCTATTATCAGCCCGGTGACAACAAGAATGAGCAGGCCTTCGCACAATACTGGAAAAAAAATCAAAGGAGAGCTGTGACCATGCCCGAACTCCACTGCGAGACCATTACCTTTCCGTCCTCGGACGGCCGCCATACCTCCTCCGCTGTGCTGTACACCATGCCGGATAAACCTGTGCGGGCAGTCATCCAGCTGAGCCACGGCATGTGTGAGTATGTGCGCCGTTATGCCCCTATGGCAGAGTTTTATGCCGCCCACGGTATTGCACTGGCGGGCAATGACCATCTGGGCCACGGCGATACCGCCAAGGCCGGTGAGCATGGCCATTACGGTGAGCCGGACGGCCGTTTTTCACCTGTTGAATGACCTCCACACAATGAACACACTGCTGCATGAGCGCTTTCCCGATACGCCGATCATTCTGTACGGCCACAGCATGGGCAGCTTTTACGCGCTGGTACGCCGAAAAGTGGCCGGAGAGCATCACGGCACTGGTTATTTCCGGCACAGCAGGCCCCAGCTTTATGAACGTCATCGGCCAAAAACTAGCGGGGGTTGATTGCACGGGTCAAGGGTCCGCGTTATATCTCGCCGCTGATGGTCAAGCTGAATTTCGGCAGCTACTGCAAAAAAATCGAGAACGCGAAGTCTGCCCAATGACTGGCTGACCCGTGATGAGGACTGTTGTTAATGCCTATGATGCGGACGGTCTGTGTACCTTCCAGTTTACGGCCTCCACCTACCGGGAGATGCTGGCCACGCTGAACCATGTCAGCAGCAGGGGCCTGGGCTGGAGTCGATCAACAAGGAACTGCCCGTTCTGCTGATTGCCGGTGACGGCGATCCCGTGGGAGATACGGCAAGGGCGTCCGCAAGGTCTGGGCGATGCTGGGCGATGCCGGTGTCAAGGATCTGACCTGCCAGATCTTTGAGGGCGGCCGCCATGAGCTGCACAATGAGACCAACCGTGACGAGGTGTTCGACTACGTGTTGACATGGATCGAGGATCACATTTCCTGACGTTGTATCATGCAATATTTCCTCCGCCAGCCCGGCGGGGGATTTTTTTTATTTTTTCTATTGACAAAGCTGTATTCCGAGTGTATTATTGTATTAAGCTCTTAACACAATAATACAAAAGGAGCATAAAACACCATGAACTGGAACATTACTGCGGGCCGCCCGGTCTATGTGCAGCTGGTCGAGCAGTTGGAGCTTGCCCTCGTTGCGGGGGAGTTCCCGCCCGGCAGCCGCATTCCACCCGTGCGGGAGCTGGCCGCTGACGCCGGGGTCAACCCCAACACCATGCAGCGCGCTTTGCAGGAGCTGGAAAGCCGCGGCCTTTTGCAGAAGCGCAGCGCACCGCCGGACGCACCGTCACAGCGGATGACACTGCCCTGCAGGCCTTGCGCCGTCGGCGCGCCGGTACGCTGGCGGCGGAGTTTCTGCACCAGATGCAGGCCCTCGGCCTGACCGAAGCCGAAAATCGAGACCCTGCTGCGCGAGACCGCACAGCAGGCACAAAAAAAGGAGTAAACCATGGATGCAATTTATGAGGTACACGGCCTGACCAAGCGCTATGGCCGCACCGCTGCGCTGAACGGCGTGGACTTTGCCGTCACGCCGGGCAAGCTCGTTGGCCTGCTTGGCCCCAACGGCAGCGGCAAAACAACGCTTATGAAAATCTCTGCCGGGCTTTTGCAGCCCACGACGGGCAGCGTCATTATTGATAAAGTTCCTGTCGGCGTTTTCACCAAGGCCGTCACCAGCTATCTGCCGGACCGTATGGCCCTGCCGACGGAGTTCACCGCCGACGATGCCGTAAGCCTGTACGCGGATTTCTTCACCGATTTTGACAAAGTCAAGGCAAACGCCATGCTGGCCGACCTGCATATCGGCGGGCGGGACAAAATCGGTTCCATGAGCAAGGGCACACAGGAAAAGATGCAGCTCTGCCTGACGATGAGCCGTGCCGCCAGGCTCTACCTGCTGGATGAGCCTCTGGGCGGCGTGGACCCCGCCGCCCGCGACTACATTTTAAGCACCATCATGCACAACTACAGTGAGGATGCCGCGCTTATGCTGTCCACGCACCTCATCGGCGACATTGAAAAGGTGCTGGACGAGGTCATTCTTTTTACAGGACGGCAAGGTCCTGCGCCAGGCCGCCGTTGACGAGCTGCGCGAGGAAACAGGGGAGAGCGTAGACGCTTACTTCCGGGAGGTTTACAAATGCTGACGAAAGCTTTTACATTATGAGTTCAAATCCACAGGCCGTGTTGTTCTGCCCATTGCGGCGGGCGTGCTTGTGCTGAACATTTTTACTAATATTCTGAGCCATTTTGTCCCAGAACACCTCCGACAGGTTGCCGCTGGCCGGGGTCGCCATGGCCTTGCTGGCACTGGCATCTGCCGTGAGCCTTCTTGTTGTGCTCGCCATCTGCGCTTTTATTGAAATTCAGCAGTTTTACCGCCTGTTGGGCGAGCGCGGGTACTTGATGCTGGCTCTGCCCGTGCCCATTTGGCAGCACATTGCTGCTAAGGTCATCTGCGGCACGGTATGGACGCTGTTCGGCATGGTATTTTTTACACTTTTGCGGCATGCTGACTACCGACACGGTCAGTGGCGGCGGGTTTGCATCTGATTTCAGCCGCGTCACTGCCGAGGATGTCGCCATCTGGTCTGCAATGCTTTTTGATTATACTGGCCCTTATCGCGGGCGCACTGCTGCACGCATATCTGGCCTGTGCCTTTGCCGCGCAGTTTACCCAGCAGCGGCTGCTCATCAGCATTGCCGCCTACTTTGTCATCGGCTTTATCGGGCAGATGGCAGCCCTTGTGACGGCAGTCTTTGTCGCGTTCCGCGGGTATAAGTACCTTAACAATACCGGCTTCAGCGCCGCGTCGTTTTTTGGTCCCGACAATACCTTGGGCGTTATCGTGCTCACCCTGCTCGCCGTCTTTGCGCTGATTGCCCTTGTCGATGCCCTGCTGTGGGCACTGACCCAGTGGCTCATGACAAAGCGGCTGAATCTGGCGTAATTTTACTAGAAAAACATAAAGCCCGCCGCTTTATCCGTATCCCGGAAAAGCGGCGGGCTTCGTTTATTTTATAAATGCCTCGATGGCTTGTGCGTCGCGGATGCCCTTGAGTAGAGCTTTTTCAGCGCCTCTTGGTCGCGGGTCAGCGTCTTGACGCCGCAGGTATCGTCTGGTGCGATGATAAGCACCTTGCCCTCGGCTGCCAGCTGTTCCGCCAGCGCGATACCCTCGTTATAATGCTGCGCCCGCAAAGGCCAACTGCTCGGCCGCCTTAGGATAGCGGCGGCGGATGACCGTAAAGCCAACTTACGGTCGGTGCTGTCAGCGCGCACAGTGCCTTCTGGCTTTGTCAGAATCAGCACGACCTTGTCACAGCCGTCCGCAAATGCCTTTTTCAAGGGGATCGTATCACCCAGCGCGCCGTCGTAATAGGGGATGCCGTCAATGACGATTGGCTTGCAGGCCACCGGGATGCAGCAGGAAGCCATCAGCACGCGGTAGTCATCCTGATGCATATCGCCGCGTGTAAAGTATTTTGGCTTGCCAGTTGTCGCATCGGTGGCGATCATATACCACTCCATCGGATTGGCAGACATTTTTTCAAAATCCAGCGGATTCTCGCAGCCCGCGTTGCTCAATGTGCCGTAGATGTATTGCAGATTCAAAAACGACCCGCTGCGCAACATATTGCCCGCGCCCATGTACTGCCTGCGCATCGAGTATTCCTCATAAAACAGATAGTTCCGCCCGCGCTGGCCGCTCAGATAGGAAGCAAGGTTCGCGCTGCCCGCCGAAATGCCGATGCCGTAATCAAATTTCACGCCGTTTTCCAAGCACCAGTCGAACACGCCCGCCGCGTAAATGCCGCGCAGCCCGCCGCCCACATCGATAACGCCGATTTTTGCCACATTCATTTCACCTCTCTATGCGGATAATTATAACACGCCACCCACCACCGCGCACCGTACAATCTGCGGCAAATGTTTGACTTTTCCCGCAGGGGCGCGTATAGTAATTTTTACAGACTGTCGGTTTGTAAAAGGAGGGTACACCATGCCGCGCAACAAATATCCAGAACAGACTGTAGAAAAAATTCTTTCTGCCGCCGAGCGTCTCTTTGCCCAGAAGGGCTACGCCAAAACTACCTTGCAGGACATTATCGACACTACCGGACTGTCCAAGGGTGCCGTGTACCACCATTTCAAATCAAAAGAGGAGATTGCCGCCAGGTGGGCGACCGCCTCGGTGCGCGCGTTGCCGCCGAGCTGGCGCGCATCCGGGACGATGCTGCTGGGCACGCTGGCAGGAGGCGTGCTGGCAGACCGCTGCCGTAAACAAAAAATCATGGCTGTGCTGGATACCGTATCCGCCATCGGCATGGCCGCAGCCGCAGTCATACTTCCCGCCGCGCCCGTAACGCCGCTTGTGCTGGCCGCACTCTGCCTGCTGTATGCCGTGGAAGGGCTGTACCAGCCCGCCGTGCAGGCCAGTCTGCCTCTGCTGCTGGACGGGGCTGCGCTGGCCCGGGGCAATGCAGTCATCCAGCTGGTGGATACCATCGACGAGCTGCTTGGTCCTCTGCTGGGCAGTGTCTTACTGCACTCTTGAGCTGCGCGGCTTGCTGCTGCTCTGTGCTGTCTGCTTTGCCTTATCCGCCCTCTGGGAGCGTACACTGCCAATTCCGCATGCGCCCACCGCACGTTCATGCCTGCGTCTGCCGCCCAAAGCACTTTTCCTCCGGGCAAGGCCGCTGCTTCGGCTGCCGCGGTGCTGGCCCTGCTCAATTTTGGCTGTCGTACCCCCGCGGTTACTGTCGGTGTGCCGCTGCTGGTTGTCCGCTATTATGCCTTCTCCGACACCGCTCTGGCCATCACCCAGTCTGCCATGAGTGCCGGTGGTCTGCTGGGCGGCGTGCTGGCCGGGGCGTTTGCAAAGCGGTTGTCCCTGCGCCGCGGCACAGCGGCTCTCTGGTGCATTACGGCAGTGTGCGCACTGCTCGGGCTGGCCGTTCTGCCGTGTGTGCCTGCCGCAGCCGGGTACATCGCCGTCACATCACTGGCTTTTTGCATGATGGCTACCGCCGCACTGTTTCAGATTCTGTTGTTTACTGCAATTCAGTCCCATGCCCCCACCGGGCAGACAGGCCGCTTTATGAGCCTTATCACTGTCTGTGCCTGCCTGACCCAGCCAGCCGGGCAGGCGGCGTGCGGGCTTTTGTACGGCCTTTTTGCTGCCCCTGCCCAGTGCCGTGCTTTTTGCGGCGGCGGCCGCCTCGATTTTTATAAACCTTGCTGCATCGCATATTTTCAAAAAAGCCGTTTCTTTTTCAAAATCATGAACGCTTCTTTACCAATTTATTAAAAAGTTCTTATTGACAAACATTCTGCAAGCCGTATAATGTATGTTGTGTGTGCATCTATAGGGCAAATCTTTTCTGCCCTGACACATTGGCGTTGTATGTGCTGCTGCAGCGGCCCCCTGCGCGTGGGACCGTGTAACAAACCTTTGCGGGGCGGCATAATTGACGCTGACTCGTCAAGGACTTTGTGCCGGCCTAAGGAAGAAACGGCGCGATGAGAAGGTCCTGTGCCGGGAAATTCCGCAAAGGGGGATGCAATAAAAATGAATGAAAATCTGATCGTATCTCTGAAAGACATTGTTGTCGATTTCGATGGGCAAAAGGTCCTGGACGGCCTCTCGCTGGACATCCACGACAAAGAGTTTGTCACTTTCCTCGGCCCTTCGGGCTGCGGCAAGACGACGACGCTGCGTGTGATTGCCGGTTTTGTCACCCCGAAATCGGGCAATGTCTTTTTTGATGGCAAGGACATCGCCAATATGCCGCCGTACAAACGCCGCGTGAACACGGTCTTCCAGAAATACGCGCTCTTCCCGCACCTGAATGTGTTTGAAAATGTCGCTTTCGGCCTGCGCCTGAAAAAGATGACCGAGGAGGAAATCCGCCCCAAAGGTGCTGGAAATGCTTGAGACCGTCGGTCTGAAAGGCTTTGAGCGGCGCAGCATCCATCAGCTGTCCGGCGGTCAGCAGCAGCGTGTTGCCATTGCCCGCAGTCTGGTCAACCAGCCGCGCGTCCTTTTGCTGGACGAGCCTTTCGGCGCACTTGACCTCAAGCTGCGCAAGGAGATGCAGCTGGAACTGAAGCGCCTGCAGCGCGAAATGAACATTACCTTCGTCTACGTCACCCATGACCAGGAGGAGGCCCTTACCATGTCGGACACCGTTGTGGTCATGTCCGGCGGCAAAATTCCAGCAGATCGGTTCCCCGCAGGACATTTACAACGAGCCTAAAAACGCTTTTGTCGCGCGCTTTATCGGTGATTCCAACATCGTGGACGGCGTCATGCTCAAGGACTTTCTTGTCAACTTCGGCGGGTATGATTTCACCTGTGTGGACCGCGGCTTCAAGCCGAACGAGCCTGTGCAGGTTGTCATCCGCCCCGAGGATGTGCAGATCGTGCCGCCCTCTGTCGGTATGCTGACCGGCCTTGTGCGCGAGGTCATCTTCAAGGGCGTTCACTTTGAAATGCATGTCGATGTGGAAGGCTACGAGTGGATCATCCATTCCACCCAGGCCAGCCAGCCCGGCGAACTGATCGGCATGAACATCGGCCCCGACGAAATTCATATCATGAAGCGTTCGGAGGTGTAATGTGCGATGCTCAAATCCAAAACCTCCCGCTGGCTGGCCGGACCGTATCTGCTCTGGATGGCCATTTTCACCATCGTTCCGCTGGTCATCGTCATCTGGTACGCCATGACGAATGCGGACGGTCAGTTCACCGCTTTGACAACCTCACCCAGATAGGGCGGTATTCCAGCGTGTTTGCCCGCAGCCTGATTTTGGCCGCGATCTCTACCGTGATCTGCCTGGTCATGGCGTTTCCGGTGGGGTATTTTCTCTCCCGCATGCGCGCCAACAAGCAGCACATTATGCTGATGCTCATTATGCTGCCCATGTGGATGAACTTCCTGCTGCGCACCTACGCCTGGATGACCCTGCTTGAGAAAAACGGCCTTATCAACAAATTCTTCGGTCTGTTCGGCCTTGGCCCCTTCAACATGATCAATACCTCCGGCGCGGTCGTGCTGGGCATGGTCTACAACTATCTGCCCTTCATGATTCTGCCCATTTACACGGCCATGACGAAGATTGATGATTCCATCGTCGAGGCCGCGCAGGATCTGGGCTGCAACGTCTGGCAGATTTTGTTCCGCGTGCTCGTACCGCTGACCGGCCCCGGCATTGCCACCGGCATTACGCAGGTATTTGTTCCGGCTGTTTCCACCTTTATTATCAGCCGTATGCTGGGCGGCGGCTCCAACCTGCTGATTGGCGACTTGATTGAGCTGCAGTTCCTCGGCAACTCCTACAACCTGAACCTCTGGCTCTGCCATGAGCCTGGTGCTGATGGTCATTGTCCTGCTCTGCATGAGCTTCACTTCGAGCTTCGATGAGTCCGAGATGGAAGGGGTGATGTGAGATGGCAAAGAAACATTCCGCGCTGCTCATGCGCACCTACGTCATTCTGGTGTTCTGCTTCATGTACCTGCCCATCGCAGTCATGATCGCGTTCAGCTTCAACGAGAGCAAGTCCCGCTCGAACTTCACCGGCTTCACGCTGGGCTGGTACAAGAGCCTGTTCCACAACGAGATGATTTTGTCGGCCCTGGGGCTCAGCCTGTGTGCTGGCACTGGTTTCCAGCGTCATCGCCACGGTGCTGGGCACGCTGGCGACTATCGGTATCAACTCGATGTCCCGCCAAAGCCAGCTCATCATCAATAACATCAGCTATGTGCCTGTCGTCAACCCGGAGATCATCACCGGCGTTTCGCTGATGCTGCTCTTCGTCATGGCGCAGAGTTTTGGTATCGGCGGCGAGAGCGGCATCTTCGGCTGGACAACACTGCTGATCGCGCACATCACCTTCAACATTCCCTATGTTATCTTTAACGTAGGCCCCAAGCTGCGCCAGCTCGACCCCAGCCTGTACAATGCAGCGCTTGACCTCGGCTGCACGCCGAAGCAGGCGTTCATGAAGGTCATCATGCCGCAGCTTTCCCCGGCCATCCTGTCGGCATTCCTCATCTGTCTGACCTACTCCATCGACGACTTCATGATTTCCTACTTCAACTCCGGCACGATGCAGACGCTGCCCATCGCCATCTACTCGATGACCCGCAAGAAAGTCAGCCCGAGATCAACGCCCTGTCGGCGGTCATCTTCTGCGTCATTCTGGCAATCATCCTGATTTCCAACGCTGCGGATTCCCGTGCCTACCGCCGCAACCAGAACGCTATCCGCAAGGCCATGGCGGACGAAGGGAGGCGCTGAAGATGAAACTGAAAAAAAGCTTTCTGCCGCAGCGCTCGCCGCGCTGACCGTCACAATGATGAGTGCCGTCCCCGTGCTGGCCGCCGATGACATCGAAGTCAACGAGGATATTTCCGTCTCCGGCGATTACGACTGGACGCGCTTTGCGGGTGACCACATCACCCTGAACGTCTACAACAACGGCCTGTACATCTCCGACGGCTCTGACGACAGCGTAAATGTGCTGTCCGCCTTTGAGGATTTGACCGGCATCAAGGTCAACTACACGACCTACGACTCCAACGAGCCTGTATGCCAAGCTGAAATCCGGCGGTGTGTCGTATGACGTCATCTTCCCGTCGGACTACATGGTCGGTAAGATGGCAAACGAGGGCATGCTGTCCGAGCTGAACATGGACAACATCCCGAACTTTGCCGGCATCGGTGAAACATATTTGGACCGCAGCTTCGACCCCGGCAACAAGTACAGTGTGCCCTACATGGGGGCACAACGGGCATCATCTACAACACGACGATGGTCGAGGAGCCGCCGACGAAATGGGCGGACATGTGGGACGTCGAGTACACGAACAATGTCCTGATGTTCACCAACTCCCGCGACGCCTACGCCATCGCTGCCAAGACGATCGGCCTGTCGATGAACCCGCAGTCGGTGGACGAGATCACCGCCATCACCGACGCGCTGAAAAAAGCAGAAGAACATCGTGCAGGCCTACGTCATGGACGAGGTCTTCGACAAGATGGAGGGCGGCGAGGCCGCCATGGCGCCCTATTACGCGGGCGACGCCATCACGATGATCGACGAGAACCCCCGATCTGGCCTTCGTCCACCCGGAAGAGGGCGTCAACTTTTTCATCGACAGCATGTGCATTCCGGCCAACGCCAAGCATCAGGAGGCCGCCGAAATGTTCATCAACTACCTGTGCGAGCCGGACGTCGGCCTTGCCAACGCAGATTTCATCGGCTATTCCACCCCCATCACCGCCGTGTGGGAAATGCTGGACGACGATCTGAAGTACAGCGAAATTGCCTACCCGGGCGCGGAGGTAGCTGGACAAGGCGGAGGTCTTTGAGACTCTGCCCGACGACATCAACGCCGCCATGGATGCCCAGTGGGGCGAGATGAAAGAGCTTTGGGGAGGGCGGCAGCGGCTGGATGGTCGTTGTGCTGCTGATGCTCGCGCTCCTCATTTCCGCATTCAACATCTGGCGCAAGCTCCGCAAGAAATCGCGCGACAATTACTGACCCTCTGCAGTGCATCGCTTCATGATGCACTGCATTTTTATTTTCATTGCGCTGGCACGCCGCTTTGCATTTTTGCTCTGACTGTGCTATACTCCATTTGAGCATTTGTAATTTTTGATTTGATTGGTAAGGAGGGCGCATCTATGCCCGAAAAGCAAACCACCTATACAGAGAAATTCACCGTCTACCGCACGGACGGCGACCACCTCGGCAATGTCAAGCTTGGGGCGCTGCTTCGCTATGCCCAGCAGGTCGCTACCGCCCACGCCGAGCCGTAGGGCTGGACGATGCCCTGTACCGCAAGACCCACACCGCCTATGTGCTGGCCAAGCTGGCCCTGCACATTGAGCGCCTGCCCCGCGTTGATGAGGAGCTGACCCTGCTCACCCAGCCGGAAAACTGCAAGCGGGCTGTCAACAAGCGCATCACCCATTTTTATGATGCCTCCGGCGCAGAGGCTGCCGTCATGGACAGCCGCTGGGTGCTCATTGATACAGAAAGCGCATCATCCTGCGCAAGCACCCTGAACAGTTCAACGATCAATGGGCCGCCGATGTCCCGTTTGAGCTGCCGATCAAGCTGCCCCGCATCGCCCCCGAGGACTGCGAGGTGCTGGGGGAGCAGCAGGCTGTCTATTCCCTTGCTGCGATATGAACGGGCATCTGAACAACACCCGATACGCCGACATCGTCTGCGATGCCGTGCCATGGGAGGTGTGGGATACCGCGCAAAATCCGCGATTTTACGATCAGCTACCACCGTGAGGTTCCCCGCGGGGAGTGCTTCACCCCTGCGCCGCGCCAGACCGGCAGAGGACACCTTCTATTTTGATGGCGAACGGGAAGGCAAATCTGCCTTTGAGGCACAGCTGATTTTCAAACACTTATAATTTCTACACAAACCCCTGTTACACTGTTTACATCGACAATGTAAAGGAGTTATTATTATGACAAAGCAAAAAAAATTCGGCCTGACCGGCACGGCGCTCAAAACCATTGCGCTGGTGCTCATGGTGATGGATCACATTCACTACTTTTTTGAATTTACGGGCGTTGTACCGGAATGGTTCAGTATGCTGGCGCGGCTGTCCGCGCCGCTGTTTCTGTTCTTGCACTGTTGAGGGCTTTGCCCATACCCATGACCGCAGGCGCTACTTCCTGCGTATCTGGGCCATCGGTACTGCGATGGGGCACGGTGGAATTTTTTATGATCTATGCAGGGGCCTTCCGCCGCGGGGACGGCTTCTACCCGCTGAATGCCATTTTTCAGGATCTGATGCTGCTCTGCATCATCTGGCAGGGCATTGACTGGCTGCGCCAGCGCCGGTTTGTGCGGGCGCACTGGCTGCTGCCATGCCGATTCTCTGGCCGATTTGCATCGTAGCGCTGCTGACGCTTTTTCCCAAAATTCAGGACGCACCGATCGGCTCCTCCGTGTTGGCGTGGGTCATCACCGCGCCGCTGCCTTTGTGGACATCCATCACCGATGGCGGCTGGTCTTTTTCTGGCCGGCGGCATCGCGCTGTATGCGCTGTATAACCACAAGCGCCTGCGGCTGGTCGTTTGGGCGGCTATGACCTTCCTGTGTGATTTTGTTCTGGTCTTTCTGCAGGTTCGCGGTCTGCCGGATTTTGCCTTTTCCCAGATGTTCACAGTCTACTATGAGTGGCTCGGTGTTTTTGCCGTTATCGGCATGGCGCTGTACAACGGCCAGCGCGGCAGCGGCCACAAGCAGCTGTTCTACTGGTTCTACCCGGCACATGTCTACCTGCTTTACGGTGCATCCTGTCTTGTTTACAGCTTACTGCAATAAAAGAGGCTATTATGGCAAACATTCTGGCGGTCGATGATGACCGTGACCTTTGTACGCTGCTAAAAACAGCGCTTGAGCGTGACGGCCACACCGTAGAAACGCGCACCTCCGGCACGCAGCTGACCGATACGCTCTGCCGCTGGGCAGACTGCATCCTGCTGGATGTGATGATGCCCGGCGAGGGGATGGCTTCGCCGTTGCGTAGGCGCAGGTCCGCGCCGAGACAGACGCGCCAATCTTTTTTTGACCGCGCGTACCGATGAGCCGTCGGTGCTGACAGGCCTTTGGCCGGCGCGGACGATTACTCCGGGACTGCTGTTCCGCATATGGAGTTGCGTGCAGCAATGTAACTGAACGAAGTACAATTGA
>VOFK01001457.1_pt1 | contig 24550 bp, 33 predicted proteins | sample 5384121 | NCBI WGS metagenome assembly VOFK01 (sample SAMN12384730, study PRJNA508395) | human gut metagenome | isolation source: healthy gut J | host: Homo sapiens | reverse complement strand
CAAACGAATTAACGCAGGTGTTCATCAAGTTATTCTTTCTCATATTGAGGAACATTCCAAAAGCCACATGAGGTAAGAGAACGAATTGTGCAGCTTTATGGGTGATTTTGCCGCGTATTGAGCTGTTCGCCAGACAAGCCACACCCGGTTGGGATGTATGGGGCAACGAGGTGGACAGTTCTGTTTCATTTTCCTAAAGGAGGGAGTTTCTATGGCCTATGTACCTGTACCTAAAGACCTGACGCAAGTCAAAAACCAAGGTTGCTTTTAACTTAAGCAAGCGGCAGTTAGTCTGCTTCACTGGCGGGCGCTTTTGGGCGTACCGCTGTTCTTTTTCTGCCCGTGGCTCTGCCGGGAACAGCACAGCGGCTCTGTGTATGATGCTGCTCATGCTGCCGTTCTTCCTGCTGGCGATGTACGAAAAGCATGGTCAGCCGTTGGAAAAGATCGTGGGCAATATCATCCGCGTCACGGTGATCCGCCCCAGACAGCGCCCCTACCGCACCAATAACTTCTATGCCGTATTGCAGCGGCAGGCAAATCTCGACGAGGAGGTGTCACACATTGTTCACGGCAATCAAAAGCTGGCTGCACCGGCTGTTCGGAAAAAACGAGGAAAAAGCTGTGCAGCCGGTCAAAACAAAGAAAAAAGCTGTCCCGCGCCGACAGAAAGCAGATTGAAGCTGCCATTGCCCGCGCCAACCGCACGGACAAAAAGGGAAAAAATCCGCGCAGGACAGTATCCCTTATGAACGGATGTGGCCGGATGGTATCTGCCGGGTATCAGACGGTCACTACACAAAAACCATTCAATTTCAGGACATCAACTATCAGCTGGCGCAGAACGAAGATAAAAGCGCCATCTTCGAGGGCTGGTGCGATTTCCTCAACTACTTCGACAGCTCGATTCAGTTTGAGCTGTCTTTTTTTGAACCTTGCCGCATCGGAGGAAACCTTTGCCCGCGCAATCAACATCCCCTTCAAAGGGACGATTTTGACAGTATCCGGGTGGAGTACACCACCATGCTGCAAAAAACCAGCTGGCAAAAGGGCAACAACGGCCTTATCAAAACCAAGTATCTCACCTTTGGCATTGACGCGGACAGCATCAAAGGCGGCCAAGCCCCCGTTTGGAGCGCATTGAGACCGACATTCTCAATAACTTCAAGCGGCTGGGCGTATCGGCGGAAACGCTGGACGGAAAGAGCGCGGCTTGCCCAGCTGCATGGTATCTTCCACATGGACGAGCAGCTGCCGTTCCGTTTTGAGTGGGACTGGCTTCCCACCAGCGGCCTGTCCACCAAGGACTTTATCGCCCCCAGCTCCTTTGAGTTCCGCACCGGCAAGCAGTTCCGCATGGGTAAAAAGTACGGAGCCGTCAGCTTCGTACAAATTTTGCTTTAGAGTTGAATGACCGGATGCTGGCTGATTTTCTGGATATGGAATCCAACCTGATTGTCAGCCTACACATCCAGTCGGTGGATCAGATCAAGGCCATCAAGACGGTCAAGCGAAAAATCGCCGATCTGGATAAATCCAAAATTGAGGAACAGAAAAAAGCTGTCAGAGCAGGATACGACATAGACATCATCCCCTTCCGACCTTGCCACTTATGGTGTCGAGGCCAAAAAGCTCTTGCAGGATTTGCAGAGCCGCAACGAGCGTATGTTCCTTGTGACCTTCCTGGTGCTGAACACGGCGGATAACCCCCGCCAGCTGGACAACAATGTGTTCCAGGCATCCAGTATCGCACAGAAGTACAACTGCCAGCTGACAAGGCTGGACTTCCAGCAGGAAGAAGGGCTGATGAGCTGCCTGCCCCTGGGTATCAACCAGATTGAGATTCAGCGCGGACTGACCACCAGTTCCACAGCAATCTTTGTGCCGTTCACCACCCAGGAATTATTCCAGAACGGCAAAGAAGCTCTGTACTACGGCATCAACGCCCTGTCCAACAACCTCATCATGGTGGACCGCAAGCTGCTGAAAAACCCCAATGGACTGATTCTCGGCACCCCTGGTTCCGGCAAGTCCTTCAGCGCCAAGCGCGAGATCGCCAACTGCTTCCTGCTCACCAATGATGATGTCATCATCTGTGACCCGGAGGCCGAGTACGCGCCTCTGGTGGAGCGCCTGCACGGGCAGGTCATCAAGATTTCGCCCACCTCCACCAACTACATTAACCCGATGGACCTGAACCTGGACTACTCGGACGATGAAAGTCCGCTGTCTCTCAAGTCCGACTTTATTCTCAGCTTGTGTGAGCTGATCGTGGGCGGCAAAGAGGGCTTGCAGCCGGTTCAGAAAACCATCATCGACCGCTGTGTGCGGCTGGTGTATCAGGACTATCTCAATGACCCGCACCCGGAGAATATGCCCATTCTGGAGGATCTGTATAACCTCTTGCGGACGCAGGAGGAAAAAGGAAGCCCAGTACATTGCAACGGCGCTGGAAATCTATGTGACCGGCTCCCTCAATGTGTTCAACCACCGAACCAATGTGGACATCAACAACCGCATTGTCTGTTATGACATCAAGGAACTGGGCAAGCAGCTGAAGAAAATCGGGATGCTGGTGGTACAGGACCAGGTGTGTGGAACCGCGTCACCATCAACCGTGCCGCCCACAAATCCACCCGTTATTACATCGACGAGATGCACCTGCTGCTGAAAGAGGAACAGACCGCCGCTTATACGGTGGAGATTTGGAAGCGATTCCGTAAATGGGGCGGCATCCCGACCGGTATCACGCAGAACGTCAAAGACCTTTTCGAGCAGCCGCGAGGTGGAGAACATCTTTGAAAACTCCGACTTCGTGTATATGCTCAACCAGGCGGGCGGGAGACCGGCAGATTCTTGCCAAACAGCTGGGCATTTCCCCGCACCAGCTTTCCTATGTGACCCACTCCGGCGAGGGTGAAGGGACTGCTGTTCTACGGCTCCACCATCCTGGCCCCTTCGTGGACCACTTCCCGAAAAACACCGAACTCTATGCCATAATGACCACCAAACCGTTGGACTTAAAAAAGGATGAACAGCATGACAAAGAAAGAAATTGAAAAAAAGGCGCAGGTCTGCTTCTGGCCGCCGCAGGCGGATGTGAGCAGATGGTGGAACTGCTTCGCGCCGCCGTCCATTACTGCTATGAGCAGGAAAAGACAGCAAAAAGTCTCACACCCAAGGGCTATGCCGGATTTACCCGGATTCACCATATCTGGACAGAGGGCATACCGGATGTTCCCAAGCTGTTTATTGGCAGCCCGATTCAGGATCGGGACATGGCAAGAGGAACCCCTGATGGCGATTTTCCTGTCCAGCAACGGTCTTTCCGGCAGAAACCATTCAGATTCCGGTTTATGCGGAAACCTGCGTTCTGCTGGATGACCTGATGGCGGGTGGCTGGTTTGCGTAAGGAACCGCGCCTGCGCTTACAGACGAGGAACGCTCTGACCCGGCGCTGGAAAAGCCCATCCGCAAAGGCGGAGGCCGGGCTGCCGCCAAAAGCAGACAAGGCGCAGGCGAAAATCCCAAAAAGCAGGTGCGGCAAAAAAACGGTGGACCCTAAGACCGGCAAAGTGACCACCAAACTGGTGCTGGGAGGACAAGAAAAAAAACCGCCGCCCTCAAACTGTCCCATACGGTGCGGGATGCTCCGGGAGATGCGGCGCTGGGGGCAAGCCCACAAGGAAATCCGTGAAACGGAACAGGACAATGGGCGTGGAGAGCGCCCACAAGTCCGAGGAAGCCGTAGAGACCGGCGTTGGCATGTCCGGGAGGGCTACCGCAGCCACAAACTGAAACCTTACCGCAAGGCCGCACCAGGCCGAGCAAAAGCTGAAAAAGGCCAATGTAAAGGCGCCTGTTCCAGAAGTCTTTTGTCTATGAAAATCCCTGCGGCGGCCAGCAACCCCTTTTCACGCTGGCAGCAGAAACAGGCCATCAAAAGCAATACGCCCGCCGCCAAACGCGCCGGAAGTCCGGCCGGGAAACCGCCGCCGGTGCCGAAAAGACCGGCAAGGCGGCCAAGACGGTCAGGAGAAGCGCCCAGCAGGCCGGGGCCTATGTGATGCGCCACAAAAAGGGCTTCGTGCATCGTGCTGGGCGCGATTTTTGCTGGTCTGCCTGCTGCTCAACACCATGTCCTCCTGTTCCATGATGGCGCAGAGCATCGGTTCGGCATCTCCGGCACCACCTACCCCTCCGATGATCCTGAGCTGGTGGCGGTGGAGGCAGACTACGCGCCAAAGACGGCGCTGCAAGCCGAGATCGACAACATCGAAAGCAGCCACCCCGGGTATGACGAGTACCGCTATGACCTGGACATGATCGGCCATGACCCCCATGAGCTGGCGGCCTATCTGCCGCCGTGCTGCAAGGCTACACGCAGGCGAGCGCCCAGGGCAGAGCTGGAACGCATTTTTCGCGGCCCAGTACCAGCTGACGCTGACCGAGGAAAGTGGAGGTGCGCTACCGCACCGAGACCCGGACCGACAGTGAGGGCAACGAGTATGACGGAGGTGCCCTATAACTACATCTTAAATGTGACCCTCACCAGCAAGCCCATATCCTCTGTGGCTTCGGAGCTTTTGACCCCGGAGCAGCTGGAAATGCCCCAGGTGGTGTACCGGCAGACGCTGGGCAACAAGCCCCTATCTTCGGCGGCGGGTCCAGCGATTCGAGGTTTGGCCGGTGTGGAGTTTGTGAACGGCACCCGGCCTGGCAATCAGGCGGTGGTGGACATTGCCAAAAGCCAGGTAGGCAACGTGGGCGGCCAGCCCTATTGGAGCTGGTACGGTTTTACCTCCCGCGTGGAGTGGTGCGCCTGCTTCGTGTCCTGGTGCTACGGCCAGATGGGGCTGTCCGAGCCGCGCTTTGCCGCCTGCCAGTCCCAGGGCATCCCCTGGTTCCAGTCGCACGGACAATGGGGCGGGCGGGATTACGCCAACATCGCCCCAGGCGATGCTATCTTCTTCGATTGGGACTTGGATGGCAGCGCCGACCATGTGGGCATTGTAGTGGGCACCGACGGCAGCCGGGTCTACACCGTGGGAGGGCAATTCCGGCGACGCTTGCAAGATCAAGAGTTATTCCCTGACCTACGAGGTGCATCAAGGGGCTACGGCTTGATGAATTGGTGATTTTTTGCGGAGGTATAAAACTGAATATTGTATCGCTTTGGGGGGCGGCACGAACAGTGCCGCTCTTTTAGTTGGGCTTCACCGGCACGGGATTCCCGTTGACCTCATTACCTTTGCGGACACCGGGGCGGAGCAGCCCACACCTATCAGTTCCTTGAAACCATGAACGAATGGCTGCGTGCCCACGGTATGCCGCCCATCACGGTGGTGGAAAAAGATGGACCGCAACGGCAACCGCTGACATTGGAAACAGAGTGTCTGCGATCCGGCACGCTCCCTCCATCGCTTACGGGTTTAAAGCGGTGTTCTCAGAAGCTACAATCGGGCCGCAGGAAAAGTTCTGTAACCACCACCCCTGTGCCGCGCTGTGTGGCAGGCCGGGAACCGGGTCACACGGTTTATCGGCTACGATGCCGGGGAGCGGAAACGGTATGAACATTCCAGAAAATTCAATGAGGCGAGGACAAAAAATATGAGAACCGCTACCCGCTGATCGAGGATTGGCACTGGACGCGGACAATTGTATTCGGCGATCCAGGAGGCGGGTCTGCCTCTTTGCCTGGCAAATCGTCCTGCTTCTTCTGTCCCAGCATGAAGCGAGGAAATCGAAACCCTGAAACGGCAGTACCCCCGACCTGTACCGGCGGGCGTTGCCATCGAAGAAAACACGCGATGCCCCATCTCAAAACTGTCAAAGGTTTGGGGCGCAACTACGCTTGGAAAGAGCGATATGGAATGGAGTGATTGACTATGGCTAAAAACAAAATCGAGCGCATCGACCAGGAGATCGCAAAACTCGCGAGAAATCGCGGAACAACAGGAAAAGCTGAAAGACCTGGAAGCGCAGAAAACCGGGCGGAGAACCTGGAGATCGTCCAGATGGTGCGCGCCCTGCGTGCATGACCCCGGCCCAGCTGTCCGCAATGCTGTCCGGCGGCATGGTGCCCGGCCGGGCGGCGGGTCCCGCTGATTCTGAACAGGAGGAAATGACCCATGAAGAATAAGAAGATTTTCAGAACCTTTGCCGCCCTCTTGCACCTGCCTGATGCTGATGGGCGGCTTCTCTGTGACCGCCTTTGCCCAGGGCGCTGACCCTGCGCCGACGGCTACCCCTGCGGCGGACGCCACCAATGACAGCAACGTGGTGGTGGAGGCCGAGGACAGCCCCGCCCTGACCCCGGAGGGCAACGCCGGATGACTTTGGCGGCAACAAACAGCTCATCACCGTTACCACCAAGGCGGGTATATTTTTACATCCTCATTGACCGGCCAACGAGGACAAGGAGACCGCCGTCCACTTTTGAACCAGGTGGACGAGGCTGACCACGGAGGCGCTCTGCAGGACGGACAGACCACGCAGGAAGCCCCTGCCGTCTGCAACTGCACGGAGGCAGCGGCCGGGCGCGAACACGGCCTTGTCCGGTCTGCGCCGTGATATGGCTTTATGCACGGGCCAGGAAACCCACGCCCACCCCGGACGGAGGCCGGAACAACCCGAACCGGCAGGGTTGAACCCGGCGTGCTGCTTGTGGTGCTGGCTGTGCTGGGCGGCATCGGTGCGATGGTCTATCAAATTCATCAAGCAGAAGCCGCCGCCCGGACAATCTGCGATGATTTCGACTACGGCGAGGACGAGCTCATGCAATAGGATGAGATAAGACTGAGCCGGAGGACGCCGACCTGGCGTGTCATCATCGAGACCAAATGACCCGATTCACCGACAGCCCTTGAACCCCTATGATGACAACGCAGGCCGGAGGGCTGGCAGCTTCCGTCCTCCCTTTTATCTCCCACGTTATGGCTGCGGAAATTCCAGAAAACCTGTGTGGGTTTCAACGAAAGAGCCGACCGGTGGCTGCGAAAGGAAGACATGCGATTGGTAATTGCTTAAAAAGCCCTCCGGTGGCAAAATCGCGGCCGCCGTGCTGAAACTGCACCAGAGGACGGCTAAGGAGGGCGGCGGCTGGCTGGTGAGCTGGTGCCTGGGGCATCTGGCCGGGCTGGCCGACGCCGCCACCTACCACCCCGATTACGCCAAGTGGCGCTATGATGACCTGCCCATTTTGCCGGAGTCCTGGCGCTTCACCATCGCCAAGGATAAGAACGGGATCAGTTTGACGTGCTGCGTACCCTGCTGCGGCGGGAGGACGTGACAGAAGTGGTCAACGCCTGCGACGCCGGGCGAGAGGGCAGCTGATTTTCCGCACCGTTTACTGTCTGGCGGGCTGTCAAAAGCCCATGACGGCTGTGGTTCCAGCATGGAGGATTCCGCCATCCGGGAGGGTTTTGCCAACCTGCGCCCCGGCGCGGACTATGACGAGTCTGCAGGCAGCCCTCTGCCGGGCCAAAGGCCGACTGGCTGGTGGTATCAACTATGCCAAGTGGCGATATGATGACCTGCCTATTCTACCGGAACATTGGCAGATGGTGGTGGGAAAGGATAAGAAAAAGCAGTTTGATATTCTGAAAAAGCTGATGAACGCCCCGGATGTGACGGAGGTGGTAAACGCTTGCGATGCCGGACGCGAGGGTGAGTTGATTTTCCGCAGCGTCTATGAGCTGGCAGACTGCAAGAAGCCTATGAAAAGGCTCTGGATTTCTTCGATGGAGGACTCTGCCATAAGGGAAGGCTTTGCAAACCTGCGCCCCGGTGCGGATTATGACGGACTTCGGGATGCTGCCCTCTGCCGTGCCAAGGCCGACTGGCTGGTGGGGATCAATGCGACAAGGCTTTTTTCCGTGCTGTATCACCGAACCCTCAACATCGGGCGCGTGATGTCCCCGACGCTGGCGCTTATTGTTCAGCGAGAAGCTGAGATCGACACCTTTCAGCCGATTCCCTTTTATACCGTGGCGCTTGAGCTGCCCGGTCTTACCATATCCGGGGAGCGCATGGCGGATAAGACCGCTGCTGAGCAGCTGAAAGAAACCTGTCAGGGTGCAAATGTCACAATCAAAAAGGTGGAGTGCAAGGAAAAGTCCGAAAAGCCGCCTGCCCTCTATGACCTGACTACTCTGCAAAGAGATGCCAACCGCTTGCTTGGATTTACAGCCCAGCAGACCCTGGACTATCTGCAAAGTCTGTATGAAAAGAAGCTTTGCACCTATCCCCGTACTGACAGCCGCTATCTGACCGGTGATATGGCAGACAGCCTGCCGGTGCTGGTCAATCTGGTTGCCAACGCTATGCCGTTTCGCAAAGGGATCGCCATTACCTGTGATCCGCAGACGGTCATCAACGATAAGAAAGTAACTGACCACCACGCAGTAATTCCTACCCGAAATCTCAAGGATGCAGACCTTTCTGCCCTTCCTGCGGGAGAAAAAGCAGTGCTGGAGCTGGTGGCCCTGCGTCTGCTGTGCGCCGTAGCCCAGCCCCATATCTATTCGGAAACCGTTGTGATTGCAGCGTGTGCCGGTGGGGAATTTACCACCAAAGAAAAAACGGTGAGGCAACCCCGGATGGAAAGCACTGGAGGACGCTTACCGTGCCAAAACGAAGGATGCAGAGCCGAAAAAAGAGGGTGCAGAGAAAGCCCTGCCGGAGCTGACTGAAGGACAGACCCTTTCGGTTTCTGCGGCAATCGTCAAAGAAGGCAAAAGCAGTCCGCCCCAGCACTTTACGGAGGACACCCTGTTGTCCGCGATGGAGACTGCCGGAAAAGAGGATATGCCGGAGGATGCCGAGCGAAAAGGTCTGGGGACACCGGCCACCCGTGCCGGTATTTTGGAAAAAGCTGGTATCTGCCGGTTTTCTGGAACGAAAAAAAGCAGGAAAACGGTGCAGCTTCTTCCTTCCCCACGATGCAGTTTCCCTTATCACAGTCTTGCCGGAACAGCTGCAATCGCCGCTTCTGACTGCCGAGTGGGAGTACCGCTTGGGAGAGATTGAGCGCGGGCAGCTTGCCCCGGAGGAGTTTCTGGCCGGGATCAGCACCATGCTGAAAAAGATCTGGTGGGGACTTATCAGGTCATCAAGGGAACTGAGTACCTGTTCACTCCGCCCCGTGAGGTGGTGGGCAAATGCCCTCGCTGCGGCGGTGAAGTTGCAGAACTGCAAAAAGGCTTCTTCTGTCAGAATGATTCTTGCAAATTTGCAATCTGGAAAAATAACAAATGGTGGGCTGCCAAGAAAAAACAGCCGACTAAGGCTGTGGTGTCTGCACTGCTTAACGATGGCCGTGTCCGTGTGACGGGCCTATATTCGGAGAAAACCGGAAAGACCTACGATGCCGCTGTGGTTTTGGAGGACGATGGACAGTACGCCAACTTCAAGCTGGAATTTGATCAGCGGAAAGGAGGCAGCCGATGAAGCTCTCTTTAGTGGAACGGGAAACCATTCTCCCTTATAACCAGGCAGAACCAATGGCTGAGGTCTACACCCACGATCCCCGTCTGATGGAGAAGCTGGAACTGCTGGCAAAAAAACCCCGACCAGATCACCCGCGAAAGGACGCCCATAACTTTACCGTCCCAAAGCGGTGTGTATCAGTCCGGGAGCCATATAGCGCAGAACGCCGCAAAGCCGCCAGTGAGCGTGCGAAAGTCGCCGGATACCAGCCCCCTGTGAAAAAGTCCGGCAGTTAAAGGCACATGGCAGAGAATGTATTTGAAGCAGTCAAGCAGTCGATCAGCACCAGAGAAGCGGCAGCGTTTTATGGGATCGAGGTCAAACGAAATGGCATGGCCTGCTGTCCCTTTCACGATGATAAGAACCCCAGCATGAAGGTAGACCAGCGATTCCACTGCTTTGGCTGCGGTGAAGATGGGGATGTGATCGACTTTACCGCAAAGCTCTTTGACCTCTCCCCAAAAAAGAAGCGGCAGAGAAACTGGCACAGGACTTTGGCCTGATCTATGACAGTCAGGCCCCTCCCCGTAGGAGATATGTCCGGCAGAAAACCGAGGCACAAAAGTTTCGGGAGGACCGGCAGCGGTGTTATCGCGTACTGTCCGATTACTACTATCTGCTGAAAAAATGGGAAGCCGACCGTTCTCCCAGGACACCGGAGGAAGAACCGCACCCCCGCTTTGTGGAAGCAATCCAGAAGAAAGCCTATGTAGAGTACCTGCTGGACCTTTTCCTTTATGAAAGTGAAGAAGAACAAAAGGCATGGATTGCAGAACACACAGCAGAAATCACACACTTGGAAAGGAGATTGAAAATCATGGCTGAGAACAAACCCACCAACCGAGAACGGCTAAGGGAAATCACAGATGGCATCGAGCAGGGCATCAAGGAACTGTTTGAGAGTGAAAAGTATATGCGCTATCTGTCCGTCATGTCCCGCTTCCACCGCTATTCGGTAAACAACACCATGCTCATCTATATGCAGAAGCCGGACGCTACATTGGTAGCCGGATACAATAAGTGGAAAGACCAGTTTGAGCGTCATGTAAAAAAGGGCGAGCATGGCATTACCATCATTGCTCCCACACCATATAAGAAGAAAATCGAGGAGCAGAAACTGGACCCGGATACCAAGGCTCCGATTTTGGATAAAGACGGAAAGATCGTCACAGAGGAAAAAGAAATCGAGATCCCCATGTTTCGCCCGGTCAAGGTCTTTGATGTGAGCCAGACCGACGGGAAACCTTTGCCTGAGCTTGCTTCCTCCCTTTCCGGCAATGTGCCAAATTATGAGGCATTCATGGAGGCTCTGCGCCGCAGTGCGCCGGTGCCGATCACTTTTGAAGCAATGGCCGCCGATACGGACGGCTATTTTTCTGCCGATCATCAGAAAATCGCCATTCGTCAGGGCATGAGTGAGGTGCAGACGGTTTCGGCCACGGTTCACGAGATTGCCCACAGCCAGCTCCACAATCAGAAAAAATTCAGATTGCCAATGACGAGCAATATCAGGAGATCGAGCTGTTTGATAAACCCGGTCTGTTCTCCAATGGGCGGATTGTCCGTGATAATCTGCCGGAGGGCGTTTTATTGCTATGACCTGCGCGGTTCTGACTACGACCCCGGAGAGCCGGTCTGTGTGGAAGAACGAGTGGTTGTAAACCATGCAGGTTCCGTTCTGCTGACAGAGCCGTTGGAGCTGGCGGAAGATGGACGCTTGATGCTGACCGAGGAAGAAGGGCTGAATTTTGTTGGCGGCTTTTCTACCCTCACCCAGTTTTTGCAAGAACAGAGGAAAGACCGCCACACGGAGGAAGTGGAGGCTGAAAGCATCTCCTATGCAGTCTGCAAGTATTTTGGCATCGAGACCGGAGAAAACAGCTTCGGCTATATTGCAAGCTGGAGTCAGGGCAAGGAACTGAAAGAGCTGAGAGCCAGTTTGGAGACCATCAACAAGACCTCCGGCACTTTGATCTCTGACATTGAGCGCTACTATAAGGAAATCTGCAAAGAGCGTGGGATTGATCCCCATGCAAAGGCAAAGAGTCGGAAACCGCCCCGATAGAGCAGCCAACCGGCAATCTGACTTACTATGTGGCAGAGTGCATGGAGTTTCCAAACCTCGGAGAATACCACGATAACCTGTCTTTGGAGGAGGCGGTCCGCATCTATCAGGAAATTCCGGCAGAGCGAATGAACGGGATCAAAGGCATTGGTTTTGAGCTGAAAGACGGAAGCGACTATGAAGGACCGTTTCCGATTTTGACCGGGCAGACCATTGACCTGGACACTATTCAGGCAATCGACTATTACCGTGACAATCCGCTGGTACAGAAAGCGGTAAAGGAACTGGCTGCGACCATGCCGGAAATGGAGGTACTGGGGGCGGATGCCAACCAGCAGGAGGCTTTGTTTCTGATCAACGATACTACCTATCTTCATATCCAACCTTGTGACAGCGGATGGGACTACACTCTTTACGATGCTGCGTCCATGAAAGAGCTGGATGGTGGTCAGCTGGATATGTCGGAGCTTTCCCGCAAAAATGCAGTTCTCCAGATTTGTGATGACAACAATCTGGACAGCACTTCACTTAGACACGCTCCTATGTCCATGATTGAGACCTTGCAGGAAGCGGCCTATCAGCAAATGCAGGCAGAGACCAGTCAGATGATTGCTTCTTCCCAGTTGCCGGAGGCACAGGAGCAGGCACTGGATGAATACCCCATGCCGGATGAGCAGGTCTCCACACCGGATATGCAGGAATATGGCTACTCCTATGATGGGATGCTCCCTGTTACCAGAGAACGGGCGCTGGAACTGGATGCCGCCGGTTTGACCGTCTATGTGCTGCATGAGGACAATACGGAGAGCATGGTGTTTGACCCGCAGGAAATCATGGATCATGGCGGTCTTTTCGGTGTGGACCATGAGGAATGGGAGAAAAGCCCTCAGTTCCACGAAAAGGTCATGGAGCGTCAGGAACATCAGCAGGAACGCGAACAGGCATTTCTCTCCCAGAACAGAGATTGCTTTGCCATCTATCAGGTAAGTCGTGACGATCCGCAGAATGTGCGCTTTATGAATCTGGATTGGTTAAAGTCCCATGACATTTCCATAGACCGCAGCAATTATGACCTCATTTACCAAGCTCCTCTGAGTGAGTCTGGCACTGTGCCGGAGCAGCTGGAAAAACTCTATCAGCAATTCAATCTGGAAAAGCCCGTAGACTTTCACAGTCCCTCCATGAGCGTCAGCGACATCGTTGGAATCAGACAGGACGGTAAGGTATCCTGTCATTACTGTGACAGCGTTGGTTTTACCCAGATCCTCGGTTCCTGCCAGAAAACCCGCTGAAAAATGCGGAAATGATGCTGGAGGACGATTACGGCATGATCGACGGTATCATCAACAATGGCGCAAAAGAACCTACGGTGGCAGAGCTGGAACAGCAGGCCCGAAGCGGTCAGCCCATTTCCCTGATGGACTTGGCTGATGCCGTTCATCGGGAGGAACGGGACAAGAAAAAAGTCCGTCATGGAGCAGCTGAAAAGGCCAGCCCAAGGCAGACAGAACACAAAAAGACAGCACCCAAAAAGAGTGCGGAAAGGGAGATTTGATATGGGAAACTTTACTTTTGAGGAAATGAACCTGATGTGCATTTACAATACCGGCAGCCGCACCGGACTGATCGACAGCCTGCGTGAGATGCGCGGCGAGCTGGCCCCGGAGGAAACCGAGCTGCGGGAGTTGACAGACAGCGCACTGGGCAAGCTCCAGGCCATGAGTGATGCCGAGTTTGCCGAGCTGGAGTTGTACCCGGATTTTGACCAGTAAACACCATAACCGCAGGGATGGGGTGGCAATATGCCACCCCACCTTTTTACCCCAAAACTGAAAGGAGGACAGAACACTATGCCAACCAAAGCTGAACTATATGCACAGATGGCGGACAAGGTGGCAACACAGCTCACGGGGAGCTGGCAGGAATGGGCAGGGTTTCTCACTACTGCTTCCCGCCTTTACAAGTACCCGTTCCATGAGCAGCTGATGATCTATGCCCAGCGACCGGACGCCACCGGCCTGTGCGGAGTACGATTTGTGGAATGAAAAGATGGGCCGTTATGTAAGGCGCGGTTCCAAGGGAATCGCTCTGGTGGATGATTCCGGGGACAGACCTCGGCTGCGTTATGTCTTTGACATTTCCGACACCGGAACCCGTGAACATTCCCGCACTCCCTGGCTGTGGCAGCTGGAGGAGAGCCATTTGGATTCGGTGCAGGCCATGCTGGAACGCACCTATGATGTTTCCGGTGAGGACCTTGCCGGACAGCTCACGGAGGTAGCCGGAAAACTGGCCGAGGAATACTGGACGGAGCATCAGCAGGACTTATTCTATATCGTTGACGGTTCCTTTTTGGAGGAATATGATGAGTATAACATCGGAGTGCAGTTCAAGGCAGCCGCCACCGTCAGCATCACTTACGCTTTGATGTCCCGCTGTGGACTGGAGCCGGAACGCTACTTCGACCACGAAGATTTCATGGCGATCTTTGATTTCAACACCCCGTCCACCATCGGGGCGCTGGGAACAGCGGTCAGCCAGATCAACCAGCAGGTGCTGCGGCAGATCGGCGTTACCGTCCGAAATGCAGAGCGCGAAGCCAACCAAGAAAGGAGCAAGCAAGATGAACAATCCCATGACCTACATCCAGAACGGAGACTATCAGATTCCCGACCTGAAGCTGAGCCAGCAGCCGGAGAAATCCCTGGGCAAGTACGGCAGGATGAGGAAAACCTACCTGAAGGAACACCGTCCCATCCTCTACAACCAGATGTTGCTGAGCGAGAAGCTGTATCCGCACCTCATCGAGATCGACGAGACCGCCCAGAGCAGACTGGAACAGATGATGCCCCAGCTGGCGAAGGAAGCGGGAGCCACCGAGGAACTGAAAGCCAGCGATCCCATGAAGTGGGTGGGCCTGATGAACACCTGCAAAGCCCAGGCAGAGGAGATCCTGATGGCGGAGCTTATCAACAGCTGACCCTAAACCTGTTCCTCTCCGAAGCGGAGCAGATCCAATCCATAGATGAAGCAGAGAATGTAGCGCATACATCCTCTGCTTTTTCTTTTGCCCAAAATGATATTGACCATGTGCTGCGTTTGGGCGGCAATACAGACCGCCAGAGGGAGCGTGTGGTTGTAGCCTTTGAAAAGCAGAAAACCACCGCTGAGATTGCCGAGATACTGAAAACGCTGTACCACGGCGGCAATGGCCTTGGCAGCGTGAGCGCATGGTATGCCGAGGATGGTATCCATCTTTCCCACGGGAAGTCTGTCCGTTATGACAGGTCTGCCCAGGTCATTTCCTGGGAGAGTGCCGCAGAGCGCATCGGGGAACTTTTGGAAAGTGGCCAGTTTGCCTCCAATGTGGAGCTTGCAGAAGCGGCAGGCTATGAACGCTCCCTCCTTGCAGAAAAAAACTTTGGCATCTGTACCACGATTTCAGCGATAAAGCCAGAGATTCCGGGTATCTGTCCTGTCTGTCCGGTATTCAGAGAACCGGGTTCCCGGAAGAAACTGCATGGCTTGCCGAGCAGCTGAGTGACCCGGCTTTCCGCCAAACCCTAAAGGAAGAATACGCTGCCTTCTGGACTGCCTATCAGCAGGACCGTGACCTGTTGCGCTTTCATTACCATAGGCCAAGGGAAATCTGGGAGAACCTGAAGGATCTTGACCTGCCACGCAGAACTTTTTCTTCGGACCTTTCCCAAGTGCCAACCGTCCAGCATTTCATTACCGAGGATGAGATCGACGCCGCCATGACCGGCGGAAGCAGTTTTGCCGGAGGAAAAGGCCGTATCTATGCGTTCTTCATGGAAAACCATACGGATAAGGAAAAAGTGAGATTCCTTAAAGACGAGTATGGCATTGGCGGACGCTCTCATGCCCTGTCCGGCGCAACACACAGCGGCGAAGATCACGACGGGAAAGGACTGCACTATAAAAAGCAGGACTGCCCGGATGTTCACTTGAACTGGGAAAAAGGTTGCCAAGCGCATTACCTCTCTTGTCCCAGAAAGGCCGCTATCTTACCGAACAGGAACAGGCGCAGTATGACAAAATCCAGGCTGAAAAGGAACTGGCAGAAGAAGATGCCATCCAAGCCCAGCAGCCGGAGGTGGAGGAAGAAACGCCAAAGCCTACCCTTCGGGAGCAGTTTGAGCAGTATAAGCCTGTGGTGACTGCCGCTATTTCCGAGGATGCCGCATACCGCAATGCCTGCGGTCATTCTGACCATGAAAATGCTGTCATCGAGGGCAATGCCGCTGTGCGCCGTGCGGTTCTTGGTTCTAAGGATATGGAGCTGATCCGACTCTATTCGGATGTGCCGGAGTTCCGTCAGCGTTTACACCGGGAAGTGATCGACGAGACCTATCCAAAGCTCCATGAACTTGTGCGCCCCTCTTTCTCAGGAAGATATTGATACTGCCCTTTGTGCATGGAACGGCAATATTGAGAGTAAACACGCTGTTGTCCGCTATATGAAAGACCATGCAAGAGAAAAAGATACCGCCGCATGGCTGGCTCAGGAATACGGCGGCAGTAACAGCCTGTTCGTTGTCCGTGCCGGAAGCCCGGAGGAAACGCAGCTGCCCTGGCCGAAGGTACAGCGCCGAATCGCCCAGCTCATTCAGGAGGACCGGTTCTATACCGAAGAAGAACAGGACCGTTTTGACAATATCGACCCCATCGCCATCCGGGAAGCCCTGGAGGAAAGGGGCATCGTCAACGGCCAGGTGGCAGACTCGGAAAAACTGGACAATGCCCCGTTTATCCAACAGGTGATGTCAGATGCAGAGCAGATCGCAGATGCCGAGACAGAGCAGACTTCCGAAGTTTCCATTTCCGATGAGGAATATGACGCAGTTCGCCGCCCAATTCCGCAAAGAACCTCCTATGACTCAGCCGCCCCGGTCTATGCCGTGGGCGATACCGTGTATATCGAGGATGACGCCTATCAGATCACAGAGCTGCGGGAGGACACCGTACAGCTTCTGCCCACCGGGATGGTATAATCCCATCTACCGGGCAGAGCGCAAAGAACAGTTCGAGCAGCTGCTTCGGGCAGACCGCCGCAATGCTTACTATACCGAGTTTCTTCCTATTGACCCGGACAAGGCAGATCAGGACTTGCGGGATGTATTGGCCCATGGACTGATGGATGAAGCAGATAAAAAACAGGTTTCCACGCTGCTGCAATCCGGCAGGAGCAACAGTGAGATTGCCTACTGGCTAAGCAGAGCCTATTCCGGTGAGATCGAGACCCTGAATCTGGAGACCGGCGATATTGCCGATTATCGTACCACGGCACAGGGCATGGAGCTGGAAGTCATGGATGCGGAGGAAAAGCGTCTGGCTATGCTGTATTTCCGCTGGGATGAAGTTGCGCCTTTGCTGCGCGGGATGTATGCCCGTCAGCTGGATGGCTTTGGACAGGAACAGCCCCAACCGGCTGCTGAATCCCCGACCTTCCATTCCGAGACCATGGCCGTCTATCCGGGCGATAAGAACAATCTGCCTTATGATGTGGTGGTGGAACGACTGCATATTGAGGAGCCGGAGCCGCCAGCCCCTGTAACAGAGCCGGAAAAAACCTTTGAGGAAGTGTTGGATGAACACCCGGTTTCCATTCAGGTCAACGGCCAGTGGCAGACCTTCCCCAATGCCAAAGCTGCCGAGGAAGCCTCCTATGAGGAATACAAGGCTAACCTGCGCCGCAATGCAAAAAACTTCCGCATTACCGATGAGCATTTGGGCGAAGGCGGTCCAAAAGCCAAGTTCCAAGCAAATGTTAATGCCATTCGTTTGCTGAAAGAGCTGGAATCTGCCGGACAGCAGGCAAGCCCCGAACAACAGGAGATTCTTTCCCGCTATGTGGGCTGGGGCGGTATTCCTGATGCTTTTGACCCAGAGAAACTGGCATGGGCTTCCGAGTATACCCAGCTGAAAGAGCTGCTGACCCCGGAGGAATATGCCGCCGCCAGAAGCTCTACCCCCTCAATGCCCATTACTACACCAGCCCTACGGTTATCCAGGCAATCTATGAAGCGGTGGGGCGCATGGGCTTTGAGACCGGAAATATTTTGGAGCCATCTATGGGTGTGGGCAACTTCTTCGGTATGCTGCCGGAGGAAATGAGAAACAGCCGTTTGTACGGTGTGGAGCTGGACCCGGTTTCCGGGCGTATCGCAAAGCAGCTCTATCCCAAGGCGGACATCACAGTAGGCGGCTTTGAGACCACAGACAGGCGTGACTTCTTTGACCTTGCCATCGGCAATGTGCCGTTCGGTCAGTATCAGGTCAATGACAAAGCCTACAACAAGCTGAATTTCAACATTCATAATTACTTTTTCGCCAAAGCATTGAATCAGGTGCGTCCCGGCGGCGTGATAGCTTTTGTGACCTCCCCGATATACCATGGACGCCAAGGATTCCACCGTGCGCCGCTATCTTGCCCAGCGTGCTGAGCTGCTGGGAGCTATCCGTCTGCCGAATGACGCGTTCAAAAAGAATGCCGGTGCCGAGGTGGTATCGGACATCATCTTCCTCCAAAAGCGGGACCGTCCGCTGGACATCGTGCCGGAATGGACTCAGACCGGACAAACGGAGGATGGGTTTGCCATCAACCGGTATTTTATCGACCACCCGGAAATGGTGCTGGGCAGACAGGAGCCGGTAAGCACCGCTCATGGTATGGATTACACCGTGAACCCTATCGAGGGACTGGAGCTTTCCGACCAGCTGCATGATGCGGTGAAGTACATTCATGGCACTTATCAGGAGGCAGAGCTGCCGGAGCTGGGCGAAGGCGAAGCCATTGACACCTCCATTCCTGCCGATCCTAATGTGAAGAACTATTCCTATGCCATTGTAGACGGGCAGGTGTACTACCGGGAAAACAGCCGCATGGTGCGCCCTGACCTCAACGCCACCGCAGAAGCCCGCGTAAAAGGTCTTGTGGGACTGCGTGATTGTGTGCAGGAACTGATCGACCTTCAGATGGATGCAGCGGTTCCAGACAGCACCATTACCCAAAAACAGGCGGAACTGAACCGGCTCTATGACAGCTTTTCTGCCAAATACGGTCTCATCAACGACCGTGCAAATCGGCTGGCCTATGCAGATGATTCTTCCTATTACCTGCTCTGTGCGCTGGAAGTTATTGACGAGGACGGAAAGCTGGAGCGCAAGGCGGATATGTTCACCAAACGGACCATCAAGCCCCATCAGGCAGTGGCTACTGTGGATACGGCAAGCGAAGCACTGGCGGTGTCCATCTCGGAAAAAGCCTGCGTAGATATGGGCTATATGAGCCAGCTTACCGGAAAAACAAAAGAAGAACTGGCGGGAGAACTGCAAGGCGTGATCTTCCGTGTACCGGGACAGTTGGAGAAAGACGGCACACCCCATTATGTGACTGCTGATGAATACCTTTCCGGCAATGTACGCCGCAAACTGCGTCAGGCGCAGCGGGCGGCACAGCAGGACTCTTCTTTTGCAGTCAATGTGGAAGCTCTTACCGCCGCCCAGCCCCAAGACCTGGATGCGTCGGAGATCGAGGTGCGCCTTGGTGCCACCTGGATCGACAAGGAATATATCCAGCAGTTTATGTACGAGACCTTCAACACCCCGTTTTATCTCCAGCGCAGTATCGAGGTCAACTATTCCTCCTTTACTGCTGAATGGCAGATCAAGGGGAAATCTTCCGTATCCTACAACGATGTGGCAGCTTATACCACCTATGGAACCAGCCGTGCCAATGCTTATAAGATTTTGGAGGACAGCCTGAACCTGCGGGATGTCCGTATCTATGACACCATAGAGGACGCAGACGGAAAAGAGCGCCGCGTACTAAACGCCAAGGAGACCACTCTGGCTGCCCAAAAACAGCAGGCTATCCGGGAAGCCTTTAGGGACTGGATCTGGAGAGACCCGGAGCGCCGCCAGACTTTGGTGCGCCAGTACAACGAAGAAATGAACTCCACCCGTCCCCGCGCGAGTATGATGGCAGCCATATCACTTTTGGCGGCATGAATCCGGCCATCACCCTGCGGGAACACCAGAAAAGCGCTATCGCCCATGTGCTGTATGGCGGAAATACCCTGCTGGCACACGAAGTAGGCGCGGGCAAAACCTTTGAGATGGTGGCCGCTGCGATGGAAGCCAAACGCCTGGGCTTGTGCCAGAAATCTCTTTTGTGGTTCCCAAACCACCTGACTGAGCAGTGGGCATCGGAGTTTCTGCGCCTCTATCCTTCTGCCAACATCTTAGTCACAACCAAAAGGACTTTGAGACCCATAACCGCAAGAAGTTCTGCGCCCGTATTGCGACCGGTGACTACGACGCCATCATCATGGGACACAGTCAGTTTGAGCGTATCCCCATCAGCCGGGAGCGTCAGGAAAGGCTTCTCTATGAGCAGATCGACGAGATCACCGAGGGTATCGCAGAGGTGCAGGCCAGCGGCGGTGAGCGTTTTACCGTCAAGCAGCTGGAGCGTACCAGAAAGTCGCTGGAAGCCAGACTGGAAAAGCTGCAAGCCGAGGGGCGAAAAGACGATGTGGTAACTTTTGAGCAGCTGGGTGTAGACCGGTTATTCGTAGACGAGGCCCACAACTACAAGAACCTGTTTTTATACACAAAAATGCGGAATGTGGCTGGTCTTTCCACATCGGACGCGCAGAAATCCTCCGATATGTTTGCCAAGTGCCGCTATATGGATGAGATCACTGGAAACCGTGGCGTGATCTTTGCCACCGGCACACCGGTCAGCAACTCCATGACCGAGCTTTACACCATGCAGCGTTATCTTCAATATGAACGCCTGCAAGAGCTGAACATGACCCACTTCGACTGCTGGGCTTCCCGATTTGGGGAGACCGTCACAGCATTGGAGCTGGCACCAGAAGGCACCGGCTACCGGGCAAGAACAAGGTTTTCCAAGTTCTTTAACCTGCCAGAGCTGATGAACCTGTTCAAAGAAGTGGCGGACATCAAGACCGCCGACCAACTGAACCTGCCCACCCCGGAGGTGGAATACCACAACATCGTGGCGCAGCCTACCGAACATCAGCAGGAAATGGTCAAGGCCCTTTCAGAGCGCGCATCGCTGGTACACAGCGGAACCGTTGACCCATCCCAGGACAATATGCTCAAGATTACCTCGGATGGCCGCAAGCTGGGGCTGGACCAGAGGATCGTCAACCAGATGCTGCCGGATGAACCTGGCACAAAGGTCAATCAGTGCGTAGAGAACATCATGCAGATCTGGCGGGATGGCGAAGCTGACAAGCTGACCCAGCTGGTGTTTTGCGACATTTCTACACCACAGGCAAAAGCTCCTGCAAGCAAGGCGGCGAAAACACTGGATAATCCACTGCTTCACGCATTGGAAGGCGCTGTGCCTCTGCCGGAGCAGGAACCGGCATTTACGGTATATGACGATATTCGTCAGAAACTCATTGTCCAGGGGATGCCTGCCGACCAGATCGCTTTTTATCCATGAAGCCAATACCGAAGTGCGGAAAAAAGGGAGCTGTTCTCCAAAGTCCGTACCGGTCAGGTGCGTGTACTTATGGGCAGCACTGCCAAGATGGGCGCAGGCACCAATGTGCAGGACCGTCTGGTGGCACTTCATGATCTGGATTGTCCGTGGAGACCCGGAGACCTCGCCCAGCGCAAGGGCCGTATCGAGCGCCAAGGCAACCAGAATCCCCTTGTCCATGTGTACCGCTATGTGACCGAAGGAACCTTTGACGCATACCTCTGGCAGACGGTGGAGAATAAGCAGAAATTCATTTCCCAGATCATGACTTCTAAATCGCCGGTGCGCTCCTGCGATGATGTGGACGAAACAGCACCTCCTTTTGCAGAGATCACGGCTCTGTGTGCCGGAGATCCACGTATCAAGGAGCGTATGGATTTGGATGTGGAGGTATCCCGCCTGAAACTGATGAAAGCCGACCACCAGAGCAAGCAATATCGTCTGGAGGACCAGCTGCTCAAATACTTCCCGGAGGAGATTGAAAAGCACAAGGCTTTATCAAGGGCTTTGAATCCGACCTGGAGGTTTTGGTAGCGCACCCGCACCCGGAGGACGGTTTTGCTGGTATGGAAATCCGTGGCGATCTGCTGACCGATAAGGAGAACGCCGGCGCAGCCCTTTTTTGATGCCTGCAAGGAGGTCAAAACCTCCGATCCGGTGCAGATCGGCAGCTACCGGGGTTATGCCATTTCCGTGGAATTTTTCGCTTGGAAACAGGAATATACGCTCCTGCTGAAAGGACAGATGACCCACCGGGCAACCCTTGGTACAGACCCTCGCGGAAATCTTACCCGTATCGACAATGCCCTCGCCCAGATGCCCCAGCGTCTGGAGGCGGCAAAGGCCCAGCTGGATAACCTCTATCAGCAGCAGGCTGCGGCAAAGGAGGAAGTCGGAAAGCCATTCCTTTATGAAGAAGAACTGCGAAGCAAAAATGCCCGTCTAGTGGAGCTGGATACTTTGCTCAACATCGACGGAAAGGGGCAGGCACACACCGAGTCTGTTGTTGCCAAAAGTACACGGCCTTCGGTGCTGGATAACCTAAAACGCCCGGTGCAACCCCGCAGTACAGACAAGAAACCAAAACAGCATGAGGAGGTGCGATAACATGAATACTAACGATCTGAATACAGCTCTTTATGAAAAGATGACTGCTGAACAGGACAAGTTCCGGGACTGGCTGAAAAGCCAGCCCCCGGAAGAAGTCTTAAACCATGCCTATGAGTACACCATCCGCGAGGACATCGTGATGGCAATAGAGGAACTGGAGTTGACCGACACCCAGGCTCAGGCACTTTTGGAATCTTCCTTGTCCGCTGGCGGATGTGTACCGCTACTTTGAAAAGCTGGAGACCGGCTACATGGATGTGATCCGGGACAGCATTGAGAACCGTGCCGACGATGTGTGCAGAGCTAAAGAGGAACTGCGAACAACACCGATCTATCCCCATTCAGCTGCCTATGCGAGAGAACATGGGGAGCTGGAGCAGTACCGAGCTTCCAACAATGTAAATCGCCAATGCAAGGAGTCTATTGAAGCGGCGGTGCGGGAGCACTTCGACGGAATGTATCTCAGCCACGATGCGGCAAAGGGTGTGATCGAGACCTATGGCATGGAGCGTGTATCTATGGTTCTGTCTAACACGATCCAGCTTCAGGACTGGGATGGGCGTACTTCCGACGCAACAAAGAATGGGCCAAGACCATTCCTAATGATAATCCCGAAACCGTCCGTTGTGGTTATGCCTTAAACAGCCACCCTGCTGTGCTGGATGGTTTTATTGATCTGGTGCGTGAAGAACAGCAGCGCAGCCGTACCCAGAGAGAAAAACTGGAACCGTCCCGTCCCTCAGTACGGGATAAGCTCAAACAGGAGCTGCCCGCCAATAAGTCTGCCGCCCTGAAAAAACGGGAGCTGGAGCGATAACCATGGCAAAGCGCAAGCGGGATGTGCCGGTTCTGTTTTGGGTGTCCGCAGAAGAACTGGAGCTGATCCATCAAAAGATGCAGCAATACGGGACAGAGAATTTGAGCGCTTATCTGCGGAAAATGGCGCTGGATGGTTATGTGGTCAAGCTGGAACTGCCAGAGCTGAAGGAGTTGGTCTCCCTGATGCGCCGAAGCAGCAACAACTTGAATCAGCTGACCCGCAAAGTGCATGAGACCGGGCGGGTTTATGATGCTGATTTGGAGGATATATCCCAGCGGCAGGAACAACTGTGGGGAGGGTGTGAAGGAAATCCTTACCCAACTCTCCAAACTTTCATAACAGGGATAGATACTCCATTTGCGGAGGGAGGAACGGCGTTTCTTCGCCGCACCTTTCCTCCGCTTTTTCTTTTTGCCCGTATCCTTGCCTTTTTGGCTGTACCGGCAGGATAATATGAGTAGAAAAACAGATTGCTGCAAAGGAGTTGAAGATAGATGAAAACCTTTGAAAAGTGTTAAGAGATATTTTGCATTATCTGTCCTTATCTGAGGACCAGAAGTTTTCCCTGCAGGAATGCCATCTCCCGTGTAACGTGGAATGGGGATTCCCGCTATTGTGTGGACGGACTTCTGCCGGACACCGGACGAGCTGTTTGAAGGTGCTCTTGGCCGATTATTACCGGACGAGGTGATGAACTGACCAAAGGCCGCCGAAGGAAGTCACGAAGAAGATGAAAAACAGGCGGAACTTCCCTTTGCCAGAGCTTTCGGAAACAATGGGAGAGTTGGAAGAAAGAACTGAAGGGCAATCGGTTTTATTCTTGAAACTGCCTGTTGAAGATCGTGGTAGCTCCGGTAATTCTGGTGCTGACCCTGTTTGTATGGATTTGTGATCGTCTATATCTCCGGCCTGGTGCTGGGGCTCATCAGCATGGTAATCGCTCTGCTGGGCGTGGCTGTGCTTATTACCTGTTCCCTGCAAAACGGCATTATCCTGCTGGTGATGGCATTTCTTATTAGTCCCTTTGGGGTTGCCGCTGGCTGCCATCTGGCTGCTGGGCAAGGTGCAGGACTTGAAGTTTGCCATTCAAGATTTGGTTTATTGGATAAAATGCGCGGTCACAAAAATGCCAGACAGTGTCTGTTAAATTACTATATTTACTTTTGTGCTACATTCGTGTATAATGGTAGCAAATTTAAGAAAGTGATGAATGTGCACTTCAAATCAGAACGGTTTGAGCAGTTAGACAGACTTCTGACCGAGCATGATGGGGATGCTGCAAACCGCACAGGTAATCGCCAGCGGAATTGTAAACCCATTTTTTATGAATATGTCCAAGAGAAAAAATCTTCAGCAGGTTGCTCACGGAATTTATGTCTCCGAGGGGACACCTGGATTGATGCGATGTTTCTGTTACTATCTCGCGGTGTGGTCAGGCAGTATTTTCCCATGAATCGCGCTATTTTCCATGACTTGACGGGCGAGAACCATCTCATACACGCTATCACACGGGTGCGCAGAG
>VOFK01003051.1_pt1 | contig 24595 bp, 41 predicted proteins | sample 5384121 | NCBI WGS metagenome assembly VOFK01 (sample SAMN12384730, study PRJNA508395) | human gut metagenome | isolation source: healthy gut J | host: Homo sapiens | reverse complement strand
TTCATTTGTACTTCGTTCCAGGTCAAGTCCGTAGAGCGATTTTTTGAAATACGGCAGATTTTTTAGCAGCGCCGTGAGGGGCAAGGGAAAGCCCCTCCGACTTCGCTGCGCTCGTCACCTCCCGCATAGCGAGGAGGGCTTTCTCTCGCGGGCTTTGCCCGCGCAAAGGCGCCCCACGGTGGGGAGCTGGCCGAGCCTGCGAGGCCTGAGGCCTCCCCCCGCCGCAATATTTTTTCTCTCCATCCATAGCAAACCGCCCCGAACTATGCTATAATAAAAATGTTGTCGTTTTTTGAAAGTGAGGTGTCTGTCTGTGCCCATCCTGCGCAGCTATTATCAGGAGGTCTACCGTTAGCCGGTCGTGCGGCTGGACGGCTACTCCGGCCGCCACGGTTTGGAGGCAGGCATCCTCGCCTATCTGGATTTCGGCGGTGCAACCGGCACCTCCAAAAGACGGTATGGCCGAGACAATGCTGGCCTTTGCGACCGAGCGCGGCACGCTGCAGCCCGGCATGCCGGTGGTGGAGGTAAGCCCGGCAGCTTCGGCGCGGGCGCTGGCTGTCAGCTGTGCAACCACAGGACACCCCTGCATCCTTGTCGTGCCGAGCAGCCTGCCCATTGCACGGCGCAAGCATTTACAGGACTTGGGCGCGCGCATCATTGCCTGCAGCAGCGGCGGCCGCCGCGCCATGGAGCGCATCGCCGAGGACACCGCCAAGCGATACGGCGGATATTACACCCACTATTTTTCCAACGATGATAACCCCGAGTATCACCGCCGGGTGACCGGCCCGCAGATCTTAAAGCACGCGGGCGATGCGATCGATGCCGTGGTCATCGGCGTGGGCAGCGGCGGGACCATCACCGGTGTGGCCGAATACATAAAGGCATGGAACAGCATGGTGCGCATCGTGGCCGTGGAGCCTGCCGAGTGCGCCGCCATCTCGGGCGGGTTCATCGGCCAGCACAGCATTGCGGGCATCGGCCCCGGCTTTGTGCCGGAGAATTACAACCCCTATGTGTGGACACCGTGCTGACCGTCACCTCAGCCGATGCCGAGCGTGCCGCGCGGGGTAGTTTACTGTTCTTTGACGGCGTACCCGCCTGCACCAGCGCCGGTGCCACTCTGGCCGCCGCCGTACAGCTGATGGGCATGGGCAAGCGCCAAAGCGCCCCTGTGCGTCTTTGCCGGGCGGCGCACCTACGAATAAATTGTAAAATCTGCGCGCCCCGCACCGGGCTTTTCCGGTGCGGGGCGCGTGGTATAATTAAAGAAAAAAAGGCGGTGTTCTGTCATGAAGCTTCTGCTCTGCGTTCTGTCTGCCCTGCTGCTGGCCGGGTGTGCCGCAGGGGCGGCATCCGGGGATGCAATTTCCGCACCTGCGCCAGCTGCCACCGTGGAAACCGCCGAAGCAGCGCCGACTCCAGTCCCCGCAGCCGCTGCGCCGCAGGGACTGGAGCCGACCGGCGCGGCAGTGCTGGACTATGACGACATTCGGCTGATCGACTATGAGCGTGCCATGCAGACCTACCCCGAGACCGACTATTACACGATGTGCAAGGACGGCCTGTGGGGCCTGGTGCGCAGCGATGGTACAGAGTGCTTTCCTGCCGCGCGCCGGAGCCGCTGTTTGAATGCGATATTGACGAACACCACTGGCACGGGTATCTGGACGGACTTGCGTGGGAGGAGAGCGACCCGCTGGAAAGGGAGTACAACGCCCGGTTAAAGGCAAGCGGCGACGGTACCCTCTGTGACGCCCACGACGGCGGCGGGTATCTGAGCTTTGTCCGTTTGCAGGATAACGCTCTGCATATCTACTGCGGCTCCCTTGGCCCGGGTGAGCTGAGAGCACCGACCGATGCGGACATGCTGCTCTTCAGCGGCAGCGCCAACGGCTTTGTGCCTGTCCGGGACGGTGCGCTGGAGGCCGAGGGGGACGGCTGGTTCAACTACATTGGCGGCGAGCAATATGTTTATCGAAACAGAGACAGCAAAGCTGCGAACGAATTTATTTACAGTGCGGCAGATTTCTTTTTGACGCGCCGCTGGCCCCGCACAGCGGGACGGCAAATGGGTGTATCTGGATACAGCGGGCCATGAAGTGACTGCCCTCTGCTACGACGGCGTGTACAGGCCCAACCGCTACACCGATGAGCCACGGGTCTTTGCCCGGGCTGCACCGCTTTTGAATGGCTATACGGTTGTCAGCCGTGACTGGAAATTCGGTCTGCTCGACAGCACCGGGGCGGAGCTTGTCCCCTGTGTGTATGACGGCCTTGTGTGGGGACGGCGGCACTGCATGGATCAGGCAGACTGACGGCTGGCACGAATACAGCATTCCCGGTGTGACAAAGCCTGACCCATGGCGGCTTTTGCTGGACAGTCTGGGCGCGGATATTACCGCCCCCGACACCCCGCCCGCGCGGACGGACGCAATCTTTTTTACGACCCGCACCAACGGCGAGCGGCTGAACCTGCGCGCCGGGCCTGGCACAGGGGGTATGACATCATCGGCAAAATTCCCGATTATCTGCGGCTGCGCGTCTACGGTACGATGTCCAGCGCCCCGGCTGGCGCTGGTGCAGTACGACCAGCAATACGGCTGGGTCAGCACAGAATATTTGCAGAGATAAGCGAACAGCCCCAGACAAGCGGTGTCTGGGGCTGGTTTTATTTCTTTTGGCGGGGTGTGCGCTTGGCGGTACGGCGGGTTGCAGGCTTTTTGGCCGGCTTCGGCACCGGCTTTACCCGCACAAACTGAATGGGGTTGCCGTTGGCAAGAATGCGCTCCTCAACCTCGAGTTCCGCCAGTGAGGTCAGGAACTTGTTCAGGCTCTTGGAGCCGAAGTTTCGCACATCGAAATCCGGGTAGCGCTTGATGAGCTGATCCCCCACGCGGGAGGTGCGCACCCAGCCGGTGCCGTCATCCATCTCATCGATCAGACCGTGGATGATGCGGCCGATGGAATCCCGGTTGATGGCGGTGTCGTCCCCGCAGCGGCGCGGGCGCTCGTCTCGGCAGCAGAGGCGGCCGGGGGCATTTCCCTCCGCCTCATTGAGATCACCGTGGTCGAGGATCAGATCGAGGTACTTGAACTGGTCGCAAGCCTTGACAAAGGGGCCGAGCGCCTTGCTCTCCCCATGCCGATGACAAGCTTGCCGGCCTCCCGCAGGCGGGCCGCCAGCCGGTGAAGTCACTGTCCGAGGAAACGATGCAGAAGCCGTCCAGATTGCCGCTGTAGAGCAGGTCCATCGCGTCAATAATCATGGCGGAATCTGTAGCGTTCTTGCCGGTCGTGTAGCTATATTGCTGGATGGGGATGATGGAATTGTTCAGCAGCGCATCCTTCCAGCTCTTGAGGCGCACATCGGACCAGTCGCCATAGATGCGCTTGCAGGCTGCAACGCCAAAGTTTGCAGCCTCGTCCAAAATCACCTTGACATACTTGGGCGAGATATTGTCCGCATCAATCAGGATCGCCAGTTTCAGGTCTTCCATGGCTTACTTCCTCTCCCGCTTGGGCTGCTCAAAATACATATAGAGCTGGCACGGGATCATGCCGTTGTAGATCTTGCGGCGGCGGGCAGCCTTTTTGCCGAAGTGCTGCTCAAAGTCCGCATCGGCCGTGATGGCGTACAATCCCTGCGCAGGGTGCACCTGCCAGACCTGACCCAGCGTGCGCGCCAGACTTGCCGCCTCGGAGGCGTCGCCCAGACGCTCGCCGTAGGGCGGGTTGGTCAGCACGACCGCATTGTCGAGCGCACGGAAATCCCGGACATCCGCAACCTCAAAGCGGCAGCGGTCCCCCACACCTGCCAGCTTGGCGTTGGCGTTGGCCAGCGCCACAGCGGCGGGGTGTCAAGCCGATGCCCTCAAAGGCGGCATCCTTGCGGACCTCCGCAAGAGCCTTCTGGCGCTGCTCTGCCCAGAGGTCAGCCGGCACAAAGTCGAAATGCTCGGCGGCAAAGCGGCGGCGCAGACCGGGGGCCAGATTCAGCGCCTTCTGCGCAGCCTCGATGACCAGCGTGCCGGAGCCGCAGAACGGATCCTGCACGAGAGAGTCACGGCGCACCCGGCCCAGATCGGCGATGGCGGCGGCCAGCGTCTCCTTGATGGGCGCCAGCGTGGCGTTTTTGCGGTAGCCGCGCTTGTGCAGGCCGTCACCGGAGGTGTCGAGATAGATCTCCACCGTGTCCTTGCGCAGCGCAAAGCGGATCTTGTACAGCGCACCATCCTCCGGCAGGGTGCCGACCTTATGGCCGTTCATCAGCCGCTTGACGATGGCTTTTTTACGATGCTCTGGCAGGCGGGGACGCTGGACAGCTGGCTGGACAGGCTCGAGCCCTTGACCGGAAGGCCGCGTTGGCGGGGAGCAGCTCCTCCCACGCGATAGCGTAGCAACCGTCAAACAGTTCATCAAAGGTGGTGGCCTTGTAGGTGGCCAGCAGCAGCAGCACGCGCTCGGCGGTGCGCAGGTTCAGGTTGGCGGCGGCGATCATATCCGCCCCGCCCTGAAATGCCACACGGCCGTCCGTCACCTGAATATTCTGTGCGCCCAGACGCTTGACCTCAAAGTTCAGCGTGGATTCGGTACCGAAGAAGCAGGGCGCGACCATCGTGTAAAGTGTAGACATAGGTGTCCTTTCTTGTTGATATGCCGTGAATTGTGTAGGGGCGAGCAATGGCCATCCCCTACATTTTGTAAAATTGCAAAAAGACCCCAGCCCGGCGGCTGACAGCCGTCAGGATAGGGCCGTTCATTGTATGGCTTTCGCGGCCGGTATCAGCCGCGGCGGCGGGAATATCCGCCGCGATGGTTCTCCGTCACGCGCTTGAGGTCCGCGATCTTTTCCTCGCTGCGGGTCTTGTAGCGGGCCATCATGTCCTCAAAGCTCATATCGCCCTGAGGTGCGGCAGGCTTGGGCTGCCAGACGCGGGGCTTTTCCTCACGCTTGGGGCGCGGGGCCGGGCGGCGGTCATTGCCGCCAGCCGTACGCTCGCCGTGCTGCTGGCGCGGGCCGCGCTCCGGCGCGGGCTGGGTGCGCTTGATGGACAATGCGATCTTGCCGTCCGGTGCGATCGAGATCACCTTGACGGAAACCGTCTGCCCATCGCTGAGCACCGTGGAAAGATCCTGCACAAACTCGTAGGAAACCTCGGAGATGTGGACAAGACCGGTCTTGCCCTCCGGCAGAGAAACGAACGCGCCGAACGGCTTGATACCAGTGACCTTGCCCTCGACAATATCCCCAACTTGTAATGCCAAACTATGATACCCCTTTAAATGTAATTTATTATATGCCAGGGGCTGCCGCAAAGCGTCCCCGCTGAAAACGATTTATTTGCCGCTGATGTCCACAAAGACGCGCTCGTTGGGCTTGGCGTAGCCCTGCTCCCTAGCGTAGCGCTCGATAATAGCGCTTTCGCCCTGATCCAGCGTGCCGGACAGCTCGGCGTTTTCGGTAAGCTGTGTGCTCAGCTGGTTCTGCACAGACTGCAGCTCCTGCTGCTTGGATGCAATGGACACCTGATACTGCACGAGATTGATGAACAGCGAGCCGCAGACGATCAGAAACACCGGAACGGTGATCCACCACGGCAGGAACCCACGCTGGGACCCTTTCCCTTGTTTTTGCTCATAGCGGGATGCCCCCTTTCCCAAAAATGCACGCACAACCACTTGTAGCTAATTATATAATATGGTCGAAGGTTTTTGCAACTGTTTTTCAGCGGATTTTTGCTTTTTTTCGGACTTTTTTGCCTTTTTGCGCTCTCTGCGGCGGCTGCGGGCGGCGGCAAGGCGCTTTTTGAGGGGCTTGACGGCGGTTTTCTCCACCGCATGCAGCGGTGCCAGCAGGCAGGCGGCGGCTGCCGCCGCACAGCGGTGTACGGCGGGCTGCACGGTCCAGTGCCAGCAAGCAGCCCCCAGCAGCAGCGCGGCGCTCATATACCAGCGGGCCAGACCGCCCGCACTGGCCCCGGCAGCGAAGCCGCAGACCAGCACCGCCGCTGCGGCAAAGGCCGCTATATCCCGGAAAAAGCAGCGCAGCGCGCCCTCCCCCAGTGCAAGGCGCACGGCATCCCGCACGCCCGCCAGCAGACAGCCCAGCCCAAGGCACCACAGCACATCCCCCAGCACCGCCCACGGGGCGGGTGACGGGGCCATCTAACGGAAGAGCCGCGCCAGCAGACCGCCGCCGGACTGCTGGTTTTCCGCATACTGCAGGTATTCGATCTTGCCGGAAAGCTGCACCTGCCCGCTCTGGGTGGACAGCTCCCCGATCTGCAGCTCCTGCCCGCCGACGGTCAGATTGCCGAGCGGCGTTTCCAGCACAGCGGCGCTTTCATCACAGCTGATGACACGGCTGACACCGGTCACGGCCAGATGGCGGCGGTCCTTCAGCGCCAGGCCGTGGCTTTGCTGCTGCGGGCTGGCCGGCGCGCGGCTCCAGTTTTGTTTCCGGCATGGCAGTCCCTCCCCTGCTTGGTTACAGTGATACTGTATGCGGCAGGCACCGCGTTTAGCGAACCCCGCGCCGGGCGGCGGGGCATTATTCCCTCGATGATCTCAAACATTTCCCGTGCGACATCCTTGCCCTTCTGCTCCACGTCGGAGAGGACGCGGATCTTGACAGGGCGGTTGCCGAAGGTGACCTCAATGATGTCGCCGAGCTTTACGGTATAGCTGGCCTTAGCGGGTTTGCCGTTGACCAGCACACGGCCCGCGTCCGCAACCTCGTTGGCAAGGGTGCGGCGCTTGATGACACGGCTGACCTTCAGGTATTTATCCAGACGCATAGATGTTTTCCTTTCGATACAAAACCGCCCCGCCGCAGAAGCGCGGCGGGCGGAGCGGACCATTACTTACTGAACAGAGTCCTTCAGGGCCTTGCCGGCCTTGAAAGCGGGCAGCTTGGAGGCCTCAATGGTGATCTCCTCACCGGTCTGGGGTTGCGACCCTTGCGTGCAGGGCGCTCACGGACCTCGAAGGTGCCGAAAGCCGACCAGTGCGACCTTGTCGCCCTCCTTCAGGGCGTTGGTGATGGCGTTCAGGGGCGCTGTTGACAGCAGCCTCGGCGTCCTTCTTGGTCAGGTTAGCTTCATTCGCAACAGCGGCGATCAGTTCAACTTTCGTCATGGTATTATACCTCCAAAGTGTTATATCAGCAAAAAGCAGCTGCGGAAAACTCCGTCCCGCTCGGCTCACTTCTTAGCTTTCTGGGTTGTCGGCGTGCGCTGTGGTAAACGCAGCGTTGCATTTCTGCAGGGCCTGCTCCGGGTCGATGCCTGCACTGCGTGCAAGCGCCGCAGCAGCAAACAGAAGTTGCCCCATCGCCTGCTCCGCCCGGGCCTTGTCCGGTGGGTCTCAACTGCCGCAGCCGCAGCAGCGACCGTATCGGCTGCCGACTCTGTCTGCACACCGTAGCGGGCAGCGCGCTTTTGCAGCTTGGCGGCACGCATCAGGGCAGGCAGCGCCTTGGGGACGCTTTCGAGATCATCTGCGAGGTCAGACGGCCCTTTTCCTTATTCTTGAGCGAATCCCAATCTTTTATGCTCTCGTCCCCGCCAAAAATATGCGGGTGACGCTCTATGAGCTTGCGGCAGACACCGTCGCACACCTCGGCAAAGGTAAAGTGACCCGGCCTCCCGTTCGATCTGCGCGTGAAAAGACTACCTGCATCATCACATCGCCCAGCTCCTCACAGAGAAGCCGGGGTCATTCAGGTCGATGGCATCCACTGCCTCGTAGGCTTCCTCAAGGAAGTTCATCCGGATCGAGGTGTGGGTCTGCACCTTATCCCAGGGGCAGCCGCAGTCCGGATCCCGCAGGATCCGCAATGATCGCTACCAGGTCGTCGGCGGTATACTGCTGTTTTTTTCAGGGTATGCGTTCATAGACCTTCTCCGCGCTCACAGAAATGCAATACGCTACATTTTACACAAATCGGCGGATTTGTCAAGCGTCGGCCGTCCGCCCGGCTGCATTTTTTCGTTTCTATAGTGTTATTTTTTTACAGCTGTGCGCCCGCAGTGGTTGCAGAACAGCGCATCGCCATCGACCTCGGCCTTGCAGACGGGGCAGATCTTGGTCTCGCCGCGCAGCTGGATGGGCTCCTCCTCGATTTCCTCCTCCTGCTCCTGCTCGGGGGCATCCTCGGCGGCGTCGGCGACCCTCCTCCTGGCCTCGACCTCTGCGCGCTCGTCCTCGGTCATACCGGCCTTGATCTCCTCAATGGCCTTCTCGACCTCTGCCACGGCGTCGATATACTTTTCGACCAGTGCGGGGTTCTCCTCACCGGCCTTGTGCAGGCTGTAGACCAGAGCGCCCAGCTGGCGCTGTGCCTTGGACAGTCGTGCCTGCTGGTTCAGAAGATCCAGCTTGTTTTTTGCCCTTGTCTGCCAGATCCTGCGCCGTCTTTTTAGCGGAATCCATCAACTGCAGGCCCTGCTCCTTCAGCATCTCAATATCCAGTTCAAACATAGTCAAGCACCTCTTTCTTCTTGCCTGAACACGGCATCTGTGCCGTGCGATTTAGGGTCTATTATAGCCTATTGCAGCGCGGTTTGCAACGCGCAAATGTATATTTTCCGTGAATTGTAAGGCATTATTTAACCAATAAACTCCCGCAGCAGGCTGTTTTGGGGCAAAGCTCGGTGCCCAGCGCCGGAAATGCGTCAAACCTGCGCGCAGGGGCCTCCAGCTGGCGGGCCTGCACGGGGGTCGCCCGGGTCGGCAGGCATCGCGTCCAGCACGGTGCGCCACAGGCAGACCTCATAGGTGTGGGTCGTATCCAGCAGCAGGTTGGCGCGCGGGCTTGTAGGGGCTTGATGAACCGTTCCTCGCCCGCGCAGACATGGCCCCACAGCCCCAGCGTGAAGGCAGCCCCGTGCCCGCGGAACAGGTAATCCCGCACGATGCGCCGCGCCAGCCGGATGTCCCGGGTGGCCAGACAGCAGGCATCGCTGCTGTCGGCGTATTCCTCCCGCAGGCCCGCATACAGGCAGAGGGCGGCCCCGGCAGGCAGTTCCTCGGTCAGGGTCGGGTTCAGGGGCGTGCAGACCCTCGATGATGACCACACCGCCGCGGGCATCAATGCGGCGGGTGCCGCTGGGCTGCTGAAGTGTAAAGTCAAACACCGGTGCCTCACAGATGCCGGTTTTGTACAGCTCCTTCAGGCAAAAATGCAGCCGTTCCAGATCCAGTGACTCCAGACTCTCATAATCATCGCTGCCATCGGGATTTTTGGGGTATTTCCCCTCCCCGATATAAAAATCATCCAGACTGACGACCTGACTGCTGTGGCCGCGCGCGGCGATGGCCCCGGCGATCTTATGGGCCGAGGTCGTCTTGCCCGCAGCGGACGGGCCGGTCAGCATGACGATGCGCTGGCCTGCCGCCAGCACCTCATCGGCGATGCTCTCGATCTGGTCGTGATAATGCTGCTCACTCAGGGCCGTCAACTCCCGCGGGCTGCGCGCGGCCAGTGCCACAAGGTCACGGCTGACAAAGCGTTTGCGATGTGTAACGTGCATAGAAATCCTCCACGGCCTTTTTGCGGTCGAGCAGTTCCGCAAAGCGGTCGATATATTCGGTGGGATATTTGAAGTTGAAGATGCGCTCGATCTTGCCGCGGCGCTGCCCCGGAATGACAAGCTTGGTAGAGCCGCCCGCACCGGCCGAAAGAATGGTGTGGACCTCCTCCATAATATAGATATTATACAGACACTCAAAACCCGGCTTGGCCCAGCCGATATTTTCCAGATTCTGCAGCGTGCCTTTCTGGCGGTACATATAGTAGGGTCGGTAGCCGGCCTCGGCCAGCATACGGCAGCTGTCGAGCATGGCGGCAACATCGGCATAGTCGGCAGTGCGATGCTCGACCACGATGTTAGACGCCCGCTTGAGGGTCAGCGTGTGGACCGTGATGTTCTCCGGCGCAAGCGAGATGGCCTGACGCAGGCTGGCTGCAAAGCCTTCGACCGTGTCCCCCGGCAGGCCCGCGATCAGGTCCATATTGATGTTGGTGTGCCCTGCAGCGCGCGCGGCCGCAAAACAGTCGATAATATCCTGCGCCGTATGGCGGCGGCCGATGTTCTGCAAGACCGTGTCCGAAAAGGTCTGTGGGTTGATGGAAATGCGCGTCGCGCCGTATTTTTTGATGATGCGCAGCTTTTTCAGCATCGGTGCAGTCGGGGCGGCCGGCCTCAACGGTGTATTCGTCCAGTTTCGCTAAATCAAAGGTCTTGGCGATGTGGGACATCAGCTGTTCCAGCTGCGGCGCGTTCAGGCTGGTGGGCGTGCCGCCGCCGATGTAGAAGGTGCGGATATGCAGCCCGCAGCGGTCGGCGGTCCCACGGATGGCGGTCAGCTCCTCACACAGTTTGTCCACATAGGGCTGCACAAGCGCACGGGTGGCTTTATCCCCCACCGTGCGGGAGACAAAGCTGCAGTAGCTGCACCGGGTCGGGCAGAACGGGATGCCCGCATAGACGCTGCAGTCCATCGGGTCGGCGGCGTCCAGAACCGGCTTTTTGCAGGTCGGCAATGCCGAGCGCAAGCGCAAACTTTCCGGCGCGCAGCCAAAGTGGTCAAGGAAGCGCGCGCGTATCTCGTCCTCCCTCGCACCGGCTGCGCGCAAAATGTCGTGAATGATGCGCACCGGCCGCACACCGGTCATCATGCCCCATGGCGGCGTGATGCCGGTTGCCCGGCAGAGCATACCATACAGCAGCCGGCACAGGGCGTACTCCGCATCCTCGCCCTGCGGGCGCAGGGCGGTTTGCCACTGCAGCTTTCCGTTGAGGCGCAGCAGGGCCAGATCGGTGCATTGGTGGCTCTGCGCCAGCACAAAATCACCCTCCTGCGGGAGATTTTCCCGACTTCTCCGCACCGGGGAAAACAGCCGTGCGGTATGCTCAGCTTCATAGCCCGCTGCGGGGCCGCGTAAAATGATCTGCATCAAAACCATGCCTCATTCATATAGTGGTTGGAGCGGCGCTCCTGCCCAAGGGTGGTAAAATCCTCATGCCCGGGCAGGACTTTTTTGTTGCATCGGGCAGCGGCAGCTCTGCCAGCAGGGACAGGCTTTTTTGCCATCTCCTGCATGCTGCCGCCGGGGAAATCCGTCCGCCCGCAGGAGCCTGCAAACAGCGTATCCCCGCTGAACAGCAGCCCATAGCAGGACAGGCAGACGCCGCCCGGCGTGTGACCGGGGTGTGGTAGATCTTGAAGGTCAGCTCATCGATCGCAAGCTCGTCACCAGCCGGCCATGTGTCCGTTATGACATCGGGCGTCAGGGGCAGCAGCTGGCTGCCCGCCGCATCGGCCGGGTCCATATAGACCTTGCAGCCGGTTGCTTTTTTGAGGGCTGCCACCGCCCCCACATGGTCGTAGTGACCGTGGGTCAGCAGGATATGGCTCAGCGTTGCGCCCGCCTCCTCCAGCGCCTTCAGATAGACGCCCGGCTCGGCCGCGGCATCGATCAGATGCCGTGCTTGGCGTTCGTGATAATTAAAAGGTATTCGTGTACAGCGGCGGAACGCCGTGGATATGCTGGATGTTCATTGCGTCCTCCCTTGAATTTTGCTTACTTTTTCCACTCGTCGGTATCGATCACGATGGTCACCGGGCCATCGTTCACAAGGTCGATCTGCATGTCCGCGCCGAACTCGCCGTGCTTGACCTCCTGCAGGCCCTGCCGATTCATCTCATCAAGGAATTTTTCATAGCACGGCACCGCCAGTTCCCCCTTGGCGGCATGGCTGAAGCTTGGGCGCTTGCCTCTGGCCGTATCACCGTACAGGGTGAAGTTCGACACCACCAGCGCCGAATAGCCCAGTTCGACCGCGCTGCGGTTCAGCTTGCCGTCCTCGTCCTCAAAAATGCGCAGGTGCGCGCATTTTTCAGCCAGCTTGGGCACAATGGCGATCTCGTCGGTTTCACGCACGCCCAGCAGGATGACAAGACCGGGGCCGATGGCCCGGGGCTCGCCCCCGTTGACCGTAACGCTTGCGCGGGTTACGCGCTGAATGATTGCTCGCATAGGGTGCTCCTTCCATGTAAGGCTTCCCCCTTGGGGGAAGCTGGCGCCGTAGGCGACTGATGAGGGGCGGCACTGCGGCAGCTACCCATTCACGGGTTATCGCGGAAAGCTTGCCCCTCATCCGCCCCTTCGGGGCACCTCCCCCCTCAGGGAGAAGGCCTTCAAACTCAGTTTCTCGTCACGCTGACGACATCCTTGATTTTTTTCAGGCGGGCCACAACGCTGTTGAGATGCTCTGTGTTGGTGATGCCCACCGTCACGCTCATCCGGGCACGTCCCTGCTCGGCGGCGCGCGCCATCAGCGAGTAGATAGGCACGCGCATATCGCCCAGCGCCAGCGCCACATCCGGAGACAAGGTTCGGGCGGTCCATACAGACGATATCGAGCGTTGCCTTATAGCTTTCGCGGGCCTCGTCATCCCAGTAGGCGCGGACCCAGCGGTCGATATTCTCGGGTGGCGCATGCTCTCGGGGCGTTGGCACAGTCCCGCTTATGGATGGAAACACCAAACCCGCGGGTGACAAAGCCGACGATCTCATCGCCGGGCAGTGGTGAGCAGCACTTGGCGCACTTGATGGGGCAGTTGTCGATGCCCTCCTCCACCACAACGCCCCTCGGAGGAGTGCATCCGCTTGAGCTCGACCGTAACCGGCCGCGGCTCGGTGGCCTGCAGTCTGGTGTACTCCTCCTTCAGCTTGGGCAGCATGCGGGAGAGCTGCAGCCCGCCGTAGCCGATGGCGGCGTACATCTCCTCCACACTGTTGCAGCGGTTGCGGCGGGCGAGCGCCTCCATAAAGACGGGGCGCTGCTCATCGCTCAGCGTCATGAGGTTGCGGCGCATCTCGCGCTCAAGCGCATCGCGCCCCTCTTGGACATTTTCCTCCCGCCGCTCCTTTTTAAACCAGTTGCGGATCTTATTTTTGGCCTCGCTCGTCTTGACGATGTTGAGCCAGTCACGGCTGGGGCCGCGGTTTTCAGGGCCGGTGATGATCTCGATGATCTCACCGGTCTGGACCTTGTGGTCGATCGGCACGATGCGGTTGTTGACCTTTGCGCCGATCATGCGGTTGCCGACAGCCGAATGGATGGCGTAGGCAAAGTCGATGGTCGTGGCACCGGCCGGCAGGTTGATGACGTCGCCGCGCGGGGTAAAGGCAAATACCTCCTCCGGCAGCAGGTCGCTCTTGATGTCACTGAGCAGGTCGGTGGCATCAGCACTCGAGCGCTGGCTTTCCAAAAAAAGCTGGCGCACCCACGCCAGCCGCTCATCCAGCTTATCGCCGCTGCCGGTGATGCCGGCCTTGTACTTCCAGTGGGCGGCGATGCCGTACTCCGCCATGCGGTCCATATCCCATGTGCGGATCTGCACTTCAAACGGGATGGCCTCGCGGCCGATGACTGTGGTGTGCAGGGACTGGTAGCCGTTGGGCTTCGGTGTCGAGATGTAATCCTTAAAGCGGTTCGGCAGCGGGTGGTACATATCGTGGATCAGACCCAGCGCCGTGTAACACTCGGGGACATTGTCCAGAATGATGCGGACGGCGTAGATGTCGTAGATCCCCTCAAACTCTTTGTTCTGGATATACATCTTGCGGTAGATGCCGTAGATGCTCTTTGACGCGGTGGCGGATGGTGGCCTTCTGATGCCGTTTTCCGCCAGATGCTTGGCGATGGTGTGGCAGACCTGATGCAGAAACTCATCGCCGTGCTTGTTCAACAGGTCACGGATCGTCTCATAGCCGACCGGGTCCAGATAGTGCAGACTTCGGTCCTCCAGCTCCTCCTTGATGTTGGAGATGCCGAGGCGGTGGGCGATGGGCGCATAGACCTCCATCGTTTCAAGAGCCTTGTCGCGGCGCTTCTGCTCCGGCCAGGCGTCACCGGTGCGCATATTGTGCAGCCGGTCGCACAGTTTAATGATCATCACGCGGACATCCTGACTCATGGCCAGCAGCATCTTGCGCAGGTTCTCGGCCTGACGGTCCTCAACATTGGAGAATTTGATCTGGGTCAGCTTGGTAACGCCGTCAACAAGAAGCGCGACCTCGGGGCCGAACTTCTGCCGGATCTCCGTTACCGATACGGGGGTATCCTCCGCCACATCGTGCATCAGGGCTGCAGCAATGCTCTCGCTGTCCATACCAAGCTCCACAAGGATCTGCGCCACGGAAAGCGGATGACAGATATACGGCTCGCCGCTGCGGCGGCGCTGCTCACCATGCGCCTTGGCGGCCAGCCAGCTCGTAGGCGCGGTCGATCATCTCAAAGTCATACGGACGGCCGCTGTCGATCATACTTGCCTTCAGGTCGTCATAGGTGATGGGCATTTTTACTTCCTGCACGGTTGTGTTTTCCATGGTCCATTCCCTCTCCGTTTTTATAAAATCGCACAGCTCTTTGTAGGGGTCGATGCTCGGCATCGACCCGGGAACATCGCCGTTGCCGCCACGCTCCGCGGGCGGATGCGAGCATCCGCCCCTACAATCCCGGATAAACCCGCGTTTTATCCTTGTTTCGCCATGGTCGCCAAACGCTGCAAAACCGGCGCGGACGCCAGATCCTGCTTAGCAGTCACAGCCACAGGCAGCCAGCGGCCGTCCTGCTCCTCGATCAGGCCCAGTTCCTGCAGTGCGGTCAGGCTGGCCAGCATACGGCCGGTATTCTGCACGCCCTGCGCCGCAAACACCGGCTGGGTCCGCTGCAGCCACCTGCCCCGTGCGGATGCGGCGGTAGAGCGCCACGGTGTCGGCACGGTCCGGCAGCAGCACAGCGGCACGGTCCGCAGGCAGGGTGCCGCCGGTGCGGAACGCTTCAAACCAGGCGGCCTGCTCGCTGGGGGTATTGCCCAGCCCGGCGGGTCGGATGGCCTTGAGATGCGCCGACACCATCGGCCCGCTGCGCCCGTTGAAGATCGACACCTCGAGGGCAGCCTCGACCTCGCTGCCCACCGGGTAGGCAAACGCCTGCGGTGCAACGCCGAAGGTCGATGCAAACAGGGTATCGCTGCCCTGCCGCAACCGCAGGCGGGTGCCGCCCCTCGCTGCCCATCGGCCAGATGCCGTCCACAAAGGCGTGCTGCACCAGCAGCACCGGTGTGGGGTTCTCTCGCGGCCGAAGGGGGCCAGACGGCCCAGCTCCTGCACATTGTCAAGGCTCAGCTCCCCCAGCGTAACGGCGGCATCAAGCTGCAGGCTGACGGCCTCGGGCTGCGCGGCGTGGTCAGCAGCCCAGGCATTGATGGCCTGACGGCAGTCGGGCAGGTTGTCCTCCTCAATTTCGACACCGGCTGCTGCCGCATGGCCGCCGAAACGGGTCAGATACTGTGCGCACCCTGCCAGCGCGCTGTGCAGATCAAACGGGTCAGGGGCACGACCGCTGCCGCGTCCCTCGCCCTCATGCATCGAAATAACAATGACCGGGCGGCCGAACCGCTCCATAAGGCGCGCGGCCACGATGCCGATGACACCGGGGTGCCAGTCCTCACCGCTGACGACAAGCACCCGGTCCCGGGTGCGGGCCGGGTCTTTTTCCAGCGTCTCCAACGCGGCAGCAAAAATACCTGCTGCTCGGTTTGCTGACGCTCGGTGTTGATCTCTGCCAGACGGTCCGCAATGCCGGTTGCCTGCTCCTCGTCCCCGCAGAGCAGCAGCTTGAGCGCCACGGCAGCATTATCCATGCGGCCCGCCGCGTTCAGGCGCGGGGCCAGACTGTAGCTTACCGTATCTGCCGTGACCGGCTTTCCGGCACAGCCGGCGCTTTCCAGCAGGGCGTGCAGGCCGGGGCGCATCGTATCCTGCAGAAGGTCCAGCCCCTCCCGGACGATGGTGCGGTTTTCCCCCACCAACGGCATGACATCGGCTACCGTGCCGAGCGCGGCAAGCTCGCCGTACATCTCCAAAAGCTCGGCAGGGTCGCAGCCCTCCAGCGCGGCGCAGAGCTTAAAGGCAACGCCCGCGCCGCACAGATCCTTAAACGGGCTTTCATCGTCGGCCCGCTTGGGGTCCACCACGGCAACGGCATCGGGCAGCGTATCGCCCGGCAGATGGTGGTCGGTGATGATAAGGTCCAGCCCCAGCTCTCTGGCGCAGGCTGCCTCCTCCACGGCGGAGATGCCGTTGTCCACCGTCACGACCAGCCTGAAGCCCTTCTGTGCCAGCGATTCAAGGGCAGCGCGGGTCAGGCCGTAGCCGGAGCCGCGCGTGGCAGCTTGCAGCGCACATGTGCCCCCTGACTGGTGAGACATTCGTACAAAATAGCCGTTGCCGAAATACCGTCCACATCATAGTCACCGTAGATGACCATGAGCTCCTCATTTTCAACGGCCTGTTCGATGCGGGCGACTGCTTTGTCCATATCCTTGAGCAGGAACGGATCACTGAGCGGCTCGCCCTGCCCCCAGCATTGCCTGCGCAGCGGCGGGCTCGTTACAGCCGCGGGCGGCCAGCACCCGGCGCAGCAGTACGCCGCACCCGGCACCCGCCAGCGAGGTTTCGGCGGCGGGATCGCCCTTTTTCAGTTGCCACGCAGGGTAATTCATACAGTTTAACTCCCTTGTGTTAAAATCAGCTTCAAAATCATGGGTCAGGCCATCCTGGCGCAGCATGGCTTCCAGGGTGTCGATCTCGGTCGAAACATCCATGCTCACATCCTGCAGCAGCGTATCATACAGCTTTGCATACGCCTGATTCAGCGTGTGCAAAATGCCGGTGATGTCGCGGCGTATCTCGGCGGCATTGGCGGTGTCCGTATCACCAAGACCCTGCGCTGTATCGAGCAGCTTGCGGGTCGTGGGCAGGTAATATTCGCGGAAGCGGCGCACCCGGCGCAGCTGCTCGGGGTGGTTATGCACAAAGCCAAGAATGGACGCGCAGATCTTGCGCATCTGCACCAATTCTTCATCGGCATCGCTGCCAAGTCTGCCGCAGCAAGCCTTTAAATAGTTCAGAAAATCCACGCCCTCGCGCTGGAACTGCTCGGCCTCGGTCAGCGGCGCAGCAGATGCCGGCTGCGGTGCGGCAGCGGGCTGCGGCGCGGATGGCAGGAGCGAATCATCCAGATAGAGGGTGCTGTAATCATCGGAAATGGCAGCGTTGGGAAGATCCCCGTTTGCCACAGCCTTTACAACGGTTTCATAGGCCTTTTTCCTGCTTGATCTGTGCCTTGCGGGCCAGCGCGGGCAGGTCACAAGTCCAGTCATTGGCAGCGCGCAGCAGCTTGCGCAGGCGGCTGAAATAGGCCAGCTTTTTCATGCCCACGATGGCCATAAAGAGGAAGCCGAGCGTTGTGGGGTAAAAACACGGCCGTCAGAATCGGCAGGGCTATAAAAATCCTGTTGGGAAAGCCCCAGCGGCCCTGCGCCGACTGCCGTCAGGATGCCCAGCACGAACGCCGCGATGCCAAAGCAGCCTGCAAAGGTCCAGCCGACCGCCGTCAGCGCAACGCCGACAGACTGGCCTCCGTTTTTCCACTTGCGTTCCAGACGGCGCTTCCACGCGGAGAAGCTGTCCGGTTGTTTCACGCCCATGGCATCGCCCGCCTGCTCCAGCGCATCGGCAATGCTGCCCAACACGGAGGAGCCGATCCTGCTGCCCATCTCGACCGCATTGTCGATCACATCGCCAAGGTCGTAGTTATATTCGTAGTTGTGTTTGTTGTCTGGCATGGTTTGTCCCATCTGTTTGTTTTTATCGTCTGCTGCCGTGCGGCGGTCAGAGGACTGACCGCCGTCTCGGGTCATTCTGCAGGTGCCCAATTCTTCATCAGCTCGGCGGCACAGCGCACACCGTCCACGGCAGCGGTCATGATGCCGCCTGCATAACCGGCACCCTCACCGCAGGGGTAAAGGCCGCTCAGACCGGTACACTGCAGGTCCTCTTTGCCGCGTTCAAGGCGCACCGGGCTGCTGGTGCGGGTCTCAAGACCCGTCAGCACGGCATCGGGGGCGCGGTAGGCTGCCAGCTTGCGGCCAAAGGCCGTCAGACCCTCGCGCAGGGCACCGCCCAACCCGTGGGGAGCAGGCTGCCGAGATCGCAGGGCGTCACACCCCGGGGGTAGGTCGGCTCCACGGTCCAGCGCCAACGCGCTGCCCCCTGCCAAAAAGCTGCCGACCGTCTGCGCCGGGGCGCGGTATTCCCCGCCGCCCGCGCGGTAAGCGGCCTGCTCAAGCGCTGACGCTGGAACGCCACCGCCTTTAACCGGGTCGTTGTCAAAGTCACTGCCGTCCACGCTGACGACCACCGCCGCATTGGCGTTTTTGCCGTCGCGGGCGTGCAGGCTCATGCCGTTGGTGACAACACCGCCCTCCTCACTGGCGGCGGCGCAGACCGTGCCGCCCGGGCACATGCAGAAGGTATAGACGCAGCGCCCGCCGCTGACATGCTGGCTGAGCTGGTACTCGCCCTTCGGCAGCGCCGGGTGCCCTGCCGCACCGTGGTAGAGGCTTTTGTCGATCTCCGTCTGCAGATGCTCGGCGCGGAAGCCGACCGAGAACGGCTTGCACGCAAGCGGCAGGCCCAACTCATGCAGCATGGCAAAGGTATCCCGGGCGCTGTGCCCCACGGCAGGATAAGCTGCTCACAGGCAACGCTGCCTGCCGTGGTGTCAATGCCGGTCAAGGCACCGTTTCGGATCTGCAGGCCGGTCAGCGCCGTGTTGAACCGCACCTCACCTCCTAAGGACTCTATCTCCCCACGAATGCTGCGGATGACATCCCGCAGAAGGTCGGTGCCGACATGCGGCTTCTGCCGCCAGGCAATATCTGCCGGCGCGCCGTGGTCGAGGAACGCCCCTGTCACGAACGCGCACAGCGGGTCACCGACGCGGGTCGTCAACTTGCCGTCGGAAAAGGTGCCCGCGCCGCCCTCGCCAAACTGGATGTTGGCATTCGGATCCAGCTCACCGGTCTTTTCAAAATGGCTGACCGCGCGGATACGCTCATCAAGGGCGGGGCCGCGCTCCAGCACCAGCGGGCGGTAGCCTCTGCGGGCCAGCAGCAGCGCCGCAAACAGGCCCGCAGGGCCAAGGCCCACGACGACCGGGCGGTGTGCCAGCGGCATTTTTGCCCCGGGGAAAGGTAAAGGCAGGCGGCTGTGTGAAACAGACACAGGGCGAGGCCCCGGCCAGCGCCGGTTCCTCACCCTCGTCGTTGAGTGTGACTGCGATGGTGTAGACAAGCACCGGCGTACCGTGCCGGGCGTCCACGCTGAGCTTTTTGCCACACCGCAGTGCCCGCCTTGCGGGCGGGCACGCGGAGAATGGCCAAAGCCTTGGCCGCCGCCTCGGCGTCCGGGTCGGGGCAGGTCAGCGGCAGGCGGATATTGCGGACTAGAAGCATAGATAAGGTTCCTTAAACGATGGTATTTTGTATGCGCCATGGGGGCCGGACATGTCCGGCCCTCGGCTTTCCCGTTATAGAGCGGTTTCCTGTAGGCTGCGGGCCGGGCATGCCCGGCCCCTACTGCGTTGCGTTACTTCGATGTGACCTCGCACTGGACGGTATAGCTGCCGGTGGCAAAGATGCGGGTCGCGGACGGGATCTGGATGCTGACGGCAATCGTCTGCTGGCCCACTGTCAGGTTCAGGCTCTGGCAGTCGATCTGCGCCACAATGCTGTCGGCGTTCAGCTTTTCGATCTCATCCGCCGGGCCGTAGAGCGTGACGCCGCTGACAAGGCTGGAGAGTATCTGCAGCTCATAGTTGCTGGGTACATTGATGGCGCGGATGTTCGATACATTCAGCTTGGTGGAGCCCATATCGGCGGTGTCAAAATCCAGCGTCACGTTGGTCACGCCGTCCAGCGAGACGATACCCGCAGGCAGCTCGATGAGCCGCTGGTAGTCGCGGCCCGGCTCAAACTCCCGCGCCAGGTCAAAGTCCGTCACGGTCAGGGATTCCAGCGTGCTGATGGTGCGGGCCGGGCCTGCCACGCGCAGCGTCTGTTGGGAGCGAATAATGCAGGCTTTCTACATCGAAACCGTTCGGCGTGCCAATGAAATCCACCTCCAGCGGCAGTTCGCGCACCTGGTATACCGTCAGCGTCACATTGGCGGAGTCGCTGTCCATCGAGGTATACTGCGGCGTAAAGACATTGCCGACCTCATCCCGCAGCTGCAGGGTTGCGGGCACGGTCGTGGTATCGGCCAGCTCGCCATCGATCTGCACCGGGGCCACGATGCTGGACACCTGATCCAGTTCGCTCGTGGGGCCGCGCAGCGTGATCTCAGCGGGCACAGCAGTAGTCTTATTGAGCATATAGCCATTGGAGATCGGCACGGCGGAGGCGTCCACCGTGACCGGGAAGGTCTTTTCGCTCACCTCATCAAAGACAACATCAATCGTATCGGGGCTTTCGACCGTACACTCGATGTCCCCGGGGAAGTCGGTCGTGTTGGTCACGCGGGCCTGCAGGCGCAGCGTCACCTTGCCCGGGCCGCTGACACCGGCATAGCTGGGATAGACCATGATGTCGGAGTTCTGAATGTTGCCGATGATCGTGCCATTGCCCTCGACCTTGACGGTAACGCCCTCGAGGTCAGGCTTTTCCACGATGTCCAGCCCCTGAGAGGTGTAGGCGGAGGCACCGCTGGTGTAGTTGATGGGTACCTTGGTCACTGTCTTGGAGCCTTGGGGGGTCGATGTAGACCGTCACAATGGTCCAGGTCGCAAAGCCCATGATGAGCGCCAGCACCATCATAAAGACTGGGTTGTTCCAGAAGGTGCGCGGTCCCTTGGGCACTGCCCCCATCGGCCCCGGGGCGGCGGGCTTATTCGGGCTTGGCATGGTTCAGTGCACCTCCCCTTGCGCAGCAGCCTTTTGCAGCGGCGAGGCCTTTTCGGCCTCGGCTTCCTCAGGGGGAACGATTTCCTCCTGCAGCAGATTGAACAGGTTCTGACGGTCCAGACGGCGGATCAGAACGCCGTTTTTGGCCATCGAGATAATGCCGGTCTCCTCACTGACAATGACAACGATGGCATCGGAGTTCTCACTCATGCCAAGACCGGCGCGGTGGCGGGTACCCATATCCTTGCCCATCTCGAGGTTGTTGGACAGCGGCAGCACGCAGCCGGCCGCAACGATCACACCGTCCCGAATCACGACTGCACCATCATGCAGGGGCGTCCCCTCATAGAAGATCGTTCCCAGCATTTCGGGGATCACATCGGCGTGCATCGGCGTGCCGGTGCGGATGATCTCGTCCAGATTGTTGTTGCGCTCAAGCACCATCAGGGCGCCCGTGCGGGTGTCGGACAGCTGCTCTGCCGCATCGCAGATCGCAACACCCGCGCTCTGCCATGCACCGCGCAGCGAGGGGTCGCTGCGCCGATTGCCGAGCATCAGGTTGGCCCACATCGTGCTTTTGGCCCATGCGCTCCAGCGTGCGGCAGCTCCGGCTGGAAGATGACCACCGCAGCCATAAAGCCGATGGTGATGACATTGTTCAGCGCCCATGTGACGGTCTTCAGGTTCAGCATAACCGCCAGACCGTAGAACACCAGAATCAGAAGGATGCCCTTGACAAGCTGGCCCGCGCGGGATTTGCGCGCGAATTGCAGAAGCTGGTAAAACACAAACGATATGATCAGGATGTCCAGCGTGTCGGACAGCGGGTCAAAGGTGCGCAAACTGCTTAAAATAGCGTTGAGCGTCTGGTTGGGCAGCATGGTTGCCGCGTCCCCCTTTCCGGGTCAGGATGATGGTTTCACTCGATCAGTGCAACGGCGTGGGCGGCAATGCCAAGCCCCTCGCCGGTAAAGCCGAGATGCTCCTCGGTCGTGGCCTTGACGCTGACGGCGTCCACCGGCAGACCGAAGGCATCGGCAATCTTCGCGCATTGCGGGGTGGGGGGCCAGCTTCGGGCGCTGGCAAAGAATCGTTGCATCAATGTTGCCGACCCTGTAGCCGTGGGCGGCGATGATCTTTGCCACCTCGCGGGTCAGCTGCAGCGAGTCCGCACCCTTGTAGGCGGGGTCGTTGTCGGGGAAATGCTGACCAATGTCCCCCCAGCGCCGCCGCACCCAGCACGGCATCCATGACCGCGTGCAGCAGCACATCGGCATCGGAATGACCCAGCAGGCCCTTTTCAAACGGGATCTCAACGCCGCCCAGAATGAGCTTGCGGTCCTCTACTAAGCGGTGAACATCATATCCGTGGCCAATGCGCATGGTTTTCTCCTTTTGTAGATCCTCTTTGGTGGTGATCTTGTAGTTGGCGTAATCGCCCTCGGTCAGGGTGACGGGCAGGCCCGCCAGCTCAAACAGGCTGCAATCATCGGTGACAAGGCTTGCCTTTTCGCCGGTAACTGCCGACAGCGCCTGCAGATACAGGCTGCGGCGGAAGCACTGCGGCGTCTGCACGGCGTAGAGCGTCGCACGGTCTGGCGTTGCAGCTACACGGCCTGCCCCGTCCGCGATCTTGATGGTATCCTGACAGGCACGGCGGTGCCGCCGCGCCGTCAGATGCCGCAGCCGTCAGCACGGCCGTGATGACCGCCTCGCTGACGAAGGGGCGGGCAGCGTCATGGATGGCAACCAACTCCCCCCTGCCGCAGCAAGGCCGCTGCGCAATACTGTCGCGGGTCGCACCGCCCTGCACGACCGTGCAGGGGCTTTTTGTGCAGCGGGCCGCAATGGCCTCACACTCCGTCCGGTTGCCGCCGCAGACCAGCACAAGCCCGGTGACTGCCGGATGCGCCGCCAGAGCATCACAGCTTGTCTGCAAAACGGAACGGCCGTCCGGCAGACGAAAGCTGAGCTTGTCAAATCCCATCCGGCGGGACGCCCCCCGCAGCCCCACAATGGCAGTCACGGCAGGCAGGTCATTTCTTTTTCATGGGCACACCGCCCCCTTTTTACCTATGTATAATAAATATTATACAGGGTTATACAAAAAATCCACTAAAATCCAGATGATTTTTTGTGGAAATGAAAAAATTCCGCCTCTGCGGGCGTCCCCGAAGGTCAACCAGCCCCGCCGCGCAAGCCGCCTTGCGAAACGCCGGCGCTTGCGGTATAATAGTTTTATCTTAGTACAGGAGGGGCACACGATGACTGCCAACGCTGCCGATTTTGCCGGGTCCGGATGCGGACGCCGCTATGAAAAGAACTTGAGACCCACTTCCGCGATTGCCTGCTGTTCTATCTGGACGGGCGCATCCGCTTTGAGCGGTACTGCTACGGCGAGGCTGCCTGCCTCGTGTTCAGCGTGTGGGCCCATGGCTTTGACGCAGACGGCAATATTCTGTGGGACAAGGAGCCGGAATTTGACAGCCAGCAAAAAGCGATCCCCGCGTTTTGACCGACATCCGCGCCGAGGACGGCGCCTTGCAGTTGACGGTGCATTTAAGCATTACGTCCAGACTGAGGAAATTTGCCGAGGGCAAGGCGAATGGGTATGGCAAGTGGAAGGTATTCTGGCTGAAGAGAAAAGAGGAAATAAAAATTCCTGCAACGCAGAAAACGTTGCAGGATTTTTTTTTGTTTGTGAGGAAGGGATTTTTCAATTTAGAATTTCTCTACCCTTCACTGGTAACGCGGGCGTAGATCAGCGGCGGGAGAACCGGCTTCTCCTCACGGATGACAAGACCGCCGCGGTACATCTCTCCGCGGGGGGCAAACAGAGCCTCGTCATCGGCGTAGAGGGTGCAGATGCTCTCTCCTGCACTGACATGATCTCCCAGCTTTTTGTGCATCGTGATGCCTGCGGCAAAGTCGATGCTGTCCTCGCTTCTGATGCGGCCCGCACCCAGCAGGACGCTGGCATTGCCGATGCGCTCAACATCGTTTTTGGTAAATGTGTCCATCGGCGGGGGCGGTCAGCTCATAGCTGAATTTTGCCTTGCTGGAATTTGTCGGCATCCCCAGCACGTTGATGTCGCCGCCCTGCGCGCGGCAAACATCTGGCAGCACTTTTCAAAGGCGGAGCCATCGGCGATGACGCCCTCGGCCAGCTGCGGCAGGTCGGCATATCGCCCCGCCCGCCCGCCAGCACCAGCATGTTGCTTGCCAATTGCAGGCAGACCCTCGGTCAAATCGGCCGGCCCCTGCCCTGCAGGACGGCCATGCTCTCGGCTTTACTTCCAGCGAATTGCCGATGTTTTTGCCCAAAGGGCTTATCCATATCGGTAATGAGCGCGGCGACCTTGCGACCATGCGCCGTGCCGATTGCGACCATCTGGCGCGCCAACTCAAGGCGCTGTCCAGATCCTTCGAAAACGCCGTCCCCCCATCGTCACATCGAGCAAAATGGCGTCTGAACCAGCCCGCGAGCTTTTTGGACATGATGGAGGATGCAATCAGCGGAATACAGCCGACCGTGGCGGTCACATCGCGCAGGGCGTGGCGGTTTTTTGTCGGCCGCAGCGATCTTGCCGCTCTGTCCGATAACCGAAATACCGATCTCATTGACCTGCTTGAAAAACTCACTCCCGTGTCAGGCTGGTGCGGGTGCCGGGCACTGCCTCCATCTTGTCGATGAGGGTGCCGCCGGTGGCTGATCCGCGCCCCGCTCATCTTGGCGATCTTGACGCCGCAGGAGCAATACGTAACT
>VOFK01001639.1_pt1 | contig 24599 bp, 54 predicted proteins | sample 5384121 | NCBI WGS metagenome assembly VOFK01 (sample SAMN12384730, study PRJNA508395) | human gut metagenome | isolation source: healthy gut J | host: Homo sapiens | reverse complement strand
GCCACAAAATAGCGTTCTTTATCATTCCGAGGTATATCAACTGGATCCGTGATGGCGTATCGGATATGCACTGTATGAGCGATGCGTATCTGGCAGAAAGAACTGGAGCAGGAATACGCCGGTAAAATGTCGGATGCCAAGGGTGGAAAAAATGATTTGGCTTGTTGACGCTTACTGCAGAATATTTTTAAATCCGGAATCCCGACACTTTGCACTACAGCCGATACTCATACCATTCTTCCGCTGTTTTTTTCAAAACCCACAGATTGGAACATCATTTGATTCTGCTTCATTAAAGGAATAATATTTGCTTTTTACCGTTTTCATGCCTTTTTCTCTTGCGAGTGCCAGCATATCCAGGACGCATCGTCTGCCGATGTGCCGGTTCTGGTATTCTTTGCAAATCACAATAGCAACTTCAGCATTATCTCTGAGGGAAACATCTCCCACCAGTACGCCCTTTATTCGATATAGAAGCAGTCGCCGTGTGCTGAGAAAATCGTACATACAGTGCACTCCAGCGTATAAGACTCATCTCTGCTATCTACCTGTTTGCAGACATCCGAGTCCTGGTACCGCGGAAGTGATACCTCATCATTTCTATAGTAAGGAATTAACTTAATCTCATTGTCTATTATTCGTTCTTTCAATTTGCATGGTCTCCTCAAGTCAGATTGTAGTGTAAATGGTATGTCCCCGTTATTTTACCATTGCATTGCCGGCATGCCAAAGAACCGCATGTTAGACCAAACAAGGGAATGCGAAAATATAGTTCGGATTTGTGATGCGAGATTGTAAAGCTTGAGTTTGAAAATTTGAAAGCATAATTGTATTGCTCGCAACTGCTGTGTTAAGACAGTGGAAGTAATGTGAATAACGAACGTCAGATAAAAAGTGATTGTAAGAGGTGATAATATGGCAGAATTTGACGAAGGGCTATGGAGCAGACTGGTCGAGAAACTGGTGGTAAAAAGCAAGAATGATGTGACGGTGGTGTTTAAGAACGGCACAGAGATAAAAGCAGAATAGAAGGCAGATGGGGATAGAGGCACTCTGGTCGCAAGGCTTGAGTGCCTTTTGTGCTTTCAACGGGATTGAATGTGGTTAAAAAAATGTGTTATATTATTATCCAAATAGTGTTGCTTTTATCAATGCTCAAACGAGGTATTACAAATGCTGAAAAACAATATAGAAGTAGACGTGAAAATCAAATGTATAGAGGCTGGGAAAATGCAAGCTCAGCTTGGCGAGAGGCAATAGGCACTATAGGGGGCAGTATGTTAACCGTATCATCAAAAAAGGCGATGGAGTTATGAATAAAATCTTTGTAGAAATGTTGGATGCCTTGGGATACGACATAGAACTGCATTATGTAAAGAAAGAGGAGGTGTGAGGCTGTGGCATATGAATCACCATTAACAATTGCCGAGGTCGTAAAGGACATATCTGCGAATAAATATGTGCTTCCATCTATACAGAGGGAGTTTGTGTGGAGTACATCTCAAATAGAAAAACTCTTTGACAGCGTAATGCAGGATTATCCATTTGAGCATTTCTGTTTTGGGAACTTTCCAAGGAGCAGAACACGCTATACGATTTCTACTCTTTTTACAGAATTATCATGAAAAGACCATAAAAACATAATCCGAAGGTGAATCTGACCGAAACGATAATGTCATGGCGGTTTTGGATGGCCAGCAGAGATTAACCTCCATTTTATATTGGCTTAAAAGGAACCTATGCATATAAGATGCCATTCAAGCAGTGGAAGAATAATTCTGCATTTCCGAGAGAAAGCTTTATCTGAATATAGTAGAGGCATCGAAGGATGAAAAACAGATAAATATGAGTTTTCATTTTTGCAGCCGATGATGTAAAGAACGATGCGGAACATTATTGGTTTGAGGTTGGAAAGATACTTGATATGACAGAAATTAGGTGCATGAATTATCCGATGCAGAATATTGCTTTTTCAGGTGTTCACACACAAGCTCAAAGCCTTCTTGCAAATGCGACATTATCGCAGCTTTTCAAGGTCATCCATACACAGCCGAGCATTAGCTTTATTACAAGGTGAAATCGGAGAAACTGGATAAAGTTCTGCAAATCTTCATACGTGTGAATAGCGGTGGAACAGTGCTTAGCTATTCTTGATTTGCTCCTGTCGATTGCTACGGCACAGTGGGAAAAATTGGACGCAAGAAAAGAGATCACAGAGTTTGTCGATTACATCAACTCTATAGGTTCCGGTTTTAATGTGAATAAAGATTTTATTCTGAAAGCATCGCTGGTATTGACCGGATTTAGTGATATTGCATTTAAAGTTGATAATTTCAATAAGCAAAATATGCTCAAGATAGAACAGAACTGGCAGACGATAAAAACATCGATCACCCAGGCATTTCTGTTGGTATCCAGCTTTGGATTTTCAAGAGACAGCTTAAAATCAATAACGCTGTCATTCCGATTGCATATTACCTTTATGACGATTGGCAATCCGAGCAATTTTGAGGTTTCTTCCAATACGGTTAATAACAGAAAGAAAAATCAAAAAGTGGCTGACGATATCCTTGATAAAGAGGGCATTTGGTGGTCAGTCAGACAGCATTCTTCGCCCGCTGCGTGAGGTCATCAAGGCGAATGGAAATAATGAATTTCCGCTGGATGAAATTATCAACAGACTGCGTGGAACCAGTAAAACAATTGTATTTACGGATGATGATATTGAGAGTCTGTTAGAGCTTCAATATGGACGAGCAGATACGCTGATGGTTTTTTGATGATGCTGTATCCTTCTTTGGATTACAACAACAAGTTTCATATAGACCACATCTATCCCAAGAGCAAGTTTACGAAGACATCTCTGCTGAAGAAGGGAATTACACAGGATAAAGTCGAAGAGTACATGAATCATGTGAATGATATTAGTAATCTTCAGCTCTTAGCTGCTATTCCAAATATTGAGAAACAGGACAAGGATTTTGAAGAATGGTTTGCAGAGACATGCCCGACAGATACAGATAAGATTCAGTATCGCAAAGATAAATTATCTGCCGGAAATGCAGTACAGCTACGATATGTTTTTACAGTTTGTTTCAGACAGAAGAAAAAAAGATAAAGAATCAGTTGAAGGTTGAACTGATGTAAAAGCGAGGTAATGTCGTGCATGAGAGCCTGACGAAATATTTGTTGGAGCTTGCCAGTAATGAAAAGGGTGTGTGGCTCATTGACAAGGAGAATGAAGGGACACCAGAGCATCCTATACAAATGCCTTACGTAACCTGATCGAGCATTGGGGAAGCGGCATTCCGAGAATTATTGATAAAGTAAAAGCTGCCGGACTGCGGGAAGCGGAGTTTGTCGGTGGCGAAGTTGATTTGCGTATCAATATTTATCGAGGTCAGGTTGACAGTACGGTTGGCCTTAATGCTCCCAATACCGCCGTTAAACCGCCGATAAAGTGCCGGATAGTGCCAATGGAGTGCCGGATAAAACAGAAAAAGTGCCGGATAGTTCTAATGGAGTGCCGGATACGACAGAAAAAATGCCAGATAATGAACAAGAACAGCAAATTTATAAGTATGTATCGGAAAATGCTGGCATTACAACGGCACAGGCGATGAAACTTCTTGGCATCAAACAGCGTAGAACCAGAGAAATTCTGGTTAAGATGGTTGAAAACGGCTGGTTGAGAAAAGAAGGTGCTTCAAGAAGCACAATTTATGTAAAAAATACGGAAACGAAATAATCAGCGTTGTCTTCTGGTACGATAGAGATAAGGAATTTGAGAATAAAAACCGAGGCAAACCTTTGCGGTTTGCCTCGGTTTCATAAAATCCAACGAAAATACATATCCTACAGATACTTTTTTTGATCTCCTCGATCAGTGCGGTATACTCTTCATCCGAGAGGAACTTCTGCTGTGGATTCATAGCGAAGACGCCGCCCCACTCATACTCGTCTGTATACTTCGGAACGAGGTGGAAGTGCAGGTGATGGCCGGTATCGCCATAAGCGCCGTAGTTCACTTTCTGCGGATGGAATGCCTGATGCAGTGCCTCGGCAACATGGTTGATGTCCTCGATGAAGCGGCACGTTCCTCGGCGGTCAGCTCCGTGATCTCACTCACGTGCTTCTTGTGTGCAACGATGACACGTCCCTTGTGGCTCTGCTCCTTAAAAAGATATACCTTGGAGGAAGGAAGTTCACAGATCTTGATGCCGAATGCGGCTACCAGATCACCTTCCATGCAATATGCGCAATTCTGATCTGTCATGATGTTCTCCTTATTTCTGGTTGAAGTGTACAGCGAATCCGGCGATCTCATCCTTTAAGTAAGCAACGGTAAGCTCACCCTTGTCATTGTATTTGAAGGAAGACTCATCGAAAGCAAAGCCTCTCTTCTCCAGATGATAGATGGCACGATCCAGATAATTTGTTTGGATGCAGATGTGACCGTGTGTTCCGCGTCCCGGATTCTTCATCATCTCGATTAAGGAACCAACGAACATGGAGCTGTTGCCAACCTTGACATCCTGTCCAAGTAAAAGTTGCGAACTTTGCGGACTCGGTGGAAGCAACTTCCTCAGATGCATTGTTGACGCCGACATGCAGGAGCTTGAAGCCAAGCATGGTAGCAACTGCCTCTTTTGGTGAGAGCGGGTGATGCCTGCCCAGTCCTTTGCTGCGATCATGTCTTTGTTTACCATCCAGGAACCGCCGCATGCGATGATCTTCTTGAAATCAAGATAGTTCGTCAGGTTCTTAGCGTTGATACCGCCGGTCGGCATGAATTTCATCTTGGTGTACGGAGCGAGCCATGGATTTAATCATGTTCAGTCCGCCAGCAGCCTCTGCCGGGAAGAATTTTTTTACAACCTCAAGACCAAGCTCGATTGCAACTTCCACGTCGCTCGGGTTTGAGCAGACCAGGAGTTACCGGGATACCCTTGTCCACGCAGTATTTTACAACCTTCGGGTTTAAGCCCGGGCTGACGATGAACTTCGCACCTGCGTTTACCGCACGGTCAACCTGCTCGCAGGTCAGAACAGTGCCCGCGCCGACTAACATCTCCGGGAACTGCTCGGACATGATGCGGATGGACTCCTCAGCCAGCTGGTACGGAAGGTAACCTCAGCACACGGAAGACCCTGCCGTCACATAAAGCCTTGCCAGAGGTGGCATCCTCTTACATATCCAGTGCGATGACCGGGATAATACCTCAATCTTGGAAAACTCTTCTAATACTTTGTCTCATGATTCTTCTCCTTACTTATCATTCATGTTCCACAATGCGGAACTATGTTTCATGTAATGGTACGTGCTATAACATGTGGAAAACCTTGTCAACCGGGATTCAAGAAACAAAATCGTGTATTTTTCCATAAAACAAAACGGGACAGCGAGATTCCAGAGTTGACTTGACGGCGGTCATGATATGATAACGTAAGGCAGTTCCGGCAATAGCGGAACGACAGATTGAATGATGAAACTGACTGAGATACAGCATGGGGAGATACTATGGCAGAAGAGAGAGAAGGAAAAAATCCTGGTACAGTCGGCAGAGCGTATTTTTCAGGTGATGGAGACGCTTGCGGACCACGGGGAGATGGGACTGATGGAACTTAGCACGGCGCTGGATCTGCACAAGAGCACTGTACACAGACTGTTAATGTCTCTTATTTATATGGATACGCAAAGCAGGATGAGGCGACGCAGAAATATATGCTTTCCTATAAGGTGGTCAACATGGCGGGAAAGATCCTTGAGCGGATGGATATTCTGCAGGTGGCAAAGCCGTATATGGAACGTCTCTCGGACCTGTCCGGGGAAGCGGTGCATCTGGTGCAGCAATAGCGAGGGCAACCATATCTTATATATATACAAGATCGAGGCGAAGGTCGGAACAATCCGCATGGTGTCCCATGTGGGAATGGTACATCCGATGTACTGCTCCGGTGTCGGCAAAGCGATCATGGCGACGCTTCCGGACGAGGAAGTCAAAAGATCTGGAACGAGAGTATCATTGAGAAAAAGACGGACAAGACGATCACGGATTTCTCGCAGATGCAGGAAGTATTGATGAAGTGCGGCAGAATGGCTACGCGCTGGATGATGAGGAGAACGAAAAAGGGCGTCCGCTGCATCGCAGCCTGCCTGCACGGCTACCAGAAAGAGGTAAAAATACGCGGTTCGGGGGCATTTCGGGACCGACCAGCCGCATGACGAGAGAGCGCGTTAAGGAACTTGCGGTGGATGTGAAAAAGTACAGGAAGAACTGTCGAGAGAGCTTGGTTATTACAAATCTTAAGATTGAATTTTCAAAATAAAATTCAAAAAAGAAAAACATCGGTGCGGGAATAAAAGGAAAGCGCCAGGGTCATACTATCCTTGAAAACAGAAGTGATTCTGAGAAAAAAAGGAGAATATGACTATGAGAAAGTGGAGAACACTGCTTGCAGGACTGGTACTTACTTTCGCGGTGAGCGCGATGGCTGCCTGCGGTACGAACAATGACAAAGTCAATGATACGACGAACGGAACCGGCACGGAGAGCACCGTCAATGGAACCGGCACAAACGGAACAACCAACGGCACGACCAATGGCACAAACGGAACACCAACGGCACAAACGGAACAACCAACGGCACAGTGAACGATACCAATGGAACTTTAAACGATAACGGTGCGATGGACAACAACGGCGCAGCTGATAACAACGGAAACGGCAATGTTGTGGACGACGTGGTGGAGACGGTGTCGGTGAGGCTGGAAAGGATGTCATCAACGGAGTGGAGAACGGTGTGGATGATCTGACCGGCAATGACAATAATAACAACGGAACCACAGATAATAACGGAAACGGCAGATAGAGCGCGTTTTACGGATGAGGGGAAATAGAGAATGGCGAAAAGCAAAAGAGGCTTTCGCCATTTTGATGAATTCCTAAAATAACTATGAAATCTCCGTAATTTTGTGATTAAACAATGATTTGCATTATAATGAACCTAAATTTCATGATAGAAAGCGAATAGGGATATTAGTGTGAAAAAATAAGATTTTTCACACGCAAGATTTGTAGCCGCACAACTTGAGATGCGCTTAGAAGCAGCCGCAAGAATGGAGGATTAGTATGAATCACAATGATTTCAGAGAGATTATAGATGATGTGCCGGAGACGGGCGCAGATACAAATACAGGAACTGCCGGCAGCAGACAGCCGGGAAGCGCGGATAACGGTGTGCCGGCGGGAAACGCGGATCACGGTGCGCAGACGGGAAGTGAGGCTCCCCGTGCAGAAGATGGCGGAGCATGAGAGCAACATCAGGCACCGGAGAGGTAATGCAGAGTTCCGCTTCGGATGACACAGACCGGAATCAGGACACGGAGTATGAGAACATCTGCTACATCTGTAGACGCCCGGAACATACAGGGAAAGATGATCCGTATTCTCGAACAATATCTGCATCTGCCAGGCTGTATGAAGACGTTCGACAGCATGAACGGAAGCGGTTTTTCCATGGATGATATGATGAATATGAACATGGGAAGAATTCCCGAACATCAGCATGATCAATCTGTCGGATCTGCAGGGCGGACTGCCGAACAATCAGAAGCTGAGAGAAGAAAAAGCCGAAGGCGCAGTCAGAGCCGGTTATCGACATTAAGAAGATCCCGGCACCGCACAAGATCAAGGCGTCGCTCGATGAATATGTGGTCGGACAGGAGCAGGCAAAAAAGGTGATGTCGGTTGCGGTCTATAATCACTACAAGCGGGATTGCGGCGGATGAAAAATGGACGGCGTGGAGATTGAGAAGTCCAACATGCTTATGATCGGACCGACCGGCTGCGGCAAGACATATCTGGTTAAGACGCTTGCGCGGCTTTTTGATGTGCCGCTTGCGATCACGGACGCGACGTCCACGGAGGCAGGTTACATAGGCGACGACATTGAGAGTGTAGTCAGCAAGCTGCTTGGGCGGCGGACAATGATGGAGCGTGCGGAGCACGGCATCATTTTTATTGACGAGATTGATAAGATTGCCAAGAAGCGCAACACGAGCCAGCGGGATGTCAGCGGAGAATCCGTACAGCAGGGAATGTTAAAGCTTTTAGAGGGTGCCGAGGTCGAGGTGCCGGTGGGAGCCAGCAGCAAAAACGCGATGGTGCCGATGACGATGGTCAACACGAAGAATATCCTGTTCATCTGCGGCGGAGCATTTCCGGAGTTAGAGGAGATCATTAAGGAGCGTCTGAATCAGGAGGCTTCGAGCGGATTCCGCGCGAAGTTAAAGGATGAGTACGACAAGGACGAGAAGCTGCTTCCAAGGTTACGGTGGAGGATGTGCGCAAGTTCGGTATGATCCCGGAGTTTTTGGGACGTCTGCCGATCCTGTTTACACTAGAGCCGCTCTCGGAGGATACGCTGGTGCGGATTTTGCAGGAGCCGAAGAATGCGATCTTAAAGCAGTATGAGAAGCTTCTCGCCATGGACGAGGTCAAGCTGGCGTTCGATGAGGATGGCTGCGCGCGATCGCACAAGGCGAAAAGAGAAGAAGGTGGAGCGCGCTGCCCGCGCGGTGATAGAGGAATTCATGCTGGATATCATGTATGAGATTCCGAAGGACGACAACATCGGCATGGTCACGATCACGAAGGACTATGTGGAGAAGAAGGGCAGCCCGGTCATCACACCGCGCGGCCGCATCGGTATTGGGAGTACGGAGAATCCGCAGATTGCAGCCAGCAACTGATAATATGGAATAAATAGTTACACTCCGGCATCTATTGTTAAGAAAGCAATGGATGACCGGAGTTTTTTATGCCAAATTGCATGGAGCAGGTATATTCAGAGGAGTATTATGATTTTTTTGATTCCGTACGGGGTGGAGGCAGAGGTTCCGTCCACGCCCGGATGCGTGCATCGCGGAGGATTACGACATTTTTTCTACCCGCGAGAGGGACTGCCGCCGCTTTCTATCGGGAATTATACCTACACGGCGATACCAAATGCTACGCACTGCTCGATACGACGGCGCTCGATGCATCGGAATCACCCGGCTGCAGAATCAGCCGGTGCTTGCGTTAAAAGGCGAAGGGGTCCTGGTGGGCGTCATCGATACCGGCGTAGATTACACAAACCCGCTGTTCCGGTATTCGGACGGCAGCAGCAGAATCCTGCGGATCTGGGATCAGACGGTACAGGACGGAACGCCGCCGGAGGGGAATTCTGTACGGTGCAGAGTACCGTAAAAAGAGGAGATTGATGAAGCGCTGCAAGCAGAGCGGCCGTATGATGTGGTGCCGTCCCGCGATGAAAACGGGCACGGAACATTCGTACGGGAGTCGTGTGCGGGGGAGAGGATATCCCGAACGGCTTTATCGGGGCGGTGCCAAACGCTGGGATTGCCGTTGTAAAGCTAAAAAGAGGCAAAAGCGTTATCTGCGGGAATTTTTCTTCGTGCCGGAGGGAGTGCCTGCCTATCAGGAGACGGACCTGATGATGGCGGTATCCTATTTAAATGGCGTTGCAAATGTGTTGAATATGCCGCTTGTGATCTGTCTTGCGCTCGGCAACAGCATGGGGGACACGGTACGGACGGTCCGCTGCCTAATTTTCTGAACTATATCAGTACCAGGCGGAGGCGTTCGATTGTGACGGCAACGGGAAACGAGGCGAACACCAGGCACCACTTTCAGGGGCGCTCCGTCGTGAGATGGACTATGAGGATGTGGAGATCAGCGTGGAACAGGATATGGCGGGCTTTTTCATAGAACTGTGGGCGGGCGCGCCGGAATTGTACGCGATATCTGTGATTTCGCCGACGGGCGAACGGATTCCGAAAGTGTCGCTGCGTTCCGGTGCCTCCAAGTCATTCCGGTTCGTCTTTGAGGGAACGACCGTGTCGGTGGATTACCGTATCGAGACAAAGGAGACGGCAAACCAGTTAATCTATCTGCGCTTTTCCGATGTGAGAAGAGGACTGTGGATTGTACGGGTTTACCCGGAAAATATTGTGAGCGGCAACATAATATGTGGCTCCCGATGCAGAAGCTTACGGACGGGAAATGTGATTTTCCTAAGATCCAACCCGACACGACGCTCACTGCGCCGGGGACGGCGGCACAGGTCATCACGGTCGGCGGATACCAGGTATCCAATAACAGCATGTATGCGGATTCCGGGCGCGGCTACACAGTGGCGGGGGAGATCAAGCCGGATTTTGTGGCACCCGCGGTGAATGTACGGACCGGGGCTGCGTGGAAACTATGTGACCTACACGGGAACCAGCGCCGCGGCGGCGGTGACGGCGGGGGCGGTCGCACAGATCATGCAGTGGGCGCTGGTGCAGCAGAACGATCCGGTGATGTCCAACGCCGCGATCAAAAATATGCTCATCCGCGGTGCAAAGCGCTCGGAGGACAGGGGGTACCCGAACCGGGAGTGGGGTACGGTGCGCTGGATGTCTATCAGGCGTTTGAGTATTTAAGGCTGTAGAGAGAACAGAAGATGTGAGATAGAAAATTTTTACAAAACCGGAAATGGTGCAACCGTTTCGGTTTTTTGCGTCTTATTATATGAAAGACAAAAACCGGATGATAGAAAAGAGAGGGAGAAGCTTATGAGGAGAAAAAGGAATGGAACGGGTGACGGCAGGTGTGCTGGCAGTGATGGCAGTGGGGGATGACAGGCTGTGCGAACAGCGGAATGTCCGGTACAACCACTGATCTTACCGGACAATACGGGACCAAAGAGGAAGGTCAGACGGAAGGAACCGGAGCAAACGGACAGACAGGACAGGCAGAAGATACAGGAACGGAGGATACTGCAATGGAAGAAAAGATCTCGGTGCTATCAGGGAAGCATTTGAGTATTCCTATACGCAGTTTTCCTTAAATCTGCTGCGGGAGAGCAGAAAGCAGGTGCAGAACGGCGAGGACGCGAAGAATACGATGGTGTGTCCTCTTTCCGTGATGATGGCGCTCGAGATGGCGCGGACCGGAGCGGACGGCGACACGAAGCAGAGATGGGAGCGGTTTTGTACCCGGGAATGTCGGCGGAGGATGGCAGTATGGTGCTTGGCAGGATCTGCAAGAGCCTGCCGGATGCAGAGGGCGCCAGATTCCACATGTCTGATTCGGTGTGGGTGAAGACGGCGGACGATGTATTTGTGCCGGATGAGAATTTCCTTGACACCGTAAAAACGGCGTATGACGCAGAAGTCTTTGGCGCCCCGTTTGACGAGACGACCTGCCGGGACATCAACCGCCTGGTGGAGCAGGAGACAGACGGCATGATAACAGAGATTCTGGATCAGATTCCGGAGCTTGCGGTCATGTACCTGGTGAATGCGGTGGCGTTTGATGCGGAGTGGAAACGCCCTATGATGAGAGCCAGATACAGGATGCCACATTTTATGCGGAGGACGGAAGCGGGCAGGAGGTTTCCATGATGTACGATACCACGTACCGCTATCTGACCATGGAACATGCCAAGGGCTTTTGCCGGGCTTACAAGGAGGGCTATGACTTTGTGGCGCTTCCGGAGGAGGGACTGTCACTGAGCAAATGGCTGGAAGAACTGGACGGGGAAACGTTTCACGAGACAATCCGGCAGGAAAAATGATACAATGATAGAGACGGGACTGCCGCAATTTACAGGCGAGACGGATCTGGAGCTAAAGGATACACTCATGGCGCTCGGAATGCCGCTCGCGTTTGATGAGAAACAGGCGGATTTTTCCAAAATGGGGTACTGTCCGGACGGAAGAAATATTAGCATCAGCAGGGTGCTGCACAAGACACTAACATTGATGTGGACGGGCTTGGAACGAAAGCCGGAGCGGCCACAGTTGTGGAGATGTGCAAGGAGACGGCAATGGTTGAACAGCCGGAACGCATTATTTTAGACCGGCCGTTTTTATATGCGATTGTGGAGAAGGATACCGGCATTCCGGTGTTCATCGGAACGGTGGAGAGCTTTTTAACTGAGAGGGAGAGGGCATGGAGGATGAAAAAATCATAGCGCTGTACTGGGACAGGGATCAGACGGCGATTGCAGAGACACAGCAGAAGTACGGACGTTACTGCGGGAGCATCGCGCACAACATTGTACATGATGCGCAGGATGCAGAGGAGTGCGTGAACGACACATGGATGCGCGCCTGGAATTCCATGCCCAGGGAGCGCCCGCAGCTTCTGGCGGCTTTTCTGGGAGCGATCACGCGCAATCTGTCGCTGGACTGCTACCGCAGAAAAGCACTCCGAAAAGAGAGGCGGAGGTGTCATGCCGTATATATATGAAGAACTGCATGACTGCGCCGGGGCGAGGAGCCGCTGACACAGATGGAGCGAAAGGAGCTGGCGGCATCCATCAACCGGTTTCTGAGGGGCTGGACCGCGAGAGCCGGATTATTTTCATGCGCAGATACTGGTATATGGATGGCATCGGAGCCGATTGCCGGAGGCTTGCGGTCAGCGAGAGAAGGTAAAATCTTCGCTGTACCGGTCCCGGGGAAAACTGCGGGAGACATCTGAACGCGAAGGGGTCGCCATAGCGGCGGAAAAGCGAGCGAAAAAATATGAAGACGGACGATTTACTGGATGCGCTCGGCGAAGCGTGGATCCTGCCTACATACAGGAAGCGGAGGACGTACGCTATCTCGAGCACGCAGGAAGCTATTTTATGCAGATGGCTGCCTGTGTGGCACTTCTTTTGATCGGAGGTTCCTACGGATGTGGCGAAGCAGTATAAAATGCCACGCATACGGATGTGGCAAAGACGGAGAGTGCAGAAACGGCAGACACTTATGAGGCGCCGGGCATCCGACGGCGACATGACATCTGACGCGGCACGCGCCGGACGGTACCGCAGAGAGTGCGGAGGAATATGAGGCGGCTGCACAGCACTGCGGGGGATGGCAACGGTATACAAGAGGCTGCCCAGCCGGAGAGCGTTGCGGGAATTGACTGGTATTTTAACGAAGTGGAGGAACTTCAGACACGATTGCCTGCGGGCGGAAGCGGCGAAGACGGTTTCACCTCACAGAGGAACAGCTTCAGAACTATTACGGAATCAAGGTGATTCCGGATGCAATTCCGGATGGCTATGTGCAGACGGATGAGGAGAAAAAACGTATCAGATTGGCTATCGATGCAGATGGCAATGTGATCGATGACAACTGTGTCATGCGTTATGAGAACAGTGAGACAGCGGGATGGTTTACCATCCGCGCACGCTCAACGGACATGGGGGAGATGACGTCCTATGTATCCGGCGGATTAAAGCCGATGACGGTTTCCGGTGTAGAAGGTGACAGCAGCACATTATCCGGCGGGCAGCAGTGGAAGAACGTTCCACGGACGGGTATCTGGCGACCTATAAGAAAAAACGGTGTGACCGTGAATGTGCAGTCGGAAGGACTGAGCCGGGACGAGTTCTGCGCACTTGTGGAGAATCTGCTGGCGGAGTGACGGCTTTGATTTTATGAGAGAAGTATTATGCTTGCTTTGGTGCAGTGACGGAGAGTGCATTACATCTGCGAAGGAGTGCTGCATCAGAAGGGAGGAAGCGATGAAAATCACAACAAAAACAAATCACAACGACAGCGGTTCTTCTGGCGATCTGTATCGTGAGCCAGTTTTTTTTAAGAACACGAGCGTCTATATTACCGGACCGGTCATCAATGCATGCCTGATCTTAGCGGTGTTAAGTGTGGGAATTCCCTGCGGCATTATTCTCTCTGTGATCACGCCGGTCACATCATTCTTATTACGGGAAGCCCGATCATCGGTGCCATTCCGGCGATCATGCCGTGTATCATGGCGGGCAATGCCCTTCTGGTCCTGGGTGTGGGACTGGTCACGAAAAAATGCAAAGGAAACGGCGGACTGATTGCCGGCATGGCGGCAGGATCTGTCGTAAAGGCACTGTTCATGGGAATTGTGATCTCGCTGATTCTGATTCCGAACCTTCTGCCGGCACCGATGGAGGCAAAGATGGCAGTGTTCCAGACGACCTTTTTCCGTGACGCAGCTTTGACTTCCCCTGATCGGAAGCGTGTATGCATTTATTCTCTGATTCCGTTGAAAAAAGTGGTAAAATAGGGAAAAGAGACTCCGATGGCGGGAGCGGGAGAAAAGATCCTGCTCCGCTTTTTTGCGGCGTTTTTCATTCCATATGGATATGGGAAGATGACTAATATATAACTTACAATCATGAGCGGCTATAAGCGGTTGAATAATCTTTGACACTGAAAAAGAGAAAGTATCATAATTGATTTCAAGAATTTTATATGTCGGGAAAAGGAATGGTAGCATAATGGATATCAGATTTGTAAAAAGAGACGTATTAAAGGAGAAGCCGGATCAAAACATCTCGGATTCGGCAAGTATATGACCGATTACATGTTCGTCATGGACTGGACGAAGGAAGACGGCTGGAAGGATGCGAGAATCGTGCCGGAAGGACCGATCAGTCTGGAGCCCCGTCCATGTGACGCTGCACTATGCGCAGGAGACATTTGAGGGTATGAAGGCATACCGTACGGCAGAAGGCAAAATCCAGTTGTTCCGTCCAGAGATGAACGCAAAGAGAATGATCAATTCCAACGCGAGACTCTGCATGCCGGAGTTCCCGGTCGATATGTTCGTAGAAGCGGTAAAAAGCGCTGGTAAAGGTGGAGGCAGACTGGGTTCCGTCTGAGCCGGAGACCTTTTATATCCGCCCGTTCATGTTCGCAACAGAGGCTGCGCTCGGCGTACATATGGCGTCCGCTTACAAATTCATGATTATCTGCTGCCCGGTAGGCGCTACTATGCAGAGGGCATCAATCCGGTGAAGATTCTTGTCGAGGACGAGCTGGTGCGTGCAGTCAAGAAGGCGGTACCGGATTCACCAAGTGCGGCGGCAACATGCAGGCTCCATCTTAGGACAGGTAAAGGCAGAGAAGCTTGGCTACTCCCAGGTACTCTGGCTGGACGGTGAGCACCGCAAATACGTTGAGGAAGTCGGCACAATGAACATCATGTTCAAGATCGCCGGTGATCTACACAGCACCGATCGAGGGTACGGTGCTTCCGGGCGTTACCAGAGATTCCATGATCCATCTGTTGAGAGACTGGGGTTACAAGGTAAACGAGACCAGATTATCCGTCGATGACCTGATGAAGGCAGGACATGACGGAACCTTAGAGGGAAAGTATTCGGAACAGGTACCGCAGCCGTGATCTCTCCGGTTGGTGAACTCCGCTACAAGGATGATGTTGTCACGATCAACGACTTCAAGATCGGCGAGCTGACACAGAAGCTGTACGACACACTGACCGGTATCCAGTGGGGCAAGCTTCCAGATAAGTACGGCTGGACCGTTCCGGTAGAATAGGGTTTATTCCGCATTGCGCAGTAGCGCCCGGTCAGAGGAAGCTTTTTACGATTACGACGGCTCCACCTGCCGGTGCATTACACAGAGCGATCGATCCGCCAAGTCCGCGGGCAAGCTGGTCGGCGATGGAGAGCCCGAGACCGAAGTGGCTTTTGTCATTCCGGTCGGCGGATTGCCTGTAAAGGCTTCCGTGCCGTAGAGCAGGGGCGTCCTCGCAGAAGCCGGGTCCCTCATCGGATAACAGTGAGAAAGAGCGTGCTTTCTTTCTCGGTGCATCCCATAATCGCGGATGGCGGCATCTAAAGTGACCGTTCCTTTGTGCGGTGAGTAGCACACGGCATTGTCGAGCAGATTGTTTAAAAATACGCCGCAGCGGATGTTCCGGCAGTGGCAAGGAACGGCTGGAAGAGTCTCGGTGGAAAAAAAAAGAACATGCAGTTCTTTTTTCTGACCGAGACTTTTTGTATTCCCGAGCAGATCGTCGAAAAACGATGCCGTGTGAAGCTGCGCCTGAAAACGGCACTCTGCGGAACATGCAGCGGGATCATCCGTCTTTGCGAGCTCGATAATTCTCGACAGATAGTCCTGGATCTGCGCGGCATTTTCCAGAATAAACCGGTTGCAGGTTTGCTGCGTCGGATCAAGCGCTGTCTCAGACAGAAGTTCTGCGTTCCCGCGGACGATCGTAAGCGGCGTCTTGATGTCATGGGCGAGCGCGGAAAACTGACGTCTGCGTTGCTGGCTGCATGTGCCACTGCTCTTTTAAGGAGGCGGAAAGTTCGGATTTCAGCGCGTCCAGAGAAGCGGCTACCTGGTTGAATCGCAGATGGCAGTCGGCCGGATGGTAAAGTCGAGATTCTGATTGCGGATTTCGTCGGCAGCTTCCTGCAGATGAAAAAGTTCCCCGCGACAGGTATTTTGCCTGCCGTGTGATGACGATGAGTACAAAAGGCGCAACAGGAACAGCAGGAGAAACACTTCCAGCAGTTCAGCGCTCGGGAAAGAGACGCCGGGCGTGGGATTTGCAAAGGCAGACCGGAAATCGTAGGTGAGCACCACAATCCGGGTGTCGGTCTGGCGTTTGACATAGGTTCGCCCAAAGCATATTTGCGGAGAGGGAATCCTGCCCGGAAAGCGCGAGAAGATCCGCGTTTTCGCGGATGGAACCGGACATGTCCGTTTCAAGAAGTCTCCGGCTGCGTCATAGATATGGCGTAGCCGCAGGCGGATGGGGATCCCGGAAGACACGATGTCCGTATGTGCGCCGATGGTGTGAAGGTAGGCAAGAGCCTCTTTTTCGGCGGCGTCCGCAGGCGGATCAGACCCGTACCGACGGAGACGGTAATCTGGAGAAGCCACAGCAGGAACGCCAGAAGCACCGCGGCGACAAGCTTTAGTAAAAGCGCACAAAAATGCGCAGCCGGATTTCTTTTTTCTTTTTTTTCATGCGTTCCATCGATAACCGATCCCCCATACTGTCTGAATTGGCGCCATATTTACTGCGGCAAATTTTTTCCGGATATTTTTAATATGCTCTGTAATAGCAGACTCATCGCCTGTCTTGTCGTATCCTAGGACCGCTTCGTAGATCTGCTCTCTGGAAAATGTCTGTCCGCGGTTTTTGGCGAGCAGAAGTGTGATCTCATACTCCGTTCTGGTGAAGGGGAGCGTGACGCCGCCTGCTGCGACTTCGCGGGAGGCGAGCAGAAAGCGGATGCCCTGTATGGAGAGACAGTGGTGTTTTCGCGCTCCGCCCCGGCGCAGATGTGCGGCAACGCGCGCACGCAGTTCAACGATGGAGAAGGGCTTTTTGATATAGTCGTCCGCACCGACGGAAAAACCGTAGTCGACGTCCTCCTCCATGGTCTTTGCGGTCAGGAACAGAATCGGGCAGTCCGTGTCGTCGCGGATGGCGCTGCAGAGTTCATAGCCGTCCGTCTGCGGCATCATGACGTCGAGAAGGATGAGATCATACTTCTGCGAGGTGCGCCGCAAGATCCGCCGGTACATGCGGCATGCAGGTAATGGTATGCCCTCCCGGCGGAGTGCATGTTCAATCAGCGCGAGGATGCCGGGATCATCGTCAATTGCGAGAATGTGAGCCATAAAAACCTCATTTCTATCAAGAACCCATTCCATAAAGGGTCAGGTACAAAAGGAACGAAAGTGCGTACAGCACGTAAATGTGCGTCGGATAAAACCAGTAGAACAGCTTTTTGGAGCCGTGTCCACGGGTTCCATTGTAACATAACATAGGGATAATGGCAAAAACTTCCAGCCACTCATAAGCATCGGTAAAAAGAAAGAGGCAGAAGTTCCTGCGGGCATAAAAGCAGCACGGGCAGGATGTCCCACGCAAGCACGAAAAGTGCAAAGGCACCTGCCTGCAATCGGCGGTGTCTGTGCGTCAGGTAGAGAATCACGCCGCCGAGCAGTGTGGCGGTGCCACCGTCGATGATCGCAGTGTGGCAGGGCAGGACACTGTACACCAGAAGGTTTAAGAGAAAATTGCCGTAGGGAATGCCAAAGGCTTCCGATACGGCGAACAGCCCGTACAGAAGAAAGGGCAGAAAGACCGGAATCAGGATGGCAGAAAGTCCCCGGATCCACTGTTTTTCTGACACCGGTCGATGCCCCAAAGAACGACGAGCAGGACGGAAAAAGGATGCAAGCATCTGATTCTGCGGGAAAAAGCCGTCCGGCCGGACGAGACCGGATGCAATATTATAGAAGGAAAACTGCACCAGTCCCATGAAAACGGCGATGGCGTAAATACGCAGAAAATATTTTTTCCGGTCGTGCGTGTGAAGAAAACCCTCCACGATACAGAAGAGGAACAGCGGGGCGGCAAGCCTGCCGATCCACGAAAAGAACAGTGGGATCTTCCTGTAAATGAGAAAAAATAGTGAATGTGGTCGAGAATCATGCAGACCATGGCAAAATATTTGAGCGCAAAGTCTGAGAGTCCCCGTTGTTTTGTGATTGTTGTCTGATTCATACGTTCTGGAATCCTCCTTGTTTACTTCTTGTGATAAGTTGTGATAAGATGTTCACAGAAACAGCATACAGGCAAATTATAAGGATTTTATAAGGAACGGAAAGGAAGTTATAAAATGACAAAACAGGAAAAAGCAATCGAATTGCATGACAGGGGATGCAACTGTGCACAGGCGGTGGCGTGTGCGTTTGCGGAGGAGATCGGCGTGCCGGAAGAGACGCTGTTTGCCGCGGCGGAAGGATTCGGACTCGGCATGGGCGGCATGGAGGCAACCTGCGGAGCGGTCTCCGGTGCGGTGATGCTTGCGGGCTTCAAGAACAGCTGTGCCGATCCGAAGAACCCGAAAGACCAAGGCGGCAACCTATCAGCTGACCAGGGAGATCACCAGACAGTTTGCCGAGAAGAACCATGCGCTCGTCTGTAAGGAATTGAAGGGGCTGGAAACCGGCGTGGTTTTGCGGAGCTGTCCGGACTGTATCCGCGATGCGGTTGCGATCGCGGAAAAAGGTACTAAATGAACTCTGACGAGTTCATCTTAGAAGTTCCTGTGGAACTTCCGATATGAAAAAAAGCAGAACACAACGATGATATAATAAAAAGAATAAAGTCGGATCAAGAGCAGATGTCCCTGTGTGGAAGCGGTGTCTTTCACACAGGGACATTTGTGTATTTGCACGAAGCAGAACACGCCAAAACAGCCATCTGCAAAATAAAATATGCACAAGAAGAAAAAACGAAAACCATAAAATTATACAGAAACACACAAAAAGAAACAGAAGTATTTTCAAGAAAAAGAGAAGAATATTGTATGTTCTTTACATGCCTCCATTGCTATAATGCATAATGTAACAAGGAGTTACGAATACGAAAAAGGGAGGTTTTCAGAGATGAAAAAGAAAGTAATCAGTTTAATCCTTGCAGCTACTATGGTTGCAACAATGGCAACAGGATGTGGAAGCTCTTCTGGCGAGACAACCACAACAGATAACGCAGAGATTCATCCACGACAACCGATGCGGCAGACACCGGCTACCGAGGCTTCCGATACGGCAGCAGCAGCAACAGAAGCAGCAGGCGGTGACTATGCAGACAAGAAAGTCGGCGTATGTATTTACCAGTTCTCCGATAACTTCATGACACTGTTCCGTACAGAGCTTGAAAATTATCTGGTAGAAAAAGGATTTTCAAAAGACAATATCACAATTGTTGATGGTGCAAACGATCAGGCTACACAGACAGGTCAGATCGACAACTTCATTTCCGAGGGCGTAATGTTCTCATTGTAAACCCGGTAAACTCTTCATCCGCAGCTACCATCACAGATAAGGTTGTAGCGAGCAGATATCCCGCTCGTATACATCAACCGTGAGCCGGATGAAGAAGAGCAGAAGAGATGGTAAATAACAACGGCTGGGATGTTACATACGTTGGATGTGACGCACGTCAGTCCGGTACTTTCCAGGGCGAGATGATCGTAGACCTTGGTCTTGACACAGTAGACTTAAACGGCGATGGAAAAATCCAGTACGTTATGGTAGAAGGTGATCCGGAGAACGTTGATGCCCAGTATCGTACCGAGTATTCCGTAAAGGCTCTGACCGATGCAGGTCTTGAGGTTGAATGCCTCTCCGATCAGGTTGGTAACTGGCAGCAGGATCAGGCACAGCAGATCGTTGCAAACGCTCTTGGACAGTATGGCGATAAGGTAGAAGTTGTATTCTGTAACAACGATGCAATGGCACTTGGTGCTTTACAGGCAATCCAGAGTGCAGGACGTACCGTAGGTACTGATATTTATCTGAGTAGGTGTTGATGCATTATCCGAGGCTCTTGAGGATGTTGTAGCCGGAACCATGACAGGTACCGTATTCAACGATCACTTCTCACAGTCCCACGGTGCAGCTGATGCGCAATCAACTTCATCAATGGTGAGACCAACGAGTATTACATTGGTTGTGACTATGTAAAAGGTTACAAAAGACAATGCACAGGAAATCCTTGACATGGTAAAATAATTACTGCGCAGGATGATTGATATAGCAGTAAACAGAAGGTGCGGGTGTTTTTCGGGCATCCGCACCTGTCTTTGAAAATATGAAATAGTTGTGTGACAGACCAGATTAGAAAAAATTAAAGAACATCGACAATAACATCGACAGTACACAGATAACAACAGAATCTGTATCAATATAGAAGGAGGAGAAACATGGCTGAGTACAAACTGGAGCTAAAGGGTATCTGCAAATCGTTCCAAGGTGTTAAAGCGCTTGACAATGTACAGCTTTCCCTTCGTCCCAACCGTTCATGCACTGATGGGTGAGAACGGGCCGGCAAGTCTACCTTGATGAAATGTCTTTTCGGTATTTACAAGATGGACGCGGGAGAGGTTTATCTGGATGGGCAGAAGATTGAGATCAACAACCCGGATGAAGCAATGAAATACGGCATCGCCATGGTACATCAGGAATTACAGCCTGTTCCGGCGAGAAGCGTGGCTGAGAACCTGTATCTGGGAAGATTCCCGACAAAGAATTACGGACCGCTCAAGGTAATTGATCACAAGAAGATGTATGCAGAGACGGAGAAGTGGCTGAAAGAGGTAAAGATGGATTTCGATCCGAAGGCACAGCTCGGCACACTTTCCATCGGACAGATGCAGTCCGTGGAGATCGCAAAAGCGGTATCCCAGCAGGCGAAGGTCGTGATCTTTGATGAACCGACCTCCTCTCTTTCCGATAATGAGGTAGAGGCACTCTTCCGTATCATGAATGACCTTCGTGATAAGGGCGTTGCAATGGTTTACATATCCCACAAGATGGATGAGATCAAAGCGCATCGCAGATGACATCACGATCATGCGGGACGGTACCTATGTAGGAACCTGGCCGGCGGCAGAGCTGACGACCGATCAGATCATCGCAAAGATGGTAGGACGTGAGCTCACAAACGTATATCCGGCGAAGAAGAATACACCGGGCGAGGTCATCATGGAGGTCAAAGAACCTCTGCTCGATCCATGCAAATTCATTCCAGAATGTCAGCTTTACGCTCCGCAAAGGGCGAAATCTTAGGCTTTGGCGGATTGGTCGGAGCCCAGAGAACAGAGTTGATGGAAGGTAATCTTCGGTATCCGGGGTATGCATCCGGTGAGATCTACATGCATGGCAAGAAGTTAAAATCAAGCGATCGATGCGATGAACGCAGGAATCGGACTCATTACAGAGGACCGCCGCGGCAACGGTATTTCGGATGTCTGTCCATCAAGGACAACGTTGGCGTCTCCATCTATAACAAGTACCTGAAAGCAGGATTCGTGCTGGATCATAAGAAGATGAACAAAGTTGTGGATGACAGCATCAAGAAGCTGTCCATCAAGACACCGAGCATGAACGAGCACATTTCAAACTTATCCGGTGGTAACCAGCAGAAGGTTATTATTTCCAGATGGCTTGCCAATGATCCGGATGTGCTGATCATGGATGAGCCGACTCGTGGTATCGACGTAGGAGCCAAGCATGAGATCTACGAGATTATGAATGAACTGGCGGCACAGGGTAAGGCAATCATCATGATTTCATCAGAAATGTCTGAGCTGCTTGGTATGGCAGACCGCATCTGTGTTATGTGTAACGGTAAGATTACCGGCGAGATCGACCAGCCGGAAGAGATGACACAGGCGATGGTTATGAACTTTGCAACGAGATTCTGATGAGATAGGAGGAGACGAAAATGACAAAGACAAATCAACAGAAAGTAAAAGATTTCTTAATCAACAACGGAGTTATCATCGTCATGTTCATCCTGGTAATCTATACCGGATTCACATCCGATAACTTCTTCACAAGGAACAACTTCATGAATATTCTGATGAATATGAGTTCACGACTCGTCATTGCACTTGGTATCGCAGGTTGTGTTATCACAGCAGGATGTGATCTTTCCGCAGGACGTATGATCGGTTTCGGTGCATGTATCTCTGGTATGCTGTTACAGCGTATGGATTATTCCGGAAAATTCTTCCGGATATGCAGCCGCTCAACGTATTCGTCGTAGCACTGATTGCCATGCTGGTATGTGCGGCATTCGGTACGGTTACCGGATTTTTCATTGCTTACTTAAACGTTCCGCCTTTCATCGCCACACTGGCAATGATGGAGATCGTCTATGGTATCGGACTTATCGTAACCAATGCAACACCGCTCGGCGGCTATGTAGAAAGCAGTACACGAACGTATCTAACGGTAAGTTCCTCGGCATCAACTACCTGATCTGGATCGCAATTATTGTGGCGGCGATCACATGGTTCATTTTCAACATGACCCGTCACGGCAAGTACATGTATGCAATCGGTGGTAACCCACAGGCAGCAGAGGTTGCCGGTGTTCCGGTAAAAGCAACTCTGATCTTAATCTACACGAGCAGCAGACTATGTATGGTCTTTGCAGGTTTTCATGCTCGGTGCAAAAAGCCGGCGGTGCATCCGTCCAGACCGGATATGGTTACGAGATGGAAGCAATCGCAGGCTTGTACGATCGGTGGTGTATCTGTAACAGGTGGTCGTGGTAAAGTATCATCCGCAATTATCGGTGTTGCCGTATTCGAGCTGTTAAAGGTAGCTCTCCAGTACCTGGGTATGAATGCAAACGCACAGTATATTGCAATCGGTGTTGTTATCTTCATCGCAATCTCTCTGGATATCAGAAAGTATATAGCAAGAAAGTAAAAAGTATATTATAATGAATAGCGGCTGGGACATTAGAACCAGCCGCTATTTTAGATTTGAGAGTACAGGAGGATTTTTTAAGGTGACGGTTGATACGATTATTGAGCAGGCAGGGGATTCCGCTGCTTTTACTTGTGATCTGTGTGTATTATGCAATCCGGCTGATCGTTTTGCACGACAGTCCTTTTTTCCGGTATGGAGCTGATCACGGAGCTGTCGCGTTTCGGGGCGAACAACCAGATCAACCTGGAAGAGGTGATCGGCGGCAACGGATGTGTATACACGCGCCATGCAGCTGGAGTCGACGGATGCACTCCGGGAATGGCTGTGTGAGAACTGTCTGAAATTACAAAAACAGGTGCAGAACGAGCGCCAGGATACGACGAAGTCCTTTGTGTCGAAGGCAATCGACTATGTGAAGGAGAGCATTATGCGGATACTGACCTTGGAATTGAGACGATCTGTGGATACCTCAATGTGAGCGCCGCCTATCATTTTTCCACGGTGTTCAAGAAAGAGACCGGGAAAGACGTTCATCAACTATCTGACAGATTACCGGATGGAGGGGAGGCGGTGGAGCTGCTTTCTGACACAGAATGAGAAGACTTACGTGATTGCGGAGAAAGTCGGATATACCGATCCGAACTATTTCAGCTATGTATTCAAAAAGCAGTTCGGCATGTCGCCGTCCAAGTATAAGACAAGCCGGATGGAAGCCGCGCAGGAGGCATAGGGCGCATAGGGTGCAAAGAGGATGAGAGAAAGAGTAAAACAGTGGCGGCAGAAGGTCACTTCCTTCCTGGAAAAACACATCAAGCCGCAGTCCATTCAGATGACGATTGCATTGTCTTTTACGATTGTATCGGTCATCAGTATGGGTATTCTGGGGCTTTCCTGTACAACCGTTTTGTCAATAAAATGGAAGATATGACGACGCAGAGCGCGGAGCAGGCTGCTGAACCAGACGGCAATCAATCTGGAGAAAGTTATCTGCGCAACATGCGGCGTATTTCCGACGCCATGTACTACAGCGTTATTAAGGACAAGGATCTGGCGACGGACTCGCTTGATGAGGAGATGAACCTTCTCTATGAGGCGAACAAGGATAATCTGGTCAGCATCGCCTGCTATACGTACGACGGAAGACTGGTTGCTTTGCAGCGCCGGTTGCCACGGAGAAAGAACAACCTCGACATCGTGGTTCAGGAATGGTTTACGGAGGCGACGGACAGATGGAGAACGTGCATTTTTCCACACCGCATGTACAGAATTTGTTTGACGATCCGAGTTACCGCTATTACTGGTCGTATCCTAAGCCAGGCGGTGGAGCTGACAAAGCGGCGGCAATTCGACACTTGGTGTGCTGCTTGTGGGATATGAATTACAGCAGTATCGAGCAGCTTTTGACGAAGGCAAATACGGACAATGCGTCGGAGTATGTCTATCTGATGGACGGAAGCGGGGGAACTGATCTATCACAGCAGCACGTAACT
>VOFK01001997.1_pt1 | contig 24633 bp, 42 predicted proteins | sample 5384121 | NCBI WGS metagenome assembly VOFK01 (sample SAMN12384730, study PRJNA508395) | human gut metagenome | isolation source: healthy gut J | host: Homo sapiens | reverse complement strand
GCTCCTTCCGTTTACCTCTACGATAAAGTCATCCTTATGAGGCCCCGACAGGCACAGCCCGAGGCAAGCTCCGCATGATAATGGCTCTCCTGGTGCTCGCGTAAATTTTTGGGCGATGTCCTCTGTCTTGGCAAAGGGGTCCAAAACGGTTTTCACCGTCTCATAGCCCAGGGTCAATTTTTTTCCGTCCGCCGCTGCAATCTCGTGGGCCGGGGCAGCGTAGCCCTCCAGCGCCCGGCAATACCGGGCCCGGTAATAGATAAGGATGGCTCCCACCCGGCACATGCGCTTCGTTAAAGTCCGGCAGCATGGCCAGCAGCCCCGGATTATCCTCCCGGTCCCGCAGGATACGGGTCTTGTGCTCCTAAAGCCGATGATACTCCGCCAAAGCCTGGGCATATCGGGGCCGCAGCTGGCACAGGGATTGATCCATGAATTTTCGCCGGGCCGCCGCCCCCCCTCCCGGATAAGGAACAGATCCTCCGGACAAAAAAGAAAACCGTGTGCAGCACGTCGGACAGCTCTGCGGCGTTTTTGGCCGCAACGCCGTTGACGGTCATTTTCCGCCGCCGGCCGGCCTGCAAGGTAATGTCCGTAACAAACTCTCTGTCCCGGGAGAAAATTTTCCCGGTAATGCGGGCCTGCTGTCCGTCAAAGGTTATAAGCTCCCGGTCACTTCTTGTCCGGGGAGACTTGCCGCAGGAGAGATAAACTATAGCCTCCAGGAGGTTTGTTTTTCCCTGGGCGTTCTCCCCATGGATGACGTTGCAGGCCGGGTCAAAGGCCAGGGTCTGCTCCCGGTAGTTGCGAAAGCCCACCAGGGTCAAGCTTATTGATCTGCATATTTTACGCCGTAGTCGGCCTCATCAAAGGTCACGGTGTCGCCGGGGCGGATTTTCTTACCGCTGGGTGCGAACATCGCCGTTTACCAGCACAGCTCCTCCTGCACCTCTATTTTCGCCTCGCCGCCGGTGGACACTGCATCCGCCAGCTTCAGCAGATCCTGCAATTTGATAAATTCCGTTGTAATGGTCACGATTTTCATATTTTCCGCTCCTTACGCCTTCAGCCGCACCGGCAGCACCATATAAAGGAAGCTGTCGCCGCCGTCCACAGGGGTCATGACGCAGGGGCTGATGCCGGTATTCAGCTCCATTACCACCTGATCCGCCGGGGCAAAGCGCAGGGCGTCCATAAGATAGCGGTTGTTGAAGCCAATTTCCAGGCCCTGGCCGTCCCCCTCCACGGGGCACACGTCCGTTGCCTCGCCGTTGCCGGTCTTGGCGGACATGGTGATGCAGCCGCTGCCCATAATGCAGCGGACAGGGGCTTTTTCAGCTTCTCGCTGATAACCACGCTCACCCGGTCCAGGCTGCTGAGCATGGTCTTGCTGTCCACGGTGAGGCGGATGGGATTGTTCCGGGGGATGGCGTTCTTGTAGTCCAGGAATTCCCCCTCCAGCTTCCGGCAGATGAGCTGGGTAGAGCCGGTTTCAAAGAGCAGGTGACGCTTTCCAAGCATCACGGTGATAGCCTCCTCGCTGTCCTCGCAAATCTTCTCCACCTCGTTTAAGGCGCTGCCGGGGCATACAAACCGGAAGGCACCGCCCTCCAGCTGCTCTATCTTCCCCGGCGCAGAGCCAGGCGGAAGCCGTCCACGGACACCACCGTTACCCCATCGATGCCCACCTCAAAGAGGGAGCCGGTATGGATGGGGCGGTTTTTCGTTGGTAGAAACGGCGAAGGATGTCTGGTTGATCATAGCCTTCAGGATCCCCTGCTGCACGGTCATGGAGTAGTCGCTCTCCACCTCGGGCATCTCCGGATAATCATCGGCAGACAGACCCAAAATCTCGAACCGGGCGTCCCCGCAGGTGAGGGTGACCATGAATTTTTCATCCGCAGAGAAAACGATGACGTCATCGGGCATTTTTTCGGATGATGTCGCCGAACAGGCGGGAGTTGAGGACGATACGCCCGCCCTCCCGGATCTCGGCCTCCAAGCCGGTGCGGATGCCGGTCTGCATGTTGTAGCCGGACAGGGTCAGCCGGTTCTCCGCCTCCAGCAGGATCCCTCCAAAGCAGGGGATGGAGCTTTTTTGCGGCCACGGTGCGGAGGCGGTATTGACGGCGAGCTGCAGCAGCGCTTTTCGCAGGAGAATTTCAGCATCTGGATCATCCTTTCTTTTTTCCGAAAAATCCCCGCATATTTTATGCAGAACAGAACATAACTAATTTTTTTAGTAACAGTAGTCGTAGGGAAAAACAATTTTGTGGAAAACCGTCTCCAAAGCCCTGCGAAACGGCTGTTTTTCTCCACATGGGGGCGTGGAAAAACCTCCGCTTTTCCACGGATAATTGGGAACGAACGGAATCCCCATTTTCCACAAAATCGAACATTCCACATCCTTGTGGAAAACTTATGTCAAAAACGCTTGGCTTATTCATAACGGTGGTTGATATTGGCCTTCACCACCTCTCGGCAAAGGCGGGTCGGATTTTCTGCTTTTCTACCGCTCCAGCGAGTGCAGACCGTGGTGTGGTCCCGGTCACCAAATTCCTTTGCCGATGTCGTTGAGGGAGAGATTGGTCATGCGGCGGATGAGGTACATGGCGATCTGCCGGGCGTTGACCTCGTTGCGGCCCCGGCGCTGGCCACGGAGCACATCCTCCTCCACGCTGAAATACTTACAGATATAGCTGATGATCACCGACGGCGAGGGGATGTACTCGTTGCTCTTTTGCAGCATATCCCGGACGGCACGGCCCACGGACTGCTCGTCCACCTGATCCCCCAGCAGATCCCGGTAGGCCAGCAGCATTATTCAGGGTCCCCTCGATCTGCCGCACGTTGGCGGTGACGTTCTCGGCGATGTAGCCGTAGATCTCGTCGGGGGAGCTTTACCCCCAGCATGGCGGCCTTGTTCTTGATGATGGCCAGTCTCGTCTCGAAGTCGGGAGGGGCCACATCCACCATAAGGCCCGACACGAAGCGGCTTTTGCAGCCGGTCCTCCAGCTGGGTCATTTCACGGGGCGGACGGTCGGAGGTCAGCACGATCTGCCGCCCGGATTCGTACAGAGTGTTGAAGGTATGAAAGAACTCCTCCTGCGTCTGCTTCTTGCCGGCGATGAACTGGATATCGTCCACCAGCAGGATGCCCGCCTGCCGGTACTTCTCGCGAACTCGGCGTTGCTGCCCTCCCGGATGGATGCGATCAGCTCGTTGGTGAAGTCGTCGCCCTTGATGTACACGATCCGCAGGTCCTCCCGTTTGCGCTTGACCTGATGGGCGATGGCGTAGAGCAGATGGGTCTTGCCCAGTCCGGAGTCACCGTAGATGAACAGAGGGTTGAAGTTTTCCGCCGGCTTATCCGCCACGGCCCGTGCCGCCGCATAGGCCAGCTTGTTCTGCGGCCCCACCACATACGTCTCGAAGGTGAAGGCGTCGGAATCCAGCAGGGAGCCGGGCTGATCCGGGGCCACGCCGTGATAGGCAGCCAGCTGCTCGTCGTTGAGGATCTTCACCTCCAGATCGGAGGAGAAGATGTCCTTCAGCGCCGCCTTGATGTGCTTCATGAAACGGGTCTCGATGGTGCTTTTTTTGAAGGAGTTGCTGCAATGCAAAGCACGAAGGCGGAGTCCTCCATGGTGACCACGTCCACCTCGTCGAACCATGTGCGGATGGTGGTCTCGCTGAGCTGCTCCTGTAATCGGCTTAGTACGCTCTGCCATACGTCAGAAATGGAATTCAATGAAAGCGCCCCTTTCCCCTGATGGATCTCTATCTCTGTATTTGAAAAAAATTATCCGAGAATAGTATAGCAGAAACCCCCGGAAAAGTCTACACTTATTCTAATATAAGCTGCAAAAAATGACGCACCGGAAGGCACAAGATGTAGGGAGAAAAAACCGGAGGAAAACCACCAGATTTTAGGATTTTGCCGAAAAAACACACCGCTTTTCATAAGAACCCGCTCTTTTCCCTTCAGATTTTTTTGTTGACAGGCGGAAAAAGCTCATGTATAATGACAAATGCGCTAATTTTAGCGCCTGACGAATGTCAACTGCGGCCGTGGGAGAATGCTTCCCACCCGCCGTCGAGTATGTGCGGCAGAGGCTTTTTCTGCCGCCTGATCTTACAAAAGATGGAGGTGTCATGCAATGTTCCGTACCTATCAGCCCAAGAAGCGTCAGCGCTCCAAGGAGCACGGCTTCCGCAAGAGAATGGCCACCCGCAACGGCCGTAAGGTGCTGGCTCGCCGCCGTGCCAAGGGCCGTGCTCGCCTGACCCATTGAGGTCACGGAAAGTGCATCGGTCATAGATAATCAAACAGGGACGGTGGATGGGAAAAACCGCCGTCCCTATTGGTCTATGTAATTCAGATCGGTAAAAGAGGACGCTATGAAGGCAGCCGTCACGGTAAAAGAAAATTATGAGTTCCGCCGCATCTACCGCAAGGGGAAGAGTCTGGTGTCGCCGCAGATGGTGCTGTATTGGCAGAAAAACCGTCAGGGACAGTCCCGTCTGGGGATCACCGTCAGCACCAAGCTGGGCCACGCCGTGGTCCGCAATCGGGTGCGCCGCCGCTTCCGGGAGCTGTACCGGCTCCACAAGCCGGAGATGCAGCCGGGCTTTGACGTGATTTTAGTGGCCCGTGGGTGGGCCGTCCGCAGCACCTATCAGCAGCTGGACGAGACGTATCTCCGCCTGCTGCGGCAGGCGGGCCTTGTGCCGGAGGAGACGGCATGAAGCGGGCGCTTTTGAATCTGTTCCGGTTCTACCAGACCTCCGTCTCCCCTCTTTTTCCGCCCCGGTGCCGCTATATCCCCACCTGCTCGGAGTATGCCGTGGAGGCGGTGGAGAAATACGGCGCCGCCAAGGGCGGCCTTCTGGCCCTGCGCCGTCTGATGCGATGCCATCCTTTCCACAAGGGCGGGTATGATCCTGTCCCCTGACGCAACAGCCTCGTTTTTCCCATCCCATTATAAAACGGAGGTATCTACCCCATGTTTGCACAAATCGGCTATTATATCTGCGTGCCGTTTGCGTGGCTGACCCGGCTGTTTTACAGTCTCACCGGGTCCTACGGTCTGGCTCTGATCCTCTTCACTCTGGTGGTGAAGCTGGTGATCCTGCCCTTCCAGCTCAAGAGCAAGAAGAGTATGCTCCGGATGAACCGGATGCAGGGCAAGGTGAAGGATATCCAGACCCGCTTCGCCAACAATCGGGAGCGCCAGCAGCAGGAGATGGCGGACCTGTACGCCCGTGAGGGCGTGAACCCCATGTCCGGCTGCCTGTGGTCCTTCATCCCCTTCCCCATCCTGATCGCCCTGTACGCCATCATCCGTACCCCCCTGCGGTACTTCATGAGCCTGTCCACCTCCGTCATCGAGGAGATCGGCACGCTGGCAGGTACGCTGGGCTATGAGGCCAGCAACAACACCTATGACCAGATCTATCTGGCCAAGTTCATCCATGAGCACTGGGAGAGCTTCGCCGGGAAGTTCGATGGTCTGGTGGACCTGAACTACAGCTTCCTTGGGATGGATCTGGCGTCTCAGCCCTCCACGCTGCTGAGCCAGTTCCCCGGCGGCGGCTGGCCCGTGTGGGGCATCCTGCTGCTGCCTGTGATCTCGGCGGCGGCCCAGCTGGTGATGAGCATCATCACCATGCGCACCAACAGCACCGAGGGCGCAGGCTCCGCCAAGACCATGATGTACCTGATGCCCCTGATAACCCTGTGGATGGGCTATATGCTGCCCGCCGCACTGTGCATCTACTGGATCGCCAACACCGTGTTCTCCCTGATCCAGGAGGTGACTCTCAACAAAGTACTTCAATAAGATCCTGGATCGTGAGGAGACCGAGAAGGAAAAAGGCCGCCCGTGAAAAGCGCTACGCCAAGTACCAGAAGCAGAAGGAACTCATGGCCCAGCAGCAGATGAACGGCGGTGGCCGCAATGACCGTAAGCCCCAGCCCAAGAAGAAAAAGCAGGGCGGCGAGGAAAAGCACAGCGGCACCAATGAAAACGGACGTGTGGGCCAGCGGCCTTATGCACGTGGCCGTGCCTATGATGAAAAAGCACTACGAATAAGGAGTTTTGTCTATGAGCTATATCGAAGTAACGGGCAAGACCGAGGAGGAAGCTGTCCGTAAGGCGCTGACCCAGTTGGGTCTGGAGCGGGACGACGTGTCTCTGGAAATCTTGGGCGTGCCAAGAGCGGCTTTCTGGGCATCGGCGGTTCGCCCGCCCGTATCCGTGTGACCTACGGCACCGACGAGCCGGAGGAGAAGAAGGCCGAGCCCACCAAAAAGGTGGAAAAGAAGCCGGAACCCAAGGCAGAGGTGAAAAAGCCGGAAGTGAGGCCCGAACCTAAGAAGAAGGAGTCTAAAAAGCCGGAGACGAAGCCGGTGGAGAAGGCTCCGGAGCAGAAGACTGTGACGGTCGGGACCTGCGACGACGACAACGCCCGCCGTATCCGGGAGTTCCTGGAGGGTCTGCTGCAGCACATGAACAGCCCCGCTCAGGTGAATGTGGCGCTGGAGGAGAAGGGCCGGTATCAGGTGACGCTGGAGGGCGAGAAGCTGGGCCAGCTCATCGGCCGCCGCGGCGAGACGCTGGACGCCATCCAGCAGCTGACCAACTACGCCGTCAATTCCGGAGCGGATAAGCGCATCCGGGTCCACGTGGACGCCGAGAACTATCGGGCCAAGCGGGAGCAGAGTCTGGAGTCTCTGGCCCGGAAGGTGGCCGGTAAGGTCACCAAGTATCGCCGCAAAGGTGACGCTGGAGCCCATGAACGCCTATGAGCGCCATGTGATCCATGCCGCCCTGCAGGACGAGCCGGGTGTCACCACCTACTCCATCGGCAGCGAACCCAACCGCCGTGTGGTGGTGAGCTACGACCGGGAGAAGCGCCAGTAAGGCGCCAGCTGTCCCATAGGAAAGATGCCCCCGCCCCTACATAGGGGCGGGGGGTGTTTTTTCGGGAGGGGATCCGTACTTCCCAATGGGAGACGTATCATTTTCTCCCTCCGACAGAAAGCGATCCGTCGGAGGCATCAGGTAAAAACGAAAAAAGAGGTCCCCATGCTCTGCATGGGGAACTCTTTATACACAGAATTGGCTGATCCGTTCCGGAGAATTACTGGATCTTCTCCCCGGCGGCCTCCTTGGCCCGGATCTCCTTCATGGCGGCATCCTTGTGAGACAGGTTCCAGCGGCCCTTCTCGTCGATCTCGGTGACCTTGACCCACATCATGTCGCCCACCTTGCAGGCGTCCTCCACCTTCTCGATGCGCTTGTCGGCCAGCTTGGAGATGTGCACCAGGCCGTCCTTGCCGGGAGCGATCTCCACGAAGGCGCCGAAGGTCATCAGGCGCACGACACGGCCGTAGTACAGCTTGCCCACCTCGGGCACAAACACGATGTCGTCGATGCACTTCTTGGCGATGGCGCAGCTCTCGGCGTCGGGGGAGGCAATGTGGATGGTGCCGTCGTCGTCGATGTCGATCTTGGCGCCGGACTCGGCCACGATCTTCTGAATGACACTGCCGCCCTTGCCGATGACCTCGCGGATGCGGTCGGGATCGATGTGCATGGTGATCATCTTGGGGGCGTACTTGCTGACCTCAGGCCGGGGCTCGGCGATACAGGGCAGCATGATCTGGTCCAGGATCTGGCACCGGGCGTCGTAGGTGATGTCCAGAGCATTCTTGATGATCTCCATGGTCAGGCCGTCGTTCTTCAGGTCCATCTGAATGGCGGTGATGCCCTTCTTGGTACCGGCGACCTTGAAGTCCATCTCGCCGTGGAAGTCCTCCACGCCCTGAATGTCGATGAAAGTGGTGAAGGAGCCGTCGTCGTCCTGGATCAGGCCGCAGGAGATACCGGCCACAGGGGCGGAGATGGGCACACCGGCGTCCATCAGGGCCAGGGTGCTGCCGCAGATGGAGCCCTGAGAGGTGGAGCCGTTGGAGGACAGCACCTCAGAGACCACGCGGATGGCGTAGGGGAACTCCTCCACCGGGGGGATCACAGGCAGCAGGGCCCGCTCGGCCAGAGCGCCGTGGCCGATCTCCCGGCGGCCGGGGGAACGGGCGGGCTTGGCCTCACCCACGGAGTAGCCGGGGAAGTTATAGTGGTGCATATACCGCTTTTCGGTCTCCTCCCAGATGGTGTCCAGCTTCTGGTTGGCGGACAGGGTATCCAGGGTGGCGACGGACAGCACCTGGGTCTGGCCGCGGGTGAACAGGCCGGAGCCGTGGACCCGGGGCAGCACGCCCACCTCGGCGGAAAGGGGCCGGATCTCGTTCTTCTGGCGGCCATCCACACGGTGGCCCTCCAGCAGCCATGCCTTGACGATCTTCTTCTGGAACTTATAGGTGATCTCGTCCAGATACTGGTCCATCTCGGGATAGTCCTCCAGGAACAGCTCGTGCCATTTTTCGATGAGCTGGTTCCAGCGGGCCTCGCGAACGTTCTTGTCGTCGGTGTCCATGGCGGCCTTGGCCTGGTCCATGGTGGCATCCACGATCTTCTGGAACAGCTCCTCGTCGAAGTCCGCGTGGGGATAGTCGAACTTGGGCTTGCCGATCTCGGCCACCATCTGGCCGATCAGGGTGATCTGCTTCTGGTTCTCCTCATGGGCCATGCGGATGGCCTCGAACATCACGTCGTTGGGCACCTGGTTGGCGCCGGCCTCGATCATGACCACCTTCTTGCCGGTGGAGACCACGGTGACGTCCAGGTCGCTGACCTTGCGCTGCTCGCTGGTGGGGTTGAACACCAGCTGGCCGTCCACAAGACCCACCTTCAGGGCGCCCACGGGGCCGTTCCAGGGAATGTCGGAAATGGCCAGGGCGGCGGAGGTGCCGATGAGGCGGCGATCTCCGGGGAGCAGTCGTGGTCCACGCTCATGACGGTGCACATCACGGACACGTCGTTGCGGAAGTCGGAGGGGAACAGGGGGCGGATGGGCCGGTCGATGACCCGGCTGGTGAGGATGCCCTTCTCACCGGGGCGGCCCTCACGGCGGTTGAAGCTGCCGGGAATGCGGCCCACAGAGTACAGCTTCTCCTCGAAGTCCACGCTCAGGGGGAAGAAGTCGATGCCGTCCCGGGGACGGGGCGCGGCGGTGACGCAGCACAGCACGCTGGTCTCGCCATAGGTGACCATAACGGCGGCGTTGGCCAGCTCGGCCAGCTTGCCCACCTCCAGCGTCAGCGGACGGCCCGCCAGCTCCATGGTGTACTTGTGGTAGTTGGGGAATTGGCGCTTGGTGATGATGGTAGACATGGTATAGCTCCTTTTCATTGAATTTTTCCGTATGGGAGCCGGGGCCGTTTAGCACTTGAAAAAATGCCGGAAAATCCGGAAATTCCGGCGTTTTTTCAACTGCTAAAGGCTTTGATCGGCTCCGCACACGGGCAGGGATGGTGTGAAAGAAGGGTGGTGCGCCCTGCACACCACCCTGTTTTCAGCTTACTTACGCAGACCCAGCTTGGCGATGAGGGCACGATAACGCTCGATGTCCTTCTTGGCCAGATAGTCCAGCAGACGACGGCGCTTACCGATCATCATCTGCATGCCGCGGCGGCTGTGGAAGTCGTGGGGATGAACCTTCAGATGCGCGGTGAGCTGGTTGATGCGCTCGGTGAGGATAGCGACCTGGACCTCGGGAGAACCGGTGTCGGTAGCGTGGGTGCGGTTGGCCTCGATGATAGAGGTCTTCTGATCTTTCTGCATCATAGTTGTGTTTCCACCTTTCTTTTAGTTGCGCCCGCAGCCTGAGTGCCGGGACAGGCAGAGCGTCCACGGGACTAAGGCAGGGGCAAGTCCATACGCATCGCAGCGTACTCTGATAAAATACCATAAAATCCTCCGGATGTAAAGAATAAATTCCGAAAAACCGTGGGAAAATCAAAAAATTTTCCGCTGTGGAGGGGACTTTTGCCTCCGACGGCCCACTTTTCCAGCTGCTGGGAAAAAGTGGGCCGACGGAGACATAAAGAAAAAGCTACCGGGAACAGCCACCCGCCGGAGACAAGAGATCCCTTCCGGAAAGGATCAGACCGCCGTCACTTCAGTTCGATAGCCCCCACGGGGCAGCTGTCCGCCGCCTCCTGCGCCGCCGCCAGATACTCCTGCGGTACCGGCTCTGTGATGGCCTGCGCCGACTCCCCCGGCAGGATGCTGAACACCTCCGGGCATACGCCGGGACACAGCCCGCACTGGATACAGGTCTCCCGATGGACATATGCGTGCATATTTCTCCCTCCCTTCGCCAAGCAGATCGGGGGATATTATGCCCGCAAACCGTGGAAATTAGTAGGATTTTACCCATTTCCCTATTGACACGGGGTGGTTTCATGCTAACCTAAGTGTACTAACATGAATAGTACACGAGGAAGGAGTGTGCGCTATTGATCCGTCTGGATTATCGGGACGCCCGTCCCATTTATGAACAGGTGAAGGACGGCCTGCGGCGGCTGATGGTCACCGGCGTGCTGGCGCCGGGGGAAAAGCTGCCGTCGGTTCGGAGCCTTGCCATGGATCTGGCCATCAACCCCAACACCATCCAACGGGCCTATGCCCAGCTGGAGATGGAGGGCTACGTCTACTCCGTGGCAGGCCGGGGTACCTTCGTGGCGGAGGGACAGGAGCAGAATCTGGTCCGCCGCCGGGAGGTGGAGGACAAGGTGCGTCCTCTGCTGCAGGAGCTGCGGGAGCTGGGCATGACGGAGGGCGAGTGGATCGCCCTGTGGAGAGGAGGAAACGAGAATGCTTGAGGCAAAAAGAGGTGGTCAAGAGCTTTGACGGCTTCCGGGCACTGGACAGCGCCACCCTCACCGTACCCAAGGGACGGTATATGGGCTGGTTGGCCCCAACGGCGCCGGAAAATCCACCATCATCCGCCACTTTACCGGCGTATACCGCCCCGACAGCGGCCAACTTCTGCTGGAGGGCGCTCCCATTTGGGAGAACACCGACGCCAAGCGGCGCATGGTGGTGATCCCCCGATGACTGGTACTATTTCCCGCAGGCGTCCATTGCCGAGATGGCGAAGCTGTACGCCGGGGCGTACCCCTCCTTCTCCTGGGAGCGATACGAGAAGATGAAGCAGGTGTTCCCCCTGAATGACCGCCAGATGCTGCGGCGCATGAGCAAGGGAATGCAGAAGCAGGCGGCGTTCTGGATCGCCATGTGCTGTATGCCGGACTATCTCATTCTGGATGAGCCGGTGGACGGCCTGGACCCGGTGATGCGGCGGCAGGTGGGTCCCTGCTGCTGGGGACGTGGCGGAGCGTGGCACCACGGTGCTGGTATCCAGCCATAACCTGCGGGAGCTGGAGGATGTCTGCGACCATGTGGGCATCATGAATCAGGGTAAGGTGCTGCTGGAGCGGAGCCTGTCGGAGCTGCAGGATACCACGGTGAAGCTGCAGGTGGTGTACCCCGGCGAGGAGGAGCTGCCTGCCGGCGGAGCTGCATATCCTGCACCACTCCGCCGTGGGCCGGGTGCATACCTACATCCTCCGGGGCGACCGGGAGAGTATCCTGAACCGGATGCAGATCACCGCTCCCCTGCTGCTGGAGGCCATTCCACTGACGCTGGAGGAGATCTTTATCTATGAGCTGGGAGGTGCTGACTATGCGGTCCGTGACATCGTTCTTTTAATCCGGCACTGGCCCGCAGCGATCTGCGCCGCCACTGGCCCATTCTGTTTCTGTATACCGCCATCTGGCTGGTGGCGCTGCCGGTGCAGCTGTCTGCGGCACATAGCCGAGGGCGCAAGCTACGGGACCCGGACGGTTTCGGAGGTGTGCCAGGGTACCTACAGCATGGGTGTCATCATGGCCTTTTTTTATTCGGCGGTGTGCTGGCCATGGCCCTAGTATTCCTACCTGATGAACGGCCGGTCCGTGGGATTGATACACAGCCTGCCCCTGAAGCGGCAGACCCTGTTTTCACCCAGCTGCTGACGGGCTTTGCCATGCTCACCGCCGGGAATCTGCTGGTGGTACTGGTGAGCCTGCTGGTGTGCGGCGAGCCGGGTCCGCTGCTGGTATGGCTGGCGGTAGTGACGCTGGCGGAGATCTTCTTTTCTGGCTCTTGGCACGCTGTGCGCCATGCTCACCGGCTGGCTGCTGGCGGTGCCTGTGCTGTATGTGGGGATAAACTTTCTGGTGATGGTAGTCATGCAGCTGATCCACTGGCTGGCTGAGCTGTTCATCTTCGGCTATCAGGGGGATGGCTTCGGCAGCTTCACCCTGTGGTGTACTCCGGTGGTGCAGCTGGTCCGCCGGCTGACGGATCCTCAGGGCGTCGTCGCTGAGTATGTGGGCTATCCCGTCGTCAGCGCTGATGTGAGCCCGCTGGAAAACGGCGGCTGGCAGGCACTGGGGATCTATGCCGCCGTTGCGGTGGCGATCATTGCGCTGGCCTGCCTGCTGTGTATCCGGCGGCGCAGCGAGCTCTCCGGCGATGTGGCGGCCTTCCCGTGGATGCGGCCGGTGCTGCGCTACGGCGTGGGCTGCATAGGCGGTCTGGCGCTGGGCATGATCCTGTATAGCGTGACTTTCGGTCTGGCCCGTTCCAATGATATCCGGGCCTACCTGCCGGGAATGCTGCTGTGCGTGGTGCTGATGACGCTGGTGTGCAGCTTCGGAATGTCCATGCTGCTGGGGAAATCCCTGAAAATTTTCCGCCGCACCTGGAAGGGTACGGTGCTGCTGGCGGCGCTGCTGGCAGCGGTGTGCGTGTGCGTGATGGATGTGGCCGGTGTGAGCGCCGGGTGCCAAAGACCGACGAGATCGAGAGTGTCACCGCTCAGTGCAGAAACATTCAGCCCTTTACGGCCACCTCCGGGGATACCGAGACCATCGAGGCCATCCGGGCCATCCACCGGGCCATACTGGAGCAGGTGGAGGACGGCGATGTCGATCTGGACGGCACGCTTATAGAGGACGGCCAGTACATTGGATCCGCCTGAAGTATACCCTCACCGACGGTTCCACGCTGGAGCGGGGCTATAACGTGCCGGTGCGGCGGGCTTCCGCCCTCTACACGGCCATCAACCAGATGATGTCCACGCCGCTGGCGCGGCAGGAGCTGGCGATCTCCGGCACGGCGGATGCGGATTCGCTCCGCTGGGCGGCAGCATCTACTACGTGGATACCGGCGACGTCCGGAACCTCACGGCGGTGGAGGCCCAGATGCTGTATCAGGCGGCTCAGCAGGACGTGGCCGAGGGCCGGGTGATCAGCGACATCCTGTCGGATACCGGCTACAGCCCCCTGCAGGTGGACATCACCGGCAACGACTGGGATTGTGTGCTGAATCTGGACAATTTCACCGACGATGCCCACACGCTGGAGCTGGTGAACCGCTTCCTGAGCGGCGGCGACGGAGAGAGCGGCGAATAAGCCTTTGGGTCGTGAACGCACCCCCTGTCGGCAGCGGCAGGGGTGCGTTTTTCGGACATTAAAACACCTTATGTTGATTATTAGAAAATTGCATTTTACTTATTGTGTTTTAGGCGTATAATAAAAAATGTTGTGCAATGGTACGACCGAACAAATCCAATACAAAGGAGTTTTTCATATGAGCAGAACACTGGGTACGGTGGCACGGGGGCGTTCGCACCCCATTTTCCGTGAGGGTGACAATGTGGTGGAGGGGGCGTGGTCTCCTCCGTCCTGACGGCACTGAAGGAGAACGGCATCCAGCCCCATGACAAGGATGTGGCGGCTGTCACCGAGTCCGTGGTGGCCGCTGCCAGGGCAACTATGCCACGGTGGAGCAAATCGCCGCCGACGTGAAGGCCAAGACCGGCGGCAAGACGGTGGGCGTCACCTTCCCCATTCTCAGCCGCAACCGCTTCTCCCTGCTGCTCAGCGGCATCGCCGCCGGTGTGGAGAAGGTGGTGCTGATGCTCAGCTATCCCTGTGACGAGGTGGGCAACCATCTGGTCTCGCTTGATCAGCTGGACGAGGCGGGCATCGACCCGTGGCACGACGTGCTGGATCTGGAGCAGTTCCGGGCCGCCTTCGGCAAGGTGATCCATCCCTTCACCGGTGTGGATTATGTGGATTTCTATAAGGGCATCATCGAGATGCCGGGGCTCGGCGGAGATCGTATTCGCCAACCGGGTGCAGACGGTGCTGGACTATACCGATACCGTCATCTGCTGCGATATCCACACCCGCCAGCGCAGCAAGCGTCTGCTGAAGAAGGCCGGCGCCCGTGTGGTGCTGGGTCTGGACGATCTGCTGACCGCTCCCGTCAACGGCAGCGGCTATAATCCGCAGTACGGCCTGCTGGGCAGCAATAAGGCCGACGACACCCGTGTCAAGCTCTTCCCCGTGACGCCGACGTGGTGGCCGAGGCCATCGGCCAGCGGCTCAGCGAGGCCACCGGCAAGCGCATCGAGGCCATGGTCTACGGCGACGGCGCGCCTTCAAGGATCCGGTGGGCAAGATCTGGGAGCTGGCGGATCCCGTGGTCTCCCCGGCTATACCGCCGGTCTGGAGGGTACACCCAATGAGCTGAAGCTGAAGTATCTGGCGGACCACGATTTCGGTGATCTGTCCGGCGAGGCGCTGCAGCAGGCGGTGGCACAGAAGATCCGGGAAAGGACGCCTCCGTCAGTCTGGTGGGCAACATGGTGTCCGAGGGACGACCCCCCGGCACCTGACGGATCTTATCGGCTCCCTGTGCGACCTGACCAGCGGCTCCGGCGACAAGGGTACCCCTGTCATCTATATTCAGGGCTACTTCGATAACTATACCAACGAATAAGCGCAGGATATCAAAGCAGGCCACGGAAGAAGCTCTTCCGTGGCCTGCTTTTTTCATTACAGCTTCATGTTGCTGTTTCCGGCGGCCCACTTTTCCAGCTGCTGAGAAAAGCGGGCCGTCGGGGACACGTTCCTTATGCATTAGGGCCTATTGGCAGAAAATCACCCGCCGGAGGGAAAACCCAAACACACCTGCCCCCACCGAACAAAAAGGGAGCGCTGCGGCATTGCCGCAGCGCCCTTTATTTGATTCTGCGAACCGAGATTACTTGTCGTACATCTCAATGAGCTTCAACAGATGCTCATAGCGGTTCTTGGCCTCGTCCTCGTTGCGCTGGAAGAGCACACCGGCACGATCCGGGAACTCGCGGGTCAGGCGGGAGTAGCCTCGTTCATCAGGAACTCCTGATAACCGCCGGCGGGCGCCTTGGAATCCATGGAGAAGCGTGGCCTCCGGAGCGGATTGAAGCGGAACAGGTTCCAATAGCCGCAGTCCACAGCCTTCTTCATTTCCTTCTGGCAGTTCATCATGCCGCCCTTGATGGAGTGCATCTCGCAGGGGCTGTAGCCGATGATCAGGGACGGGCCGTGATAGGCCTCGGCCTCGGTGATGGCCTTGATGGTCTGAGCGGGGTTGGCGCCCATGGCCACCTGGGCCACATACACATAGCCATACTGCATGGCGATCTCCGCAAGGCTCTTCTTCTTGACCTCCTTACCGGCAGCGGCGAACTGAGCCACCTGGCCGATGTTGGAGGCCTTGGAGGCCTGTCCGCCGGTGTTGGAGTACACCTCGGTGTCGAACACGAAGATGTTGACGTCCTTCTTGCTGGCGATGACGTGGTCCAGGCCGCCGTAACCGATGTCGTAGGCCCAACCGTCGCCGCCGAAGATCCACATGGACTTCTTGGCCAGGTATTCCTTCTTGCTGAGGATGTCGGCAGCCAGGCTGCAGGCGTCGCAGTCGCACAGCAGCTTGCCCTGGGCCTTCAGCTGGGCGGCGTGCTCCGCGAACTGCGGAACGGCGGCCAGCTCCTCCACGGTGGCGATGCTCTCCTCCAGAGCCTTCACGATAGGCCGGGCGCCGGCTCGGCGTTGGCGGTGCCGTCGTCCATGGTATCCAGCCAGGCCTGAGCGGCGGCCTTCAGCTCGGGACGGGCCCACTCCACGGCGATCAGCTGGCGGGTCTCGTCGGCCAGATCCTGGCGGATCTTGTTCTGGCCCACGAACATGCCCAGACCGTGCTCGGCGTTATCCTCAAACAGGGAGTTGCACCATGCGGGGCCGTGGCCCTCCTTGTTGGCGCAGTAGGGGGAAGTAGCCGCGGGACCGCCCCAGATGGAGGAGCAGCCGGTGGCGTTGGAGATATACATCCGATCACCGAACAGCTGGGTGACGAGACGGGCATAGCTGGTCTCGGCGCAGCCGGCACAGGAACCGGAGAACTCCAGCATGGGCTGCTTGAACTGGCTGCCCTTGACGGTGTTGTCCTGCATATCCTTCTTCTCAGACACCTCGGCCACGCAGTAGTTGAACACGTCCTGCTGCGCAGCTCGCCCTCCTGAGCCACCATAGACAGCGCGTTCACCGGGCAGGCGCCGATGCACACAGACGCCGCAGCCCATGCAGTCCAGAGGACTGATGGCCATGGTGAACTGATAGGTGCCCTTGCCCTTGCCGGCCTTCACGTCCACGACCTTGGCGGCCTCCGGAGCGTTCTTGGCCTCCTCGGCGGTCAGAGCGAAGGGACGGATGGTGGCGTGGGGGCAGACGTAGGCGCACTGGTTGCACTGGATGCACTTGGCGGCGTCCCAGGTGGGGACGGACACGGCCACGCCGCGCTTCTCATAGGCGGAGGCGCCCAGCTCGAACTGGCCGTCCACATGATCGGCAAAGGCGGAGACGGGCAGGCTGTCGCCGTCCATCTTGCCCACGGGCTCCAGGATCTCCTTGACCATCTTCACAAGCTCCGGCTTACCCTCCAGCTGGTGCTCGGTCTCGTCCACGGCGTCGGCCCACTCGGCGGGCACATCGATCTTCTTATAGGCGGTGGCGCCCAGGTCGATGGCCTTGTAGTTCATATCCACCACGTCCTGGCCCTTCTTCAGGTAGGAGGCCTTGGCCTTCTCCTTCATGAAGCGGATGGCGTCCTCCTCGGCATGATCTTTGCCAGGGAGAAGAATGCGGACTGCAGGATGGTGTTGTTGCGCTTGCCCATACCGATCTCGATGGCCAGGTCGATGGCGTCGATGGTATACAGCTGGATGTTGTTGCGGGCGATGTAGCGCTTGGCGTCGGCCTTCAGGTGGTGGTTCAGCTCCTCGAAGTCCCACTGGCAGTTGATCATGAACACGCCGCCGGGCTTGACGTCGTTGACCATCTTATAGCCCTTGGTGATGTAGCTGGGGTTGTGGCAGGCCACGAAGTCGGCCTTATTGATATAGTACGGAGAGCGGATGGGGTGATCGCCGAAGCGCAGATGGCTGATGGTCACGCCGCCGGTCTTCTTGGAGTCGTACTGGAAGTAGGCCTGCACGTACTTGTCGGTGTGGTCGCCGATGATCTTGATGGAGTTCTTGTTCGCGCCCACGGTACCGTCGCCGCCCAGGCCCCAGAACTTGCACTCGATGGTGCCGGGAGCGGCGGTGTTGGGACAGTTCTTATCCTCCGGCAGGGACAGGTTCGTGACATCGTCCACGATGCCGATGGTGAACTGGCGCTTCATCTCGTCACGCTTCAGCTCCTCATACACGGCGAACACGGAGGCAGGGAGGCGTATCCTTGCTGCCCAGACCGTAGCGGCCGCCGATGACCTGGATGTCGCTGCGTCCGGCGTTGGCCAGAGCGGTGACCACATCCTGATACAGAGGCTCGCCCAGAGCGCCGGGCTCCTTGGTGCGGTCCAGAACGGCGATCTTCTTGACGGAGGCGGGAATAGCCTCGATGAGCTTCTCGGGAGCGAAGGGGCGGAACAGGCGGACCTTCACCAGGCCGACCTTCTCGCCGTGGGCGTTCAGGTAGTCAATGACTTCCTCCGCCACGTCGCAGATGGAGCCCATGGCCACGATGACCCGGTCGGCGTCGGGTGCGCCGTAGTAGTTGAACAGCCATAGTCGGTACCCAGCTTGGCATTGATCTTGTCCATGTACTTCTCCACCACGGTGGGCAGAGCGGCATAGTACTTGTTGCAGGCCTCACGGTGCTGGAAGTAAATATCCCCGTTCTCATGGCTGCCCCGCATATGGGGATGCTCCGGATTCAGGGCGTGAGCACGGAACTCCTTCACGGCGTCCATGTCGCACATATCCTTCAGATCCTCGTAATCCCACACGGCGATCTTCTGGATCTCGTGGCTGGTGCGGAAGCCGTCGAAGAAGTTGATGAAGGGACCTTGCCCTCCAGAGCGGCCAGATGAGCCACGGGAGACAGATCCATGACCTCCTGGACGTTGCCCTCGGCCAGCATGGCAAAGCCGGTCTGGCGGCAGGCCATCACGTCGGAGTGGTCGCCGAAGATGTTCAGCGCCTGGGTGGACACGGTACGGGCGGAGACATGGAACACGGCGGGCAGCTGCTCGGCTGCGATCTTGTACATGTTGGGGATCATCAGCAGCAGGCCCTGGGAGGCGGTAGGTGGTGGTCAGAGCACCTGCGCCCAGAGAGCCGTGAACCGCGCCGGCGGCGCCGGCTTCAGACTGCATCTCCACCACCTTGACCTGGGTGCCGAAGATGTTCTTCAGGCCGTTGGCGGACCACTGGTCCACGAAGTCGGCCATAGGGGACGACGGGGTGATGGGGTAGATGGCTGCAACCTCAGGAGAACGCGTAGGACACGTGCGCCGCTGCGTTGTTACCATCCATGGACTTCATTTTTCTTACCATAAATGAACCTCCTCATAAAAACGTTTACCGGATTTTTAAGAGAGACCAAACATTACAGGATATTACCACAATCTTTTTTCTTTGTAAATGGCAAAAAATTTTCCTTTTTCACAGATTGAGGCTTTTTCTTCATCGTGCACAAAAATTCTCACGCCAACCGGGAAGTTTTTTTGGCAATGTATTTCGCCGGAGGCGGAAAGGGTTTCCTAGAAAAGAAAACATGTCAGAAAATAAAGAACAGAAGCTTTTTTGTGAAAGGGATGTGAGGGGGCATGGTGGTAACGGTACGGTCCCTGGGCCTCAGCGGCATCAGCGGATACGAGGTGTCGGTGGAGTGCTTCCTGTCCGGGGGACTGCCCGCCTTCGACGTGGTGGGCCTGCCGGACGCGGCGGTGCGGGAATCCCGGGAGCGGGTCCGGGCCGCCATCAAGGCCTGCGGGGCCCGGTTCCCTGTCAGCCGCATCACCGTGAACCTGGCTCCCGGCGGGCCAGCGGAAGGAGGGCACGGTCTACGATCTGCCCATTCTGCTGGGCATTCTCACGGCGGCGGAGGAGCTGAAGGGCCTGCCGGAGGACGCGGCATTTCTTAGGGGAGCTGAGCCTCACCGGCGCGCTGCGTCCGGTGACGGGGGTGCTGCCCATGGCCCTGTGCGCCGCCCGGATGCGGCATCCGCAGCTCTACGTCCCGGCCCAGAACGCCCCGGAGGCCACCCTGGCCCAGGGTGTCACCGTCTATCCGGTGGAAAACATCGCCCAGCTGCTGGCGCATCTCCGGGGCGAGACGCCCATCCCGCCGGCGGAGCCCCACCACCGGGCGAGACGCTGCCCCTGCCGGATTTTCCGACGTCATGGGACAGGAAAACGTAAAGCGGGCGCTGGAGGTAGCCGCCGCCGGGGGCCACAATGTGCTGCTGGTCGGCTCCCCCGGCTCCGGCAAGTCCATGCTGGCCCGGCGGCTGCCCTCCATTCTGCCGGACATGACCCGGCAGGAGTCCCTCCAGACCACGGAGATGTACTCCGTGGCGGGGCTGACGGACCCCGCCCACCCTCTGGTGACCCAGCGGCCCTTCCGCAGCCCCCACCATACGGCCTCCCCCGTGTCCCTGTCCGGCGGCGGCACGGTGCCCCGGCCCGGGGAGATCTCCCTGGCCCACAACGGCATCCTGTTTCTGGACGAGCTGCCGGAGTTTGACAAGGCGGCGCTGGAGACCCTGCGCCAGCCCCTGGAGGACGGGGTGGTGACCATTACCCGGGTGTCCGGTTCCCTGACCCTGCCCAGCCGGTTCATGCTGGTGTGCGCCATGAACCCCTGCCGCTGCGGGTGGTACGGGCACCCCTCCGGCCGCTGCACCTGTTCGGAAAGCCAGGTGGAAAGCTATATGCGCCGCATTTCCGGCCCCCTGTTGGACCGCATTGATATGCACATCGAGGTGCCGTCGGTGGAGTACGAGGCCATGCGCCGCAAGGAAAAGCCGGAGACCTCGGCCCAGGTCCGCGCCCGGGTCAACGCCGCCCGGGAGCTTCAGAAGCAGCGCTTTTCCGGCACCGGCGTCACCTGCAACGCCTATATGACCCCGGCCATGATCGGGCAGTACTGCCAGCTGGACCCGGCGGGAGAGCGGCTGATGAAGAGGGCCTTTGACCGGCTGGGCCTCACCGGCCGCAGCCACGACCGCATTCTCCGCATGGCCCGGACCATCGCCGACCTGGACGCCAGCCCGGATATCCAGGCCGCCCATCTGGCCGAGGCCATCCAGTATCGCAGCAGCACCCTGTTGAAATAGTCCCCCCGGTGGGTTATAATAACTGGAAACCATATACAAGGAGAAACGATCCCATGCACGAGATGATCCTGTGCAAGCTGGGCGAGGTGGTCCTGAAGGGCCTGAACCGCCGCAGCTTTGAAATGAAGCTTATGGGCAACATCCGCCGCCGCACCGGCCGGTTCGGCAAGTTCCGGGTGTACTCCAAGCAGAGTACCATCTATGTGGAGCCGGCGGAGGAGACCTGCGACCTGGCCGGGGCCTATGCCGCCTGCAAGCAGGTTTTCGGCATCATCGCCGTGGCCCGGGCCCTGCCCTGCGCCAAGGAGAAGGAGGCCATTCTGGAAACCGCCAAGGCCTATCTGGGCGATGCCCTGACGGCGGCCCGCAGCTTCAAGGTGGAGAGCAAGCGGGCGGATAAGTCCTTCCCCATGAGCTCCATCCAGCTGAGCCAGTGGGTGGGCGGACACCTGCATGAGGCCTTCCCCCACCTGACGGTGGACGTTCACCACCCGGACCTGACGGTGTATGTGGAGGTCCGGGAGGAGGCGGCCTATGTCCACGCCCCGGCCGAGCCTGCCGCCGGCGGCCTGCCCATCGGCATGGGCGGCCGGGCCGTGAGCCTGCTGTCCGGGGGCATCGACTCCCCGGTGGCCAGCTATATGATCGCCAAGCGGGGCGTGGAGCTGGAGATGATCCACTTTGCCTCGCCCCCCTATACCAGCGAGCAGGCCCGGGAAAAGGTCCTCCAGCTGGCCCGGGAGCTGGTGCCCTGGTGCGGGCGGCTGAATGTCACCATTGTTCCCTTTGCCGAGATTCAGGAGGAGATTCGCCGCAATTGCCCGGAGGATCATTTTACCCTGATTATGCGCCGGTTCATGATGCGCCTGGCGGACGCTCTGGCCAAGGACCTGGGCTGCGGCGCACTGGTCACCGGCGAGAGTCTGGGCCAGGTGGCCAGCCAGACCATGGACGCGCTGGCCGTCAGCGGCGACGTGACGGCACCTGCCCATTCTGCGGCCGGTGATCGGCATGGACAAGGAGGAGATCGTCCGCATTGCCCGTCACATCGGCACCTTTGAGACCTCCATCCTGCCCTATGAGGACTGCTGCACGGTGTTCACCCCCCGCCACCCCAAGACGAAGCCCCATGTGGAGGAGGTCCGCGAGATGGAGCGAGGCCCTGGACGTGGAGGGCCTGGTCCGCCGGGCCATGGAGAACCGGGACATCGTGATCAGATCAAGTGAGAGAAGGCGGTTTTTGCTGACCGTTTTGGCTTGTTGCCCCCCGACGGCCCACTTTTCCAGCTGTTGGCAGAAAGTGACCCGCCGGAGGCACAAAAAAAAGAACCTGCTGACAAAGATCCCATCAGGCAAATCATCAAAGGAAGTGATCCTATGACCTATCACGCAGAGATCATCGCCGTGGGTACCGAGCTGCTGCTGGGCAACATCGCCAACACGGATGCGCAGGAGCTGTCGCAGGCGCTGGCCTCCGTGGGCGTGGATGTGCTGTACCACACCGTGGTGGGCGACAACCCCCAACGGCTGGAGGAAGCGGTAGCCATCGCCCAGAAGCGGGCGGACCTGCTGATCTTCACCGGTGGCCTTGGCCCCACCTATGACGATCTCACCAAGGAGACGGTCTGCCGGGTACTGGATGTCCCTCTGACCTTCCACCCGGAGGCGGCGGCAGAGCATCCGCCGCAACTTCGACACCATCTTCCACCGGGGATGCCGCCCGGCACCCTGCGTCAGGCGGAGCTGCCGGAGGGCTGTGGGTGTTCTGCAACCGGGTCGGCACCGCACCGGGCTGCGTGTTCCGCGCCGGTGATGTGACGGCGGTGCTGCTGCCCGGCGTACCGTCGGAGTGCCGCTACCTGACGGAGATGGCGCTGCTGCCGTGGCTGCGCCGCCAGAGGCGGGACCATCCTCTCCCACGACCTGCGGATCTTCGGCCTGTCGGAGCCCCAGGTGCAGGAGCTGCTGGGGGACCTGATGGACCGGGCGGAAAATCCCTCCCTGGCCCCCTATGCCAAGCCCGGCGAGGTGATGCTGCGGCTCACCGCCAGGGCGACAGCCCCGCCGCCTGCGAGGGAGCGCATGGCGCCGCTGCTGGAGCAGATGCGTGGACGGCTGGGTGCCTACCTCTATGGCATCGACGTCTCCGGCTTGGAGGAGACGGTGCTGCACCTGCTGCACCGGCACGGCAAGACCCTTCTCGGCGGCGGAGAGCTGCACCGGCGGCCTCATCGCAAAACGCATCACCGATCTGCCGGGAGCCTCTTGCGTGTTCCGGGAGGTGTGGTATCCTATACCAATGAGGTGAAGGCCTCTGTGCTGGGCGTACCGCAGGAGACGCTGGACCGCTATGGCGCCGTGTCCGGAGCCGGTGGCCCGGGCCATGGCGGAGGGCGTCCGGCGGCTTACCGGCAGCGACCTGTCCGTGTGCCACCACGGGCTGGCCGGGCCTGACGGCGACGACCGGGGAAACCCCGTGGGTACGGTGTTCGTGGCCCTGAGCACCCCGGAGCGCACGGTGGTGCGGCACATGAACTGCGGCAGCGGCCGGGAGCGGGTGCGGATGCTGGCATCCCACTGTGCCTTTGACCTGCTCCGCAGAGAGCTGGAACATTTACCGATCGAAGGAGAATGAACATGGCGAAGAAAGAACCCTATGATATGACCAACAACTACGCCCGTATGGAGCGGGACAAGCGCAAGGCCATCGGCAACCCCAACAAGAACATCCATCACAAGAAGAACGGCTCCAACTACCAGAAGGACACCGGCTCCATGGTCCGCAGCACCTCCACCCGGCAGGAGCCGGAGAAGATGTCCACCACCATGAAGGTGCTCATCGGCGTGGTGTTCGGGGCGCTGGTGGCGGCGCTGGTGCTGCCGCAAAGACCGTGTGGAAGGATAACGTGGTGGCCGGTGCATGGATGATGGTGCTGGTGGGGGCCGTGTGCGGCCTCATGTACTACGTCCGCAAGCGCTATCCCGGCAAGCGCAAGGTGGGCGGCACCATGGATACCGTGATCTCCGCCCTGCTGATCCTGTTCTGCGTGGTGTATGTGGGCATGGGCGCCATGGCGCTGGTGGCCATGAATAAGTAAACTTTTCCCGTTGACAAACCCCACAAAAGTGGGTATAGTAAAGGGAGAATATGCATATCTGGCGAGGATGGGGACAGTAGCCCGTCCCTCCGATGCCAAGAGAGCCGCCGTATGGTGCAAGGCGGACACGGAGGACAGCGGTGAAGATCACCCCTGGAGCATCCGGCTGAACCGGCAGTAAGCCCGGACGGCAGAGGGCCGTTATCTTCCCTTTCCCCCACGGCTCGTGGGGCAGAGCGGCCGCACCCGGTGCGGCAACAAGAGTGGTACCGCAGAGGTTTTAGTGGCCTTTGTCTCTTACGGAGACAAGGGCCATTTTTTTTTTGTTTTCGAATATATTTTTTCATACACGGAGGTAACACATGGAGTACAAAAAGACGCTGAACATGACCAAGAGCGGCTTTCCCATGCGGGCGGGTCTGCCCAAGCGGGAGCCGGAGATGCTCAAGCACTGGGAGGAGCTGGACCTGTATCATGAGCTGCTGAAGAAGAACGAGGGCAAGCCCCGCTTCTCCCTTCACGACGGCCCCCCCTTCTCCAACGGCAACCTCCACATGGGCCACGCCCTGAACAAGTCCATCAAGGACATCATCATCCGCTCCCACGCCATGCGGGGCTACTACACCCCCTATATCCCCGGCTGGGACAACCACGGTATGCCCATCGAGTCGGCGATTATCAAGCAGAACAAGCTCAACCGCAAGGCCATGGGCGTGGCGGAGTTCCGCCTGCCTGCCATGAGTTTGCCGACCACTATATCGATGTCCAGCGGCAGGGGCTTCAAGCGCATGGGCGTGGTGGGTGATTGGGACCACACCCTATAAGACCATGGACCCCGCCTCGAGGCCGCAGGAGGTCCGTGTGTCGGCAAGATGTTTGAGAAGGGCTACATCTGCCCAAGGGCCTCAAGCCCGTGTACTGGTGCCCCACGACGATTGCGCTGGCGGAGGCGGAGATCGAGTATCAGGACGACCCCTGCACCACGGTGTATGTGAAGTTCCCCATGTACGACGATCTGGGCAAGCTCTCCCAAGCAATACGTAACTGAACGAAGCACAAATGGAT
>VOFK01002330.1_pt1 | contig 24634 bp, 30 predicted proteins | sample 5384121 | NCBI WGS metagenome assembly VOFK01 (sample SAMN12384730, study PRJNA508395) | human gut metagenome | isolation source: healthy gut J | host: Homo sapiens | reverse complement strand
GCCACATGCATTGCTTTCACTTACACCCAGTCAGCAGGAGAAGGTACTCCGGTGGACGGTCGTGAATTTGTAAAGGGAAAAAGAGATGAAGTGGAACAACAATACTGGGATAAATCCTTTCAGCTATGGTAAAACAGAGCCGGGGTCTACTTACGGTGATCGAATCGGAAGAACGATGCCAATAAGAACCGCAAATAGCTGCCGCAAATATCGGGGGTGAGAATATGAAGCCAAAAGAGTAAAAACGATACTCCATCAACTTCCTCTTCTCGTTATTCTGACATTCTGCTAATGATTGCAGAGGCAGAAAAATGAAAGTCAACCATGGCCCTAATGATTTGGCGTATGAATGTATCACGCAGTAAGAGAACGTGCAGGAATCAAAAACCAGCAAATCTGATGAAGAGAGCTTCCGCAAAGCTATCAAAGACGAACGTGCAATGGAACTCTGCTTCGAGTACACAATGCCGTTTCGACCTGATCCGTTGGGGAGACTATTACAAACTGGATGGGAACAAGCGGACAAAGCGTACAGTGGCTGACGAATCCTGAAGCCGGAATCAATGTATATACTTACCAATATTCCGAAGTCTATATATCTTTCCTTCGATTCTGCCAATGAAATTGGCCCTCGAACGGTGCTTCAAAAACAAATAATCCGGCTGGTAAACTCACTCTCTCTACACCCTTTTAAAAAAGAAAAAGGGATATGAAGACAATATATAAAAGTTTGATGACTATCGCTTTTTTAAGCCGGACTGTGTCTCGCTTCATGCGACAAGGAATTAAAAAGAAATAAAAACAGCAATGGAAGTGGGTGTGGTGACAGACAACAATGTCAGCTTTTAACGGTAACACTGTAACTGTCAAAAAAGGCAGTCCGGTAACGTTCAGCTTTTTAATGGAGACCCTGACTTTATCACTTTCTTCAGTGGAGAAATAGGTCATGAATACAAACATCGAAACCGTACAGAAATGAAAGTAGAGGATATTGAAAAGTGTGAACTTAGTTTCCGCATTTGTATAGATATGGAAACGCAAGCACAGTTAAAGGCTCTACTCATGTACTGTTTCCGACCAATTTAATGGCATAAACGGCAGTAATGTAGATCAAGATAAACAAACTGTAGAAAACTGTGAATGGACAGAGGTATTTGCACAGGAAGAACTTCCAACCAAAAACCGAACAGCACTAGCGAGACAGCAGAATCCAGCAAAACTTTGTTTACATTCGAATTCATATCTTCTTATCTTGCTAAAGAAATCAACAATAGCGGTTCACTATAACCCCATTGATAACTCAAATACAATGCCACAGCTAACATCATGGATATGAATATTGACTTTGATGTTCGACAACGTCGGAATACGGTTAATGCAAAGATTTTTCTCACCGCTAAATTCGTATATGATTTAACGAAGCTAAATGACAGTCACAAAAAAGTTCTTAAGAAGGCATTGGGAAATGAGAAAATGCCGGATGAGGACCTAAAAACAGTGAAGAGAACATAAAAAAAAATATCCATATTTGCTTTGTTGACGGACAAATCCCTGACTTCTGGAGTACCACCACACCTACCAGAATACAAATCGCAGGAGGAAGTAAAGGAACAACAAAAAGCAGACACTTGGCTTATCTTCGGCCCCTGGTCTTTGGGTACTTGCTATCCGGATGGGACAAAAGCATCAAGAATATCTTCGCAAATCATTGGGGAGATATACCACATACCACGAGGAGTGTTGAACATACACTGCTACCTGTAGCCAAATGCAAACTACGTCCATCAAGGTGGTCAAAAGTAGTACGTGAATCTGACTATAAACGTTGCAGAATAATAGTATATCCCCCAATTTTTCTAACCTTCAATCATAGAAAACGTTTATAAAAATCAGACTTTAATCAATTTAACATTAAAAAAGAGAGGGTCCGCGAGGTTCCTCTCTTTTTACTTTACCATATCTTTTCACCCTCTTCCCTTTCTTCTCTTCCGAAAAAACATTTTTCTTTTTACTCAACTAGCGTATAAATCAACATTTATATATAAGTTTGCACAAAATAAAAACAATGCAAAAGACTCTTCCTATTCATTTTGCCCCATTACAGGTTATACCGACGTGTTTTACCGTAATGCTCATGCTGCCTGCTTCGAGGTATAGATACTATTATACCCATTTGTACGACTCGAAAAAGGCGGATTTCGTCATAGAGATGTCCGAGGAATCGGAGCCCGAAATAATCAAGTACCCCATCTGATTCCGCAACTGATAGCTCCCTTTTTGACAAAGCAGACAAAAATCTTATCCCTATTCATTGAAAAGGATAGAAGGAAGTCGATATCAAGATGGGATGCCCTGTGCCCCATGCGTGCTAAACGCCACAATGGTTCCGGGATGCTTGCTGATCGCGAAGAAGTGCAAGCGTTACTGATCCTTCTGATTACGGAATATCCGCCAATAAGTTTTTCTATCAAAATGAGGTTGGGTTGGGAAGATCCGAAAAGAATGTCTGAAACTGGCTCCGATTATCAATGAGCTCCCCTACGACAAGTGGTTATGCATCCCCCGCTTAGGAAAACAGCAATATAAAGGAGAAGTCGACCTTAAAGCGTTTGAAGCCTTTCAGAGCTCTACAAACATCCATCTATAATGGGGATATCAATAGTGTGGAAAGATATTCACCACATTCAGGGAACAGTTTCGATTAGCTTCTGGAATGATGATAGGACGAGGGATTACTTTGCCAACCCGGCATTGGCATTGAATATAGACAAAACCGTACACTTGAGCTTGATGAAATAAGAGAAAAAATTGCAATCGATGCATAGATGTGTATACAATCAATATGCAGAACAGTTAGAAGGGAGGAGACGAACAGCTTGAACAAAAATGAAAAACTTTCTGGAATATTTAATGCCGCAAGCGGACAGAAAATTACTGAAAGCAATTCATAAAAAGCACAAGCCTCAACAAATACAATCAGGCAATCCTTGCCTTTTTTAATCAACGATAAACTAATAACCAGTAATTTTACGTAATTTTGCACCTGCGTTTACAAATATGCACATTATGAAAAGTATTATCTTTCTTATTATTATTTTGCCTGATAATCGTATCGGGGCAGTTTCGCACAAAATGCAGGGATTTCAAGTTCAAAATTTACGGACAGATTCGTACTGACTTATATTATAATAGTCGTGCTAATGAAGAAACCGTAGACGGATTGTTCTATATGTATCCGAAAGATAAGGTACGTGATCCGGATGGGAATGATTTGAACTCAACGCCCAACAGCAATTTCTATACCTTGTATTCACGTCTCGGAGTAGACGTTGCCGGTCCGGAAGCTGGGGACGGCCAAGACATCTGCCAAAGTAGAGGTTGACTTCCGTGGTACAGGTACCTTTATTCGGTCATTCGACTTCGCCATGCTTATTTGAATCTGGATTGGGGAAAATCGGCTGTATTGTTTCTTCGGGCAGACTTGGCATCCGTTATTTGAGATGTGTCTCCACAGATTCTTAATCTCTCCGTAGGAGCACCGTTCCAAATCCATTTAGTCGTGCACCTCAAATTCGTTATCGCTATACAAACAAGAATTTCCAACTTACCGGAGCAGCAGTATGGCAATCACAATACACTTCACAAGGTATCAATCCTGACAAAACCGAAAGAGAGTAAAAAAAAGTCATGAATACTTAAAGAATGGTTGTATCCCGGAGATATATGTGTGTAGGAGCTGACTACAAGAAAGACGGCTTATTGGCAGGTGTCGGCATTGAATTATTATTTAAAGCCACGCATACATGCTTGGGGGAGCGAACGGAGATCAATATAAAAATAGACGAACGCATAACTACTCCTTTCTTACGAGGCCCATGCGAAATATACCCATAAAGCCTGGTTCATTGCTGCAAAAAGTGTATTGGGTTCCACTCTCACGCAGGCCTCCGGGTTAGGCGGATTCGGCATAAAGTCAGTTGACGGGCACTACCGGAAAACAAAAATATACCCGATACGTTTCTCCAGCTCTTGGTTGAATGTTGTCTACGGACAGAAATGGAAACCTGGTATTTTTGTAGGTTATGCCAAAAAATTTGGGAACAAGCGATGCACTATATGCCCAGATGGAACTGACGCTCAAGTGTATGGAACGGGAACAAACCTCGATCAGTTAGTAACAGCAGGCAGAATCTGACCTGGCCAATGTTCCCTACTGGAAATTCGGTTTGGAATATACCTTAAGCTCTGCATGGTATGGTTCACTCAATGCCTCCAATGGAAAAATAGAGATACCATGTTGCTGCGCAACAACCGCATTGTTGCTGTTGCCATGTTCATGTTCTAATCTCTCACACATTCTTTGATTATATATCGTCACCTGTCACCGATTACTACCTAATGATTTGATTATAAACGATTAGCATTAGACAGCAATCGGTGACAGCATTGTGATGACAATATTGCTGTCACCGAAAACAGCAAACTACATTTCATTAATCGGAGACATTCATTACGGGAGCCCCAACAGTCATATTTACTTCACTTATATACAACCTTTGTTTCATTACGGGAAACGATTAGTTTCACACCGAGAAACCAATCGTTTCGCTATTTGAAACTTTTGGTTTCCTTTACTTGAAACTAGAGTTTCATACGCTTGAAACCAAAAGTTTCTAGCTAGAAACAATAGTTTCAAAAGCTTTGGAAACCACGCTTGTACAAAGGGGAAACAAAAACATTTTCTGGTTGCCAGTTACCCTTCAGTTCCGCTTCAAAAGCTAGCGCCATCTTTGCAACTGAAACCGCAAGATTGTTTGCTTTTCATTGAAGAGACTACCGTACAATAGGGAGTTTCTTCCACATTCCATCGGCCTTTTTATGGTCACAGTCACTGGTTTTCACTACTTCCATTAAATCCACGGACGCCAGAGTAGATACTACTATGTTCAATCCGCTTCCCGTCTTTATCAAACGCTTCGTCACTTGACCGCGATACAAAGCCAAATCAGGTTGTGCTACCGTCAGTTTAATCTTATCAGCAGATTCTTTATGAGTCATAACCAGGCAGGAAGTATCCACACACGTTGCAACAGACCACCCGGCAACGTTGTTTCAGGAGTTTCAAACAATACATAAGAAAACAATCTGCTCGGAAGCGGACTCCTACAATATGCGCCTTCCGATCTTGCTGCAAAACTTTATAAGTTGGCTTTTTTCGCAAACTTCTTCATCGCGATTTCATTCGTTTGAGGCAAAACAGCGTATTCATACCTTCCGTTTTTCGGTGCCTTCCATGATCTACTACCAAAGAAACCCAATCACCCTTTTGTTTCCTTTCCCGTATTCTGCATTCGCGAATATTGAGGGAAGTTTTTCAAATCGAATGGCTGTCGGAACATAATAACCTGTTCCCCAAATGATCTACCCATACTTTCTATCTTCCTGATAATTTTTCCAATAGTCATGTCCCGCCTTATCTGTGACTGCCAATTGAAGATGGGTCGTTTCAGTGGAGAATTCCGTATTTGTATTTTCAATATCCGATCCAAGGCAGACAATCATTCCATCGGATGAAATGGTAAAGATTTACGTGCCTGGTGCGATCCGTTATACTTTAAAACAAAGCCAGTGCAACTATTCCGAAGCTACATTCATCTTCTGTTGAGACAATCCGCCTGCAAAAGATCAGAATAAAGCATCTCTTCCATTCCTGAATAACGATCCATTGAGTACTTTTAGCCTGCAATTGTTCCAACGGCAAATGAATAGATGTGACTCCCCGGGATACGGTTCCAGTCAAAACCTTTCCTGCTGCCAACCACTAGTGGCCGGAGTCACTGTTCGCCCGGTGCAGCAGTCAATATCTGCAAACTGCCGTGCCAGATAGCCATATAACGACTCAAATAATGTTCAGCCGCCAAATAACGGAATGCCCACGGGCCACGGCAGACCAGTTACTGCGACGTTGAACAGAGACACAACCATAGCCCATTGCTATATTCCCCTGTGGATCCGGTTCCGGACGGAAACCTTTCTCTATCAGAAGCTTTGCCGCTTTTATGCGTTCTTCAGCATTTTGAAACTTTGGGCATATATTCGGGAGCATCATTCTCAACGCCCGAATTTGAAATCAAACGAAGATAAGAAGAAGCCATTTCACTATCATATTCCGCCTTTCCATCGGGGAGAACCGGCTAAATCCATCATGGCAAAATGCATAGGAACCAGTTTACCTTTTCCATCCTGGATGACGACCGGACATAGAAAGAGGGAAATTCAGTTTATTGCAATAAAAGCGCATGGTCAGCAATACATTCTTCACCGTTTCATGAGCCAACTTGGAAACTGCAAATTCCGTCTGGCTAAGAAGATAAATCATGTTTGTTGCCCCATCCAGTCTCGCCTACGGCATAAGCCCGGATAGTTATTGCGATGATGGAAAGCACCTCCGTCCACTTTAAATGAACCGGACAGCCCCCAGTGCAGGACGGCAACCATAATCAATCCACCGGGAGAAAGACTTCAAATATTGAAGTTTTTCCGGTGTATCTTCCATCATCAATATACTTGCAATACGCCCTGTGGTCTGTGTATTGAAAGAGTCCAGATCAATTCCGTCAACTTCCGGTTTGGGATACACTTCGTTAGTAATCGCATACCAGCGTAATGTCTGTTCGGCTTGAGTTTGCCTGCTTCCCTGCACATCTTTTTCATCAAGAAATATGCCAGGTACAGGCCGCGAACACTATACCCGTAATGATGGATATTTCAACAACTACCATAAGCCACGCCCTGACGGTTATGTGATCGTACATTGCCAAGAACTTCTTTCTTCATTTCTTCCCGAATCACCGGTTTCGCCGTACTATTATTATATGCAACAGCTATTTTTTTCATCAGATCGAAATAAGCACGCGTTTCCACACCATCTTAGTGAGCATATCCTTGTTCCAATCCGGAATGATTCGTTCATAAAAAGCTTCGGCGGCACGTACCATATAGATAGGTACTCCCGAAAACCTGACCGTTTTTGTAAGTGATCTCGATAGAAATCATATTTCTTGCAATATTCTCAACCTCTTTATCTGTGATCTTGCCTTTCGTGTAATCATATCACGAAAACGCTTCTCTAACAGTTGCATCTCTTCCCGTTGCTTGTTGCCTACAGGAGTTAGTTCAATATCCGGCTTTAAAAAGAGAATGTTTATAAATCACCAGCCAATGACTGGTCGTTCCTTTATTCACAAAAGGCACCTGCAAATCGGCTGTTTGTTGACGTGCGTCTACTTTAGTGGATGTAATTAAATGGTCGATGAAAAAAGACGACCTTTTGAATTTGGAGCTAAATACGAAGTTCACCCATCCCTTCCTCCGGTATGCCTTGCATATCCCTCTCATAGCAGACCCATGCGGCACGCCAGCCAGTGAAATTGATACCAAAAGAGAAAAGAAGTACATTTTTTACCGTCTTTCAGAAACTCAAAAATTCGATGGTTGCATCTTGGGGTTCTTCATTGTAAACCCAATAAAAGCCGAAAGATATAAATCCTGCCAGTCGGATCTTTCTTTTTTTCAAACTTCAAGTCTTTTTAAGCTCCAATACACCACCTGGTTCAAATGTCCATTCCAACGAATGTTTTTCCGTCTTTTTATAATGCACTATCGGATACTGACAGTTGAGAACGAGTGCCGGATATACAATCCGGGATTTGTGGTTCTTCAAAAAGAAAACATCCGCTCATCTGTTACGACTTGCGCATGAAGGAATGTTGAACACAAAAGAGAAAATAGAGTTGCTTAACCCAAATTTAATAAAAGGTTGTTTCATCATGGATATATCGTCTTATTAGGTTTTTTCAGTATATAAGTCAGAGAGTAGTCACTTTATTAAATCTGTAAACAGTACATGATTCTGCAAGAGACGAAGACCGAAGTGTCTGTCACCTTCGCCGCTGCCTGTAAGAACATAGCGGAACAGTTCTTCACCATTCACAGAATAAGTCGTGATTCCTTTTCCACTTTAATGCGAATCTGATACCACTGATTGGGAAACAAGCAAGGAGGCATCAGTATATATTCTTTTCAATAAGGGTTTCACCTTGTCATCTGCTACTCCATAATATTCTCTGTAACGACGGAAAACGAGTCGTCGAGTTATCATTCCCCCGTATCCAACGTAGAAAAGGTTTAATGTGTTGTAGTTTTTTTAAAGATGCCGTCGCGCCACTGACTACAGTGAAAAGATCATCTGGGTATTTAGGGTCATTGGCAGCCCAAAAACAATTCAAGTCACTCAAGCGATCGTACTTCCTCCTTGCATCACCACAAAAGTGCGGTAACTAACCTCATAATTCCCCGCCAATCGCTGCTGATACCACATAGTCAATCCATCCGGCACGATCAATTCTAATGTATCTGTACGTTCTATCACCTGCAAGGCATGGGATGCATCTTCTATCTTCCATTGTGCAAACGCATTTTCGCATTGTGCAAACACACTACACTCATCCAAGAGAAATAAAGTAATCAAATCTGGCTAATAAAAAAAATCGCTTCGTCATTTACGGTATTAGTTTAAAGATACCTTCCGGATACAAAGAAACCCCTCTTTTCGAAAAAAAAAGGGCCTAAATTGTACAAAAATATCTCAAATAATGTTGACCGGATTTGTATTACCAAGTTTCTACCACTTTTTCAGCAGCCGGATGCAAATACCAATCCTTGTTATCAGCTCATTGCTAGTCACCCAAGCACGGAATTAGGATAAGCGTTATCAAAAAGCACCTTTTCATAAAGCATGTTTTACGCCAACAGGAACTTTAATTCCCCAAACAAAAACCATTTTATTACAATATGGAACACCTTCCATCATTTCACCGGCTGAATCAGCTTCGTAATTAGTATAAAGATAAGAAGCGTCTATAGTTTTCATGTGAATCTTTATTCGTATTTGTCACAATAAAGAAATTTGATTATGAGTATCAGTAATAAGAGCACGATAAGCTTTCAATTGATCCAAATCTTCAGTAAGACTAGTACGAACCTTAGCTCCCAAAATAATTTCTGCACGCAACATGCCTTGTCCCGGATTTTATAAAACCTTTTGTAGTCTGGAAGAAATTAGTATTATCACCCAAAAGCACTCAAACCATCCATTATGATAACCGGACTACTGTGTTCCGTGTCTACTGTAACTTTACAAATTGCGATTTTCCAAAGAGTTGCTGTTGAGGCATTTCTGCTTTCTTACTTCCCCAGTAGCAAGTTCGGTTTCTTTTTCCTTGTCCTTTCTTTCAAAAGAATACTGGGTTGCAACAGTCTCTATATATACTTTTATCCAAGCCACCTAATACTACACCTAATTAATAGGATATCTACCGCCTTTTAGCACGAATATCCAAAGTCAACTTCAATCCTTCTTTATATCCCCTGACCAACTTCGAACCATTTTTCAGCCTGACATTCGGTTACTTTCTAAATCGTACTCAAAAACAACATCGTTCAAATCATTGTCTTGACCTGGTTCAATCGGCCAATTGTCTTCAAACATAGCAACGCCTGCATATGATAGAAAAAACCATCCATCATCTTCCTCCTCACTAGTTACCGCCACCGCATTTCAGGTACAGTTATCTGCTACAGTCTCGCCACTCCCTGAGTCACGCTATTTATCGGAAATGATGCTTTTTATCTGTTCCATCAGAATACTTCAAATAAATATTGGCACGTGAATAGGCACATTCAATTCCAAGTCTTTCTCTCCATCAACAAGCAGGCCACTCACCAACAAACTTCTTTCCCTGATTTTCTGAATCCCAATACAAATCAACCGCTACAGGCTTACTTGAATAAACTTTTAGCAGAGACAGTACGACTAGTTGCAAAATCCCAAACCCTGCCGGAATAACATACTGGGGGAATCATCTCCTCCATTATCCACTATTCCTTCTTCATTGTTACTGTCTGTACAAGCAACAACCAACATCGTCCCCATAAGGACATACATCAAACTTTTAATCTTCATTTTAATCTAATTTTTAAATTTATTGTTTGTTTCAGTTTCCTATGAAAGCTCTACCTTATCGCACCCATAATCCGAGCCTATATGTTAACTTATCAAAAATATAATTAACGCTTAATGGCATTTTACCTGCCTTTATTTGTAATTTCAATCCCTTTCCATCGAAAATAATCACAAGAGCTCAAATATGGCTCAAAAGCCCTGTTCATAAACAATGGATAATATATACAAGTTATTTAGTATATTTTTGCATTAGACAAGAACATTCAATACAACAAATATAGAACTTTTGTTTTTGAATATACAAGTTTTATAGATTAAATATCAAAGGGAAATGGATCAAGTACTGTATAGATTACATAGAATATTATTTTCTATTGGATATATTTACAAGTTTGTGGCTATCCTTTAATCATAAAAATATGCTCAATTGCGGTAATGTTTTTGTATTATTATACTCTATTCCATATTCCATATGGTATATTCAAAAGGCAGAAGAAGCGAAGATACAACAAAGCTTTCGACAAATATTACGAGGAAATGAAATCTATCTCGCTAGATTCCAACATTGACCAGTGGAAGAGGAAATCGCAGACAGATTACAAAAGTATGATACGAAAAACGTCCCAAGCCTCAATGAATTACGTATTATCACTCAACTATTAACAGAAATCAAGAGTGTACATGAAGATGACATCCATGAACTAAACTATCAAACGATTCAAACCGTATTCCAGAATCACGCGTTTCCTTGAACGCGAACTTCAATTCGGCTCCAAAAAGCAAAGATACAAGCGCTGAAACTTATTCAATCCATCAACGGATATGCCTCTGAAGCGGTATTGGTGCGCTTCCTCTATCATCGTGAAATAGGGTGAGGAACTCTGCACGCTACACTTATGTGGTTAAGCCAGGGAGATCCGTTCCGTTTCTTCGACGAAACATCGGCATGAAGTTGAGACAATGGGACATGATGGAGTTGCATGCCATCTTGGAACACCGCAAGAAGGTGGGATATAATACACCGAGCTTTATAAAATGGGTGAATACTTCGGCCGAAGAGAAATGTTAAGATATTCTTTATCAACGAAATCCGGTTATATAATGAAATCGATAGTGCTCCCATTCTGGCTAAACAAATCAACGCACGCTCTACCGAAATCCGGGGCGAAGCGATCAGAACTTTAGAAAGCTAAAATATAAAGAGAGATCGAGCCCAAGCGATTGAAATGTATCATATGTGCAACCGGAAGAAGTCAAACGACAAATCATTTCGGCCGTTGCAGACCTGAAAAACAGATAAAAGCATTAGTATTTCTTTACAATGCTTATGATGAAGCAGACAACTGGGGACAAAACGTATCATCCTGAAAGCCCTCTATGAATACAGTGCAATGGGAAGAAAACATTCGATCAATTGAGAGAAAAGCTGATTCCACACAGCTATATTGTTTTGCCCATACCAAGCATCCGTTAATCAACCAGTTAATTTAGAGAATATGAGAGATATAATATTTACATTCTTCAATTATTGTTCTTTTGATACGAGTATGCTGGCGATATTCTTCGTCACATTCGCCTTCCTCTCTTTTTCATTTCTCTAACGGAGAAAAGATTACTATGTGGAAAAGTTATATGCGGAAAAACAATTAAAAGAATCTCCCTATACACCGGTATTTCGGTAATTGCCCCTGCTTTCAATGAAGAAAAGACAATCATTGATAACGTGAAACTCTATGCTTGCATTGAATACCCGCTGAGGTGGTGATTGTAAATGACGGAAGCACGGACAGTACGTTGAAGATGATTGAACATTACGAACTGATAGAAGTTCCCTATGCTATTGAGCGGAATCAAAACCAAAAACCGTTCAGAAGACTCTTCAAATCTACCAGTCCGAAATATAGTCGGCTCATCGTTGTAGACAAAGTTGAGAATGGAGGAACCAAAGCGGATGCATCCAATGCAGGTATCAATGTTTCTTCATATCCTTATTTCATCTGTACGGACGTAGACTGTATCTTAGAGAAATATGCTCTTTACCGCTGTATATCGCTCCATCATATCTTCCGATAAACAGGTATCCAGTCAGCGGAACGATGTTGATGGCAAACGGATGCGTAGTGAAAGACGGGCAGATAGTAGACGGAGAACCCGCGTACTGATTCCGCTTTTCCAGAACCTCGAATACATGCGTTCCTACCTGATTGGTAAGATGGGATGGTCTGCAATCAATGGTATGCCGAATGTTTCCAGGTGGATTCGGTCTTTTCGACCGTTCCGTAGCCATTGCAGCCGGAGGATACGACGGTACTTCAGCAGAAGATATGGACCTCATTACCCGCATGGTAGGATACATGTGCGACTTCTCCGTCCTTATAAGATTATTCAGATTCCTGATACTTGCTGTTGGACGGAAGGACCTCCCAACTTGGCGATGCTTTACCGTCAACGTACCCGTTGGGCACGAGGATTGTTCCAGACACTTAGTATCCACCATAAGATGATCTTCAAGAAAACATATAAACAGATGGGATTGCTGACTCTGCCTTATATGTTCGTATTTGAGTTTCTGGCACCCATCATCGAGCTTACCGGTTTGATCGTATTTATCTATCTGGCCTTTACAGGAGCGGTCAATGGAATACGGCGTGGATGATTTACCTGACGATCTATACGTTCTGCCAGTTCCTTTCCATCGTCGTTATTACCTACGACTATTTACGTCGGGATGCTTTTAAAAGAGGATACGAATACCTGTGGGATTATCATAGCGTCCATATTGGAACCTATTTTCTATCACCCCATCATCACTTTCTGTTCATTGAGAGGATACCTTAGCTATCTGACCAATAGAGACTTCAAGTGGAAGAATATGGAACGTAAAGGATTCAAGCAGAAAGAAGAAAATACGATGATGCTGAAACAGCGGCTATGAAGCTCGAACCGGCAACGATTTAAACAAGAAAAGAAAAAGATTAAAAGACAAGATAGAAATGAAACAGAGAATTTCTCCATAAGATCACCTTATTAGGTTGTCTGTTTTTGCTGATAACCTCTTCCTCCGAACCGATAATGGATTCCAGACGCCGGAGCAATATGTCCAGATTGTGCAGGAGCATTTTGCGAACGAGGAATGGGAAGCAGGAAAAGAGCTGTTGAGGAGGGCCTTCCAGAAATACCCGAATGTTTTCTGACCTGAATGGCTCATGGGCAAATACTGGTTTCACGAAAAAGAATTATGACCAGTCGCGTTATCATCTTGTTAAAGCAATAGACGACAATTATAACAACGTCAATGCCAAACACCTGCTGGTAGACGTGGAAGATATTACCGAAAAAAACTACTCCAGTGCCATTTGCTACGTTAATGAATTGCTGGAAGTGAATCCGTATTGGAGAGGCTTATGGCGAAGGAAGATTGAACTATACCGCAAGCAGAACAACGATGTGGAAGCGGATCGCCTGTTGAAACGAATCAATCAGATTTACCCGAACGATACCATTCTAAGGAAAGACTACATCTACAGCATGGAAGTAGGCTACCAGCAAATGAAAAAGGCGGTAACCGGAAAGAAGCGATCGAGAAACTGACGGAGCTAATCAAGGTATCTCCGCAAAACGAAGAATATTACCTAGACATCATCAACCTGCATTTACAGGAAGGAAACCGGGAAGCAGCTCTAGGCTGGTCATCAACGGTTTGGCTGCCATACCGAAGTGGTGCCCTCATCGTCAAAAAGGGCAAGTATCTCAGTGACTTGGCGCGTTATCCGGAAGCATTGGTATTTATACGCGAGCAAATGAAGAGAAACAACAGTCCTGCCATACGGCGTATGTACAACGACTTATTAATGGAAGCTGCCCGTGCAGAGAAACAGCGGGATCCGTATGTATTATATGGCATGGCCTACGAAGGAGGCAACAAGAACAAGGAAGCATTAGACTACTTATTGAACACTTCCGTCACCCGCGGATATACCGACGACGCCCTTTCTATATCAGAGAAGCTAAAAAAAATATGGCAACAATGATAAAGGAATTCTCTATAAAGAATATATGCTTTATCGCCAGATGAATGAGGATGATCTTGCCTATTCAACGCTGAAAAGATGTACGAGATGTATCCTGAATGATTATGACATTACGCTTGCCATGAGCGCGCAGCACATGAAGAAAGCTGAAAAGCTGATGGAACTCTCGGTCTGTATTTGCGCGGAAGCATTGCCGCACGTATTGTTTGTATCTCAAAAACATATAGACAACGACGAACGGTGCCGCATGGGAAAAACCTTGAGTTGCTATATATCAATATGAAACGTTACAATGAAGCACTTGCCACATTGGATACCATCACCCTTCACTTCCCGGATTACGAGAATGGTACGTTGAAAAGGCCTTTATTCTCGATAAAATGGACAAAACCGGAAGAGGCTTTTTGCAACTATATTTGTCTGCCATCGAAAGCAGAGCGATTTAGGTGATATGCGTATCTTCTACGTCATCGGGATACGAGGAACTGGCAGTGCCCTACATCAAAAAGTGCATGGAAGCCGGAGCTACGAAGAAAAAGCATACGAAGAAGCCATCAAACTGGTCAGCCTGAATCCATCGAGCGATCTTGGATTACGGTATGCCATTAACTCGTCCGGTTTACTCGTGGAAAATACGATGAATTCGAGAAATATACAGCGCAAGGGAATCAATTACTATCCTGAAGAACCGTTCTATCAGGCAAAGAGGGCTACTGTTCTTGAACGCGACAAGAGATACGAAGCTTCTTTGGAATTCCTGAAACCGATACTCAATAAATATCCGAGCAACAAAGAGATTATAGGTGCATTCTCACAAAAGCGAATATCGTGCCTGCAACTGACAAAGGCCAAAGAACCGGAAAAGCTCTCCTTTATTGTTCTTGATACAGCTTTGCTTTACGACAGCCAGAACAAGTCTTTGAAATACACCAAAGGCGTGGGTATATGAAGCCAACAGACAAGCGGATTCAGCCTATTATTATCAAAAGTATTACGAGCCTTCCATCATGGAATACCGCTCTTTCCAACGGCACATTTATCGGCCTTAAACGCCATGATGCTCAAGAATGAGATTGCTTTGACCTATCTCCGTGCGCTACGGAGAAGAAGAAGACATCATTACCTCTGTTGCCACAATCGAATATACCCGAAAAGGCCAGAAGAACAGCTGGGACGTCTCAACTATGCAGGACGAAGCGGCTCGGCAAGCGACAGCATGGGAGGCTGAAGAACGACACCGGGAGGGGTCGGCATCCAGGTACAGGGAGAATGGACGCACCACTTCTCACCGAAGTGGAGCACTCACGGTCAATGCCCCTTTGCTACAAATACTTCCCGGATATTACCGCCGATGTTGCCGTGCGGCATTATCTCAAGAATGACTGGGAAATAGGAGCACATGTGGGATACAGACGGTAGCCGCTATACGAAACGTTATGAATGGAACGATGAATTCTTTGCAGGAGGCACCGGAGACAATGGTTATCTGTTTACCGGCTGGAATGAGTCAAAGACCAACCTGCTCACCGTAGGTGGAGAATTAGCCAAAACTATCGAAGTCGTTCGCCTCAACACGAAGCTGGATATGCATTTTCAATTCCAACTTCTACTACAATGCACAGATTTGTGCCAAATACTTCCCGGCTAATGACGAAAGACGAATATCAACGCCATGGCAAGCATCGGATCGGCCACCGAAACGGCTGTATTGGATTACGCGCTGCCCGGCTCTTTCTCACACCAATACAATGGTAGGACTGGGAGGCCAATACATGGTCAGTCCTAATCATTACCATAGGTTGATGGGTACCTGAATACCTATTATAACCAGACCAATACCGTGCGAGGGACAAGTCCGTCCAACCAGATAGAATCCATATCGACACGCTATAAAAACTTATATAACATCTATGCACAAGTTTATATTTCATTCTGATACGCTTGGCCCTGTATTGGGCAGGAATGATATGTATTTGCTGCCTTTTTATCCGGCTGCCGTATGCAGGCACGCACGGAGATGTTCCCATCTAAAGAAGGGTATCTCGTCACCATTGGTGAGGATCCGACCGACAGAGACACCCGGTGGGCCAAATACCTGTACGAACATCTCAAGAAGCGTGCAAACGACGATGAAATAGTAGCTTTTGGCGTTTCCGAAATGGACATGTGGCGTATCATCATACAGATAGACCCGACATTGCAGAGAGGATTCAAAGTAGCCTGCAAAGGCTCGGATATCAGACTGACCGCAAGTGACGACAAACAAATGTTATGGCTGCAATACCAGCTGATAAAGAAGATCAGCAAAGAAGACCCGCGTATAGACGGTTCGGATCTTCCTCCCGCCCTTATCAATCTCAACGATACTTGCGGAGCTTTTGCATTTGACTATCAAAGTATTTATTCTCCATACGGCCTGAACGCCGATCATACAGGCGTTATCGGCCTGAACAACTTTGATGACAGCTGGGGAATATGGGGACACAACCTGCGAAAAGTCTTGGGAAAAGATGCAGAGAAAGTATATGCCACCATTCACGGGAAGACAGATGACTCACAACTGTGTTTCTCTTCCGAGGATATGTATCGCCAGATAGAAAGTTACATCGTAGATAACTTCGGTGAAAAGGGGAATTTCCGTTTTGTAATCGCACCGGATGATACTCCGTACGCCTGTACGTGTGCCACCTGCACCGCATTGGGAAATACAGAGAAGAACGCAACTCCCGCCGTTACGGAACTGATCCTCCGCCTGTCGCAGCGTTTTCCCAAACACACGTTCTTTACGACTTCCTACCTGACTACGCAACAAGTCACAGACAAGCAGCTCCCGTCCAACGTCGGGGTAATTGTCAGCGCTATCGACTACCCGCTCCGCCGGACAGACGGCAAGGACGAGCAAGACAAGAAATTTGCGGAACAACTCGACAACTGGAAGAAAGTAACGAACAACATCTATATATGGGACTATATCAACAACTTCGACGACTACCTCACTCCTTTCCCCATATTAAAGATAGCCCAGCAAAGACTCCAACTTTTCAAACAACACGGAGCCAGCGGCATATTCTTCAACGGAAGCGGTTACAGCTATTCTTCTTTCGATGAAATGAGGACTTTTGTATTATCAGCCCTTCTTATCAACCCGGAGCTTCCGGTTGATGAGTTAATTAAAAGCTATTTCAATCAGGAATACCCGGTATCCAAAAAATGGCTGTATGATTACTACACAGAGCTAGAAAACAACGCCCAATCCGGAAAGCGGCTCGGACTTTACGCCGGTATCAGAGAATCGGAAAAAGGATTCCTCTATCCGGAGAAGTTTATCAAATTCTATGATGAAATGGGAGATTTTGTATCCGAAGCAAAAGGGAAAGAGCGCAAAAAGCTGCACGAACTCCAAACCGCTTTATCTTTCACGCGCATGGAATTAGCACGTGACCACAGTTTCGACGCTTACGGATATGCCAAGCGGAATGGAAAGGATATTCAGCCGCTCCCCCAAGCTCGTAAATGGGTCACCCAGCTCAAAGAGCATCAAGCATTTGCCGGAATGGGATATTATAATGAGTCAGCCTATGAGATTGACTATTATATAAAGGAATGGGAACAATATATACTTGCTTCCGACATAAAGAAAAGTTTGTTTCTGGGAATGCATCCTTCCGCAACCCCTAAACTGAATAAAAATGATTCAAAGAAACTGACCGATGGCACTCACGGTTTACCCGGAGACTATCATTGCGGTTGGGTTATCATTCCAGGAGAAGAATGTACCATCAACCTGCCGGTTAAAGGACTCAATGCATCAGGAACATTCTATATCAGTTTTCTGAATCTTCCCCGCCACCGTATCTATGCTCCACAGCAAGTTCAACTGTTGAAAGACGAAGTAGCCTATAAAAAACAATAGACTTGAAACCGGAAGACTCCCCAGAAAAAGGAGAAATGATGAAAGCCACCGTTCCGGCAGACTTGAACGGAACAGAACAATTAAGCATAAAAATCAGTTGTTTAAAGAAGCCGGGAACGCAAATGGGTATCGATGAAATTGCATTCATCCCTTAAATGCTGAAAAAGTGATATAACAAAAATAAATGGCAACAATGAATAAATCTATATTCTATATTTTACTACTGACGGCACTTCCGCTCTACTTTACAGGGTGCAGAAAGGAAGTACGTCCCACCAGCATGACGATAAAAGATTCCGTCAGACACTATTACCCTATCAAACAAGGTCAGCAACTCGATATCATGTTTACCATCACCAACACGGGAGACGCTCCGTTAATCATTTCAGAAATGCAACCTTCCTGTGGCTGTATCATTCTGGATAAAAGTTCGCATATCATCATTCCAGAAGACGGTATCAGGCAATTCAAAGCAACCTACAACAGCATCAAGAATGTAGGCGAAGTGGTTCACCGCATCCGGATTTTCGGCAATATGCTCCCAAATGGAAAAGCAGAACTAAAATTTGATGTTAACGTAGTCCCCGACGCAGATTATACACGTGATTATGAAGAACTCTATCAGGATTTCAACACTAAAAACGGTATTGTCAAGGAGATGGTGGACGGAAAAGAATCGGAGTTAGGATATTATGTAGGAGAACCCTAATAATAAGTATTAAATATCAAGTATTAAGTATTAAATGACTGGCTAATACTTGATACTTAATACTTGATATTGATACTTATCTCTACGGATGTATTTCTTTGAATGCGGCATTCTCTTCTTTCACATTCTGAATAGTCTGTTTTAACTCCCCAATCGGCAAGTCATATCCATACCAGCCTGTATAGCAATCCACCACATACCATTTCCCGTCAGCCTGCAATTCGAACTCGACACGCAAATCCACTTCGGACTCTTCATAGCCCGCTTCAAAGATTTTGTGTTTCGGTTCATTCAGCGTAAACTTGGAGACATAGATTCCCCCTTCTTTCCTGGGTGATACGTTCTTCCTTCATGGTTTCGCTATCCAGCAACGGCCATTTTTCCTTAGTGAAAGGGAACGTCTTTTCGGTTTCGCCGTCATCTGCCAATAAAGTAATCGGGGTCTTTAATGGGAACTTGATACGAGTATACTGGAAGGCTGCACTGGAAGTAAATTTATCCAGAAACGATTTGAAATCTTCACCGTCTTGCGTAGTCAGTTCACTATCGGCTTTTGCCTTGGAACTATTACCGCAGGAGATAAACGAAACACCGGCGAGCAGCAGCATAGCCAGCAAGCAGCATACAAACTTTTTAGCTCTCATAACACTATACAAATTAAGAGTTTAATTGACGGCGCAAAGATAATGACAAGTTTGGCATCTTGGTTATTTTAAGAACTAAATATTTGCGCCTATATAATCAATTTCCCGAATCTATGTATGTTTCAGATATTCATAACCGAAGCGACAGTACAGACACTTTCGCTTATCGCAGTACTCTTTTTTGCAATTGTATCAACGCCTGACTATCCGCCGCACTGACAACCGGCAGCCCGGCATCGCTCCACGAACGGATAATATGATTGCTCTCCGCCTTCAATTCTTCCAGAAAACGTCCGGCACGTTCACACATTCGTTCATCTGCCTTATGCAAGCCGTATGTATAAAGAAAAGGAACCACTGTATTAATGATAATCAGATCCTTGGAACGCTCTCCCATCGTCTTCTCCTTTTTGTGAAGACGGTCGCCCGAATAAATAATGATTTTCCCAATAGGGAGACGTACGGGCATCCAGCAAGGTTCTCACATCCGCCAGAGTTTCCGCTTCCAACAAACGTGAAAACAACTTATCCCCTTTCTGATAGAGATAAGCTAATTGCGCCAAGCGAATATGCGGAAAGTTTTCCGGACGAAGCCGTAGAAAACGCCATAACGTAGCGTCCATCCCCTGCCCGATTTCAAACTTCCGCTGCAAATAACGGAACTCCTTGCAAAGACGGAGACTATACTCGTCTTCCTGTTCCTTTTTCAGAAACGTTTCTTCCAACAATCCCGCCAAACCATAGAAAAAAGCCTCTATCTGAAACAAATCATTCCGGTGCTTATCCAGCGCACGAAACGGCAGTAATCCCGCCCACGTTTCGAAAGCATCCCCATTCAAGCCAAAACCGAAATTACGGGCAAGGGTGATAAAGAATGCATCTTCCCAATTACGGTTACAAAGCGCGAGACGCTGTGTGATTAATCGGGCTTTCTGCTCCAAACGTTCTGTTTGCAAAGCGGTCAGCCAGGAATGAATGGTAAGTTTGGGAAGAGAGGCAAGGATGGGATGGCAAGCCGGATACTGATCGGCTACACAAAGTTCATGGTAATGCAATCGCACATTTTCCGGGCAAGTCAGTAACAGTTGCGGTATCTGTTCACCGTTGGTACGGGTTATTTCCGTATCTGCTTCACTCACTACATGGAGAATCACAGAGTCGTATGCTTTGTCAGAATGATGTCCGTGGCGAAACCAGTCGGAAGAATGTGTATGTATTTCGATGTTTCCCACCCATAAGGCGCCGTCAATCTTTAGTTTCGCGTTGAAAAAGTCGGGACCGGCGTTGGGGTTTTGCAGACCGGGGTCAATCACTTCTACCGGTAAGCCGTTGGTGGTTTGCAGTACTTTCAGGGGAAATAATTTATGTTTCCACACGTAGTGGAGAAGATGTTCCATGTTAACAAGACGTTAATGTGCGCTGCAAATGTAATAAAAATCTTATCTTTGCGACTATTATTTTGAATATAAGTCAGAAAACAATGAAAATAGCACTGATCGGTTACGGAAAGATGGGCAAAGAGATAGAAAAGGTTGCCCGTAGTCGCGGACATGAAATCGTCTGCATCATTGACATCAATAATCAGGATGACTTCGAATCGGAAGCATTCAAATCGGCCGATGTGGCCATTGAGTTTACCAATCCGATGGTAGCTTACAGCAATTATATGAGAGCATTCAAAGCCGGTGTGAAACTGGTATCGGGCAGTACCGGATGGATGGCCGAGCACGGCGAAGAAATCAAGAAGCTCTGCACGGAAGAGAGGCCAAACACTCTTCTGGTCGTCCAACTTCAGCCTGGGAGTCAGCATCTTCTCCGCTCTCAACAAGTATCTGGCTAAAATCATGAATCAGTTCCCTGCTTATGATGTCACCATGAGCGAGACACATCATATCCACAAGCTGGATGCCCCCAGCGGAACAGCCATTACACTGGCGGAAGGTATTCTGGAAAAAGATAGACCGTAAAGACAAATGGGTGAAAGGAACTTTCCTTGCGCCGGACGGAACCGATTGCGGAACCAACGATTGTGCTCCTAACGAACTTCCTATCCAGTTTCCATCCGTGAGGGTGAAGTTTTCGGACTTCATACCATCCGTTATGAGTCCGATGTGAGCACCATTTCTATCACCCACGATGCCAAGAGCCGCGGCGGGTTTGTATTGGGAGCCGTATTGGCAGCCGAATATACTGCCACACACGAAAGGTTTTTTGGGTATGAGTGATTTATTCCCGTTCTTGAATGACTAAAATATCAGAAGCTAGTTCTAAACAAATATAACATTATGAGACAAAGCCACACACGCAAATGGATCAAATGTGCCACTGCTATTCTACTTTACCTCATCTTCCTTATCTGGGTACGGAGTTGGTGGGGATTGATTGTTGTTCACTTTCATTTTTTTCGATATTTATATCACAAAAAGAAATTCCCTGGTCTTTTTTGGAAGAAGTCGAAGAATCGGCTGTCAGGCTGGTGGAGCATAGCCATCGTGTTTTTTAAATGAACTTAAATCATTGGAATGAAGATCTGAAAGAAACATGACTGGCCTGTTGCGCCATTCTCGCGGCAAAGGAACAAGGCATCGGGGCAATCCTTGCGTTTGCAATGGCGTACCTTCGCGGCAGATATAATGGCGGTGCGTTTACAAAAACAGTAATCGACGCAACGATGTGCGCCATTATCGCCTAGTTCATTCGTGACCTTCTCGACTTCGCCGGACTAAGTAGCAATCTCGCTTATATAACGAGCGTGTTTATCGGCTACATCGGTACTGACTCGATTGGTTCGCTTATCAAACGCTTCGCTGCTAAAAAGCCGGAGTAGAAGATGGTAGAAATCAATAATCAACGTAAGGCGTTCCTCGATATGCTGGCGTGGTCGGAGGGAACTGATAACGGACGTCAGAAAACCAGAAATCATGGTTATGACGTCATTGTAGGCGGAGAGCTATTTACTGATTACTCGATCACCCTCGCAAACTTGTCACGCTAAACCCAAAACTCAAATCAACAGGCGCCGGACGCTACCAGCTTCTTTCCGTTGGTGGGATGCCTACCGCAAGCAGCTTGGCCTGAAAGACTTCTCTCCGAAAAGTCAGGACGCTGTGGCATTGCAGCAGATTAAGGAGCGTGGCGCTTTACCTATGATTGATCGTGGTGATATCCGTCAGGCAATCGACCGTTGCAGCAATATCTGGGCTTCACTGCCGGGCGCTGGTTATGGTCAGTTCCTGAGCATAAGGCTGACAGCCTGATTGCAAAATTCAAAGAAGCGGGCGGAACGGTCAGAGATTGATTGAGCAGATGACCGCGAAATGTCACCGCGATTATCTTTTGCTGGGGTTTCTTCTGCCCACTTCCGTGATAACGTTGACCTGTCATGGGCTGTTGGTCTAAATGCCAAGAACCTGATAACGCCATTTTGAACAAACGTCTGTTGAGCACATCCTGCAATAAGCAGGGCCAGCGCAGTAGCGAGTAGCATTTTTTTTCATGGTGTTATTCCCGATGCTTTTTGAAGTTCGCAGAATCGTCATGTAGAAAATTAAACAAACCCTAAACAATGAGTTGAAATTTCATATTGTTAATATTTATTAATGTATGTCAGGTGCGATGAATCGTCATTGTATTCCCGGATTAACTATGTCCACAGCCCTGACGGGGAACTTCTCTGCGGGAGTGTCCGGGAATAATTAAAACGATGCACACAGGGTTTAGCGCGTACACGTATTGCATTATGCCAACGCCCCGGTGCTGACACGGAAGAAACCGGACGTTATGATTTAGCGTGGAAAGATTTGTGATTTGTGTATGTGTTCTGAATGCTCTCAGTAAATAGTAATGAATTATCAAAGGTATAGTAATATCTTTGGTGTTCCTGGATATTTGTAACCCATCGGAAAACTCCTGCTTTAGCAAGATTTTCCCTGTATTGTTGAAATGTGATTTCTTTTGATTTCAACTTATTATAGGAGGTTTCTATAAGATGCGTGTTTCTTGAGAATTTAACATTTACAACCTTTTTGAGTCCTTTTACTAACACTATGTTGTCGTTTTCTAACACAATGTGAATATTATCTGTGGCTAAATAGTAAATATAAAGTGAGACATTGTGACGTTTTAGCTCAGAATAAAAAACAATTCACAGTCTAAATCTTTTCGCACTTGATCGAATATTTCTTTAAAAATGGCAACCTGAGCCATTGGTAAAAACCTTCCATGTGATACGATGGCGCGTAGTTTGCATTATCGTGTTTATTGTTTCAATCTGGTCTTACCTCTTTGTGTTTTGTTGATGATTTATGTCAAATATTAAGCCTGTTTTTAATGAATAGTGTTGATTGCGTAACAAAGTTGAGCCTTGCTGGCATCCAGGAGGGATATGCAACCGACAGATGTATGTAAGGCCAACGTGCTCAAATCTTCATACAGAAAGATTTGAAGTAATATTTTAACCGCTAGATGACGAGCAAACGCATGGAGCGACAAAATGAATAAAGAACAATCTGCTGATGAACTCTCGTTGGATCTGATTCGTGTAAAAAATATGCTTAATAGCACCATTTCTATGAGTTACCCGGATGTTGTAATTGCATGTATAGAACATCAGGTGTCTCTGGAAGCATTCAGGGCAATTGAGGCAGCGTTGGTGAAGCACGATAAGAATTCGAAGGATTATTCCCTGGTGGTTGACTGATCACCATAACTGCTAATCATTCAAACTATTTAGTCTGTGACAGAGCCAACACGCAGTCTGTCACTGTCAGGAAAGTGGTAAAAAAACTGCAATTCAACTACTGCAATGTCCTCGTAATTAGGTGAATTTACAATATCGTCCTGTTCGGAGGGAAAGAACGCGGGATGTTCATTCTTCATCACTTTTAATTGATGTATATGCTCTCTTTTTCTGACGTTAGTCTCCGACGGCAGGCTTCAATGACCCAGGCTGAGAAATTCCCGGACCCTTTTTTGCTCAAGAGCGATGTTAATTTGTTCAATCATTTGGTTAGGAAAGCGGATGTTGCGGGTTGTTGTTCTGCGGGTTCTGTTCTTCGTTGACATGAGGTTGCCCCGTATTCAGTGTCGCTGATTTGTATTGTCTGAAGTTGTTTTTACGTTAAGTTGATGCAGATCAATTAATACGATACCTGCGTCATAATTGATTATTTGACGTGGTTTGATGGCCTCCACGCACGTTGTGATATGTAGATGATAATCATTATCACTTTACGGGTCCCTTTCCGGTGGTACCAAAAAAAAGCATCGTCTTCGTGGTGGTGGAACTAAAAACCAAAGCAGCAATGCGTGGCA
>VOFK01001507.1_pt1 | contig 24640 bp, 43 predicted proteins | sample 5384121 | NCBI WGS metagenome assembly VOFK01 (sample SAMN12384730, study PRJNA508395) | human gut metagenome | isolation source: healthy gut J | host: Homo sapiens | reverse complement strand
AAGCCGAACTTTTCTGTTTTTAAACATACGAACATCCTATTGATGTCCGCTTTAAGTGTTGGCGCCAACCTATCGTCCCGGGCCATTGCCAGCCGAGTATTTTCAGCACAAACGAGCTTAACTTCTGTGATCGGTATGGGGAACAGGTGGACCCTCGTTGTAATCAACACCAACTATTCTGTTTGCCGTCTTATCTGACGGCTTTGTTATAATACCACATCCATTCTGAAATTGCAAAGCCTTTTTTCAAAAAAAAAAAATTCAAAAAGTTTTGAGAAACCTATATATAGTTGAAATTCAACTAATTTCTCAAATATAGAAACTGAAAACACAAAATATCCGTATGCACGCGGCGGTACATACGGATATGAAAAAATTTTTTTGAAATTTACGTCGTAAAAACAAGGTCACATTGCTTTTCAACAGGGTAGGAAGTGAAGTAGAGGTTCTCGAGCGGGATCCATTTTTCCACGAACATCTTGTGCCGCGCGGGGCCGTTGCGTTTTAAAATGCGTGCGCTCTGTGTCTCCGGCGGGCGAGGTCTTGAGAAAGATTTTGAGATCGTAGCGTCCGATGAGCTCCGGGTGCGTAGAGTACGAGCCCTCTAAAATGTTCAGCGTCTTCGGCGTGACCTGCACCGCGTCGCCGAGGTCCATAACGCCGCAATCGAACACGCGATAGGAAAACGACTCGTTCTTCGGAATCTGCTCCAGAATATCCGACAAAATACGCTCCCAGTGCACATTGCCGCCCGGGGTGGCGTAGCGCTCCGGCGTGCGCATGGGCATCGGCAGGTAAAAAATCATCGGCGTGGAACAGGTTGCAGTCGTAAACGCTCTGCAAAAAGTGCCGCAAACGTCGTTTTGCCCGAGCCGCACAGCCCGTCGATTGCAACCGTCACCGGGCTTTTTCCGTCGTCAACTTATCGATTGCGATGAATGCCGGCAGAAAATCCGCATACGCTTTTTTCACCACGCGGTATGCCGGGTGATACGCACGGCGGTACGCTTCGCTGTGGTGCACGGCAGGGCAGCCCGCCGCGCGGTACGATTTCAAAAACGCCGCGTTTTCGGATTTGTCGAACAAATCGGCGTTTTCAAGCTCGTCCAAAAGTGATAAAAACGCCGTTTTGTCCGTGGGCGTGTCTTCGGAAGACGCTTTAAACATAGCAAAAAGTGTTTTCGGTGAAAGCTCCTGTAACGCGCTCGTTGATGCGCGCGTACTGCTCGCCGAGGGCTTCCGTGTACGGTGCATCAAGGTTGGCGGTCTCCGCTTCCTTTAATAAATAGATACGCGCCGTCGGGGTCGTCGGGGCCGCCGCCAAAGCTCGCCTGGTGACAAAAACTTCACCGCGTCCTGCACTTCGGCTTCGGATGCGTTTTCAGGGGGCGCACAGCGCTTCAAACACGCGGCTCACAGCGCAGCAAGCTCCTTGTAGCAGTCCTTTCAGCGCCGGTACAACTTCGTGTACATACGGTGAACGCCTCGTACTTCGGCACGTTTTCCTCAATCGGCTCCTGCGGGCGTTGAGGCGAATAACGCGGCGGCAGCCCTCCTGCACGGATGGGTACAGCCCTGCGCCCCCACACCGGCGAGGATGGCAACGCCCAGCGCCGGGGCCTTCCTTGGAAACGACTGTGCGCACGGCGCAGTTATACGTATCGGCAAGCATCTGACGCCACAGCTTCGAGGAACCGCCGCCGCCGCAGGCGAGCATGCCGTCAATGGAAACGCCCATGGTTTTTCAGCACCTCCACGCTGTCGCGCTGGGAGTATGTTACGCCCTCCATCACGGCGCGGAGCATGTCATACTTCGTGTGCATGGCGGAAAGGCCGATGAACGCGCCGCGGCAGTCCGGGTCAAGGTGCGGAGTGCGTTCGCCCATGAGATACGGCAGATAAAGCAGACGGTTGCAGCCGATCGGCGAACGCGCCGCCTGCTGATCCATCAGATAATACGGGTCTACGCCCATGCCGGCTGCGGTCTCTTTTTCCGCACCGCAGAAGTTATCGCGGAACCACTTAAGGGACAGACCCGCACCCTGCGTCACGCCCATCACGTGCCATGCGCCCGGTACGGCGCAGCAGAACGTGTGCACGCGGCCCTTCGGATCGATGGAAATATTATCCGTGTGCGCAAACACAACGCCGGAGGTGCCGATGGTTGTAAACGCCTTTGCCGTCCTCCACAACGCCGGTGCCCACGGCTGCTGCCGCATTATCACCCGCGCCGCCGACCCACGATGGTGCCCGCCGCAAGGCCGGTGCGCTTTGCGGCTTCTTCGGAGATGACACCCGTCACTTCCGGGGATTCCTATACCTTCGGCAAGAGTGCCTTTGTCAATATCAAGCTTTTCAAGCACTTCGTCGCTCCAACAGCGATTCGGCACGTCTAAAAGCTGCATGCCGGAAGCATCGGAGACCTCTGTTGCAAAGTCGCCCGTCAGCATGTAGCGCACGTAGTCCTTCGGCAGCAGAATGTGCGCGCACTTTGCATAAATTTCCGGCTGGTTGTTGCGCACCCAAAGAATTTTAGATGCCGTAAAGCCCGTCAAAGCCGGGTTTGCGGTAATCTCAATCAGGCGCTCTGCGCCGACGCGTGCGGTGATCTCCCTCGCACTTTTGCCGTGCGCTGGTCGCACCAGATGATGGAGCGGCGCAGCACGTTGCCGTCCTTTATCCAGCATGACAAGGCCGTGCATCTGGCCGGAAATGCCGAGTCCCTTGATGTCTTTGTTATCGACGCCGCTTTCGGTGATCACGGCGTGAATGGTATCCGCCGCCGCATTCCACCAATCGAGCGGGCTCCTGCTCTGCCCAGCCGTTTTTTCCTGATACAGCGGGTATTCTATCGTTTTGCTCGCGACTACATTGCCGTCTTCGTCAAAAAAGCACGGTTTTTGTGCCGCTGGTGCCAAGATCTACACCTAAAAGGTAATTCATATTAACGTCCTTTCTTTTCGAAAAAATGGTTTCAAATATATAGGGCATTCTGCCTCCGTTTTATTTTTGAAGCATTTTCCCATTTGTGTCAAGCTTTTTTTGTTGAAATTATGCAGACTATTTTAATTGAAACGCGCGGTTTTGTATGATAAATAAAAACAAGAGCTTCGTCGGCGATTTATAGGGGAAAAGCCGTTTGAAGCGGTCTTTTTGGTGTATTTGAAAGGATTGAAACAAAAATGGAGAAAAACGATATGACGCCGTCGCGATCGGCGCGGGCGTTACGGGCAGCGCCATCGCCCGTGAGCTTTCGCGGTATCAGGCAGAAATATGCGTACTGGAAAAGGGCGAAGACGTCTGCACCGGCACCTCAAAGGCGAACAGCGCCATCGTGCACGGCGGCTTTGATGCCAAAACGGGCTCGCTGAAAGCCAAGATGAACGTCCTCGGCAACCGCATGATGACGCAGGTCGCGGAAGAACTGGATGTTCCGTTCCGCAGAAACGGCGCGTTTGTGCTGTGCTTTGACGAAAACGACATGCCTGCGTTAAAGGAGCTTTATGAGCGCGGTGTGACAAACGGAGTAGAAAACCTCAAAATTCTTACCGGCGATGAAGCGAGAGAAATGGAGCCTGCGCTCAGCGACACGGTCGTCGCGGCGCTGTTCTGTCCGTCCTCCGGCATCGTATGCCCGTTTGAATTGACCTTGGGCTTTGCCGAAAACGCCGAGAAAAACGGTGTTGAATTCAAATTTGAGTGCGGCGTGCAAAATATCCGCCGCGAAAACGACCTCTATATTCTCGAAACCGAACAGGGCGAGATCGAAACGCGCGCCGTCATCAACGCGGCGGGTGTGCACGCCGATGAAATTCACGATATGCTGCTGCCGCACGCGTTCACCATCACCCCGCGCCGCGGCGAATACTGCCTGTGCGACAAAAACGCGGGCAATTTGGTTGATAAAACCATCTTCCAGCTGCCGACAAAGCTCGGCAAGGGCATTCTTGTCACACCCACCGTGCACGGCAATCTGCTGCTCGGTCCCACCGCCGAGAATATCGAAGACCGCGAGGACACGGCCACAACGCAGAGCGGCCTTGCATTTGTTTTGGAAAAAGCTGGTATGAGCGTGAAAAACGTGCCGAGCCGACAGATCATCACATCGTTCTCCGGCCTGCGCGCCTGCGCGGACAGAGGCGACTTCATCTTAGAGGAAAGCGCGCCGAACTTCTTTGAAGCCGCGGGCATCGAATCCCCGGGCCTCACAAGCGCGCCTGCCATCGGTGTTTATATGGCGGAAATGGCGGCGAAAGCGCTCGGCCTTACGAAAAAAGAAAGCTTCAACCCCGTTCGTCACGGCGTCGTGCACCTCAATTCGCTCAGCGTCGAAGAACGCGCCGAGAAAATCCGTGAAAACCCGCTCTACGGCAGTATTGTCTGCCGCTGCGAGACGATCTCCGAGGGCGAGATTGTGGACGCCATCCGCCGTCCGCTCGGCGCGAAAACGCTGGACGGCGTAAAGCGCAGAACCAGAGCCGGAATGGGCCGGTGCCAGGCAGGCTTCTGCTCCCCGCGCGTCATGGATATTCTCGCAAGAGAACTTAACTTGCCGCTGACAGCCATCCGAAAGAACGAAAAAGGCTCCGAAATCGTGTTCGGGAAGACGAAATGAGGTTTATTATGGAAAATAAAATCACAAAATCGCTTGTCATCATCGGCGGCGGTCCTGCGGGGCTTGCGGCGGCGGTCGCCGCGGCGGAAAACGGGCTTCCGGCTGAAGACATCTTAATTTAGAAAGAGACGGGCGTCTCGGCGGCATCTTAAACCAGTGCATCCACAACGGCTTCGGTCTGCACACGTTTAAAGAGGAACTCACGGGTCCGGAGTACGCCGCTCGCTTTGAAGAACGCGCAAAGGCTTTGCATATCCCGTACAAGCTCGGCGCAATGGTACTGAGCATTTCCCCGGAAAAGGTCGTCACGGCAGTCAGCCGCGAAGACGGTCTGTTCACCGTGGAAGCGGGCGCGGTCATTTTGGCCATGGGCTGCCGCGAGCGTTCCCGCGGCGCGCTGAATATTCCCGGTTTCCGCCCCGCAGGTGTGTTCTCCGCCGGCACGGCGCAGCGCCTTGTCAATATGGAGGGTTATATGCCCGGGCGCGAGGTTGTCATTCTCGGCTCCGGGCGACATCGGTCTCATCATGGCGCGCCGCATGACGCTCGAGGGCGCGAAGGTACACGTCGTCGCAGAGCTCCAGCCGTACTCCGGCGGCCTCAAGCGCAATATCGTCCAGTGTCTCGATGACTTCGGCATCCCGCTGAAGCTTAGTCACACCGTGACGGAAATTCACGGCAAAGACCGTGTAACGGGCGTCACCATTAGCGCCGTGGACGACAAATTAAAGCCTTCGATCCGGGCACGGAAGAGTATTATTCTTGCGATACGCTGCTTCTGTCCGTCGGTCTGATCCCGGAAAACGAACTCACCCTCGGCGCGGGCGCACCGCTCTCCCGTGTGACGAACGGCCCCGTTGTCAACGAAAGCCTCGAGACCGGCGTGCCGGGCATCTTCGCGTGCGGCAACGTGCTGCATGTGCACGACCTTGTGGACTATGTTTCCGAAGAAGCCGCGCAGGCCGGCCGTGCCGCCGCAAAGTACGTGCAGGGCGGCAGCAAAGAAACCGCAGAGCCGCTTTCGGGCGGCATCAAGCTCGAAGCCAAGGGCGGTTGTGCGCTACACTGTGCCGAGCATCATTCACCCCGAAAAATATGCCGGATACGCTCACGGTGCGCTTCCGCGTGGGCGGCATCTATAAAAATTCGTTCATCAGTGTCTATTTCGGCGATCAACGCGTGCAGCACCGCAAAAAGACCGTTATGGCACCGGGCGAAATGGAGCAGGTATTGCTGAAAAAAAAGCAGCAGACCTTCAAAATATTGATTTTTTGACACCGTCACCGTCACGGTGGAAGCGGAATAAGGAGGGCATTACTATGGAAACGAAATCGTTTATCTGCATCAACTGCCCCTTGGGCGTCCGCTGACCGTCACTGTTGAAAACGGCGAGGTGAAAAGCGTTACAGGCAATACGTGTAAGCGCGGCGAGCTCTACGCCGTGAAGGAAGTTACCGCGCCTGCCCGTACCGTCACGTCTACCGTTCGCGTTTTAAACGGTGAACGCCCGGTTGTCGCCGTGCGCACGAAAACGGCACATCCCGAAGGGGTAAAATTTTCGACTGCATGAAAGCCATCAACGCAGCGGAGATCACCGCCCCGTCCATATCGGCGACATCGTCATTGAAAACGTTTGCGGCACCGGCGTAAATGTACGTCGCATCCGCGGACGACGAGTTGGGTTAAAAGTCTTTGATTAAACTTTCTTCAGAAAGTTTATAGGGCCTCGGGGGCCAAAGCCCTGAGGCGCCTCGCAGAGCGCGAAATCCTTTTGCTTACCCCAAAATCAGGACTGGAGAAACCAATGCTTCGCATTGCTATAAAAAAACAATCCAGTGAATTGTTCGTCGAGGGAGACCTATTAAAGGGGGTCTCCCTATGAATTTTGCACGGCAAATTCATAAAAGATAAAACTTTAGAAAGAGAGAATAAACGTATGAATTATACCGATATCAACGCAAAAATCGTGGACAGCTGGGTGCAAAACGGCTGGGAGTGGGGCACATCAGCCACGAAACGTTTGAAAAAGCAAAAACGGCGCGTGGGGCGTGTACCTACGCCGACGAAAACCGTGCCGCACGCGTGGTTCGGCGAGATGCGCGGCAAGAAAATTCTGGGTTTAGCCAGCGGCGGCGGGCAGCAGATTCCCATTTTTCACGGCGCTCGGCGCAGACTGCACCGTGCTTGATTATTCCACGGAGCAGCTAAAGCGCGAAGAAGAGGTCGGCAAGCGGGAGGGCTATACTCCCAAAGTGCGTTCGCGCCGATATGACAAAGCCGCTGCCGTTTGAAGACGGGACGTTTGACCTTATTTTTAACCCGGTTTCAAATTGTTATGTAGAAGAACTGGAGCCGATCTGGAAAGAGTGCGCCCGTGTTCTGAAGCCGGGCGGCGTTTTGCTTGTCGGGTTTGATAACGGCTTCAACTATCTTTTTCGACGAGGACGAGACGGTTATCAAATACACGCTGCCGTATAACCCCCTGAAAGACGAGGCGCTGTACCGGGAAGCGATGGATCTGGACTTCGGCGTGCAGTTTTCGCACACACTGGACGAAGAAATCGGCGGCCAGCTGCGCGCGGGATTTATGCTGACGGATATTTATGAAGACACAAGCGGCGGAGGCTTTCTGCACGAGCACGGCGTGCCCTGCTTTGTCGCAACGCGCTGCGTGAAAAAGTAATAGCTGAATAAAAACCGTAAAAAGCACGGCTTTCCCGAAAACGGCGGAAAAGCTGTGCTTTTTGCCGCAAAAAATATTTTTTGAAATCACACCTTTGAAAATAAAAGTATAAGTGAGAAAACGAAGAATAAACGAGATTAGAATTCGCAGCTTAAAAACCGCAAAAAAAGCGCTTGACAAGCCGTTTTTCGTGTGGTACTATCATTTAGCGCCCATGGGAAAGCTATGGGCATTTTCAGAGATTTCGTATCGCAGCGCACAAAGCGTTTGCCGGTACCGAGATAATTTAAATCAATTTTGGAGGTAAACGCTATGTCCACTTATATGGCCAAGGCTGGTCAGGTTGACCGCAAATGGTATGTAATTGACGCTGCAGGCAAGCCGCTCGGCCGCGTTGCAGCACAGGCCGCAGTTCTTCTCCGCGGCAAGCACAAGCCCACCTTTACCCCGCACGTTGACTGCGGTGACCACGTCATCATCATCAACTGCGCTGAGGCTGTCCTCACCGCGGTAAGGCTGAAAAGAAGTATTATTATCATCACACGGGTTATATCGGCCACCTCAAGGCTGTCCGTTATGACACCCCTGATGCGCACAAAGCCGGAAAAAGGCGATGGAGCTTGCTGTTCACGGCATGATCCCCTCGAACACCATCGGCAGAGCTGCAAAGCAAGACTTCGTGTCTACGCCGGCAGCGAGCACAAGCACGAGGCGCAGAAGCCGACGGCTTGGGAACTTTAATAGGAGGTAAACGAATATGTACGATAAGGCACCTTATTTCTACGGCACCGCAGAAGAAAAAAGCTCCGTTGCACGTGTAAGAATTTACCAGGGCACCGGTAAGGTCACGATCAACGACCGCGATATCGACGATTATTTCGGCCTTTGATACCCCTCAAGACGATCGTTCGTCAGCCGCTCGTTCTCACCGGTACCGAAGAGAAGTTCGACATCGTTTGCCGCGTTGCAGGCGGCGGTGTTACCGGTCAGGCGGTGCTATCCGCCACGGTATCTCCAGAGCTCTGCTCCAGTACGATTCCGAGAACCTCCGCGCTACGCTGAAGAAGGCCGGTTTCCTCACCCGTGACCCGAGAATGAAGGAAAGAAAGAAGTACGGTCTCAAAGCCGCTCGTCGCGCTCCGCAGTTCTCCAAGAGATAATTTCCACTGCTTCTCAGTGCGTCTTTGGACGCTGTTTTGCAGAAAATTGGATGGTTTTTTGGGTTGTGAGAGTTCCTCAGAAGTGTTCCGTTTTGCTTCGTAAGGAGCAAGCAAGGAGAGCACACACAAGGAACAAGAATCGCAAGCGAAAACAAAGTCTTATGAAGCAGGAGATCGTTCCGCAAGGAGCGTATCTCCTGCTTTTTGTGCTGCACGGCTTTTTCCTTCTTCCGTTTAGATCTTGTTGATTGCCTCCACCAATGTTTCAATATCCAGGTGGGTGTAGACACGTTCAGTGAGCGTCATGGCACCGGAGTGCCCCACAATCTTCTTGATCATGGTTTGGTCTACATGGGCTTCTGTCAGCATGGAGATGCAGGTGCCGGGTGCAGTGCGGCGTCTGGTCATATCCAAGCTGCTCCGTGGTGCTTTTATTGACTGTATGCCGTCCCCTCGGTATGATTACGATCAATATTGAAGCTGGCGTCATTCCGAAGTTTGCGGCCTGTGCATCTCAGGGTGTGCCGTGGTTCCAGGAGCGGGGACTGTGGCAGGACAACAGCTATGAGCCGCGCCCAGGCGACATTATCTTTTTCGATTGGGATGATGGCGGCCAGGATGGTTCTTCCGACCATGTTGGTATCGTGGAGAAGGTGGAGAATGGCCGCATCTACACTATCGAGGGTAACTCCGCGATAGCTGTCGTCAAAAACAGTTACCCGGTTGGTTTACTATGAAATCTATGGGTACGGAATCCCGGCGTATTAACTGACCAAAAAAAAACCAGCCGTTTCTGGCTGATACATAAAAAGATTCACAAAAAACAAGTTGAAAGACTTCGTTTATCTGGATATAATAATATCATAGATGTTTCAGCGGAATAAGAAAACCGTGGAGGGAACAATGGATATTATGTCAGTAAAAAGAAGCGTCTGAGCGGTGGAATATATCAGAACGCTGGATTCAGAAGCTCTGTGAAGAAGGGCGGATCGAAGGCGTGCAGAGATTTGGCCGGTCCTGGATGATTCCCAAGGAGGCGCAAAAGCCTGCTGATTTAAGAAAAAACAGAAAAGGAAGGAGTGATATTTCCCGTGTATAACCCTCAATTGGAAACCTTCCTGTGTGTAGCAGAATGCGGTAGCTTCAACAAAGCTGCGGAGAAATTATTTATTTCCCCCCCGGCAGTCATCAAACAGATCAATCTGCTGGAGGAAAATCTGGATCTGCAGCTTTTTGTGCGCACCCATCGTGGCCTTCAGCTGACGGAGGCTGGTAAATCTTTGGCACAGGACGCAAAATACATCATCCAATATTGCAAAGATTCGGTGACCAGGGCAAAAAATGTCATGAAAAAGAGCGAAGACATCATCCGTATCGGTACATCATCCATGACACCAGCTCAGGTTTTGGTGGATCTGTGGCCAAAACTGCAGAAAGAGTGTCCAGGAGTTAAATTCCAACTGGTGCCATTCGAAAATACACCCGAGAACGCCCGGGAGATTCTGGCCAATTTGGGACAGAACATTGATGTAATAGCGGGTATCTTTTGATGAAACAATGTTGAACCTGCGCCGCTGTGCCGGGTTGGAAATTTCAAAGGGAACCTATCTGCGCGGCGGTGTCCATTCATCACCGGCTGGCGGGAAAAAGACAGGCTCACCGTTCAGGATCTGTATGGCGAAAAAAATTCATGATGATGCGTCGGGAATGGAGCCACTATGTAGATTTGCTACGAGATGATCTTTGGAAAAACCATCCGAAGATCCAAATTGTGGACTTTGACTTTTACGATGTGAATGCCTTTAACCAGTGCGAAAACAACAATTGTGTGCTGATGGCGGTGCCCAAGTGGCAGTACGTCCATCCGCTTTTGAAAATCCTACCCGTGGATTGGAGTTACACAATTCCCTATGGCCTGCTCCATTCACCAGATCCTTCCCCTGTAGTCAAGCAGTTTCTAAGGGCGGTGCAAAAAGAAACTGGACGGGACAAGTAATAACCAAAAGGTAAATACTACATAACGAAACGAGACTTCTGTGGAAGTCTCGTTTTTTTTATAATGAAATCAGAAAAGGAAGAAAGGCAGGTGACAAAATGAAGGTGCAAGGAAATCTGGTAGCTACGGTTTGTCTGTTGCTGTGCTTCGCAGGATGTGCGGTTCCTGGACAAACAGAGACAACTTCTTCCGGTGAATCTCACTCGGCAGAGAGCACCGCACCTTTGGATGATGCAGATTTTCAGCAGGAATCAGCCGGCTTTGCGCCTACGGATCAAATGACAGAGCCATTTACTGTATCCACCCCCATTCAAGAAGTGATTGATGATCCCATTTTTGGAAGATACGGACGCGTGCTTTTTCCAGTGGATGATTGGTATATGAGCGGCGATACATTGGGTGAACTGCAACTCACTTGGTACAACAACATCGGCCCAAATGAAACCGTAGAGATTGTCAATACCCTGTGGCAGCGAGCCAACGCTGGTGAAACTGTTTTCTACGATATTTATACAGAAGAAGAAAAAGCGGAAGATCCGGATAAAGCGGATACGGGATTGTTTTTCTTCAAAGGCGATCCCGGAGCCAATTTCGCCGTATGTAATGCGGGAGGGGGTTTTGCCTATGTGGGCGCTATGCAGGACAGTTGCCCTCATGCGCTGGAAATTTCCAAACGAGGATATAATGCTTTTGCTCTCATCTATCGCCCTGGAGCCCAAACCGCCTGTGAGGATTTGGCAAGGGCAATCAGCTTTAATCTTTTTGAACACGCAGAAGAACTGGAAGTTGATACGGAAGGATACTCTCTCGGGGCGGTTCAGCCGGAGCCCGTATGGCAGCGTGGCTTGGGTCCTTATGGCCCGGCGGCATTTGGGGATGATCTTCCACAGCCGAGTGCAGTAATTATGCAGTACACGGGCCACAGTGATTATACGGAAAACGATCCACCAACTTTCGCCTGTGTGGGAGAAAGCGATGGCATTGCAAACTGGCGAACCATGCAGCGGCGTATAGAAGCGGATGCCTTGGGGATTCCAACCGAATTTCACCACTATCCCGGCCTGCCCCACGGATTCGGATTGGGAACCGGTACGGTAGCAGAAGGATGGTTGGATGAAGCGGCCCAATTTTGGGAAGCACAAATGTGAGCATCCTGTTGATTGAACATAAAACATTTTACAGAAAGGAAGCATCATTATGAACAACTTTATTTTCCAAAACAGCACGAAGGTCTATTTCGGCAAGGGTTGTGTGAAAGAGTATCTGGCCTGCCTGACCAAAAAATGCGCAGACTATCCTGTTGGCCGGCGGCGGCAGCATCAAGCGCAATGGTGTCTACGATGAAATCACAGGCATTCTGAAAGGCGCTGGAAAGACCATCGTGGAGTTCTCCGACATCATGTCCAACCCCACCTATGCCAAAGGTACAGGAGGGTGCAAGGCTGGCACGGGACAATCAAGCGGATATGATTCTGGCCGTAGGCGGAGGCAGCACCATGGACTGCTGCAAAGCTGTCTCTCTGGCTGCCCGGTATGACGGGGACATCTGGGAGGATTTCTGGGCTCACCCGGCGTCATCGACTTTGATCCGCTGCCTCTAGGTGTAGTCGTTACTGTGGCTGGTACTGGCAGCGAGTGCAACGGCGGCGCGGTAATCACCAATGAAGAGAGAAAGATAAAAACAGGGCGGGATTATCCGGCTCTCAATCCCCGATTTGCTCTGATGGACCCCACCTATACCTTTTCTGTACCCAAAAAACAGATGGCATCTGGTAGCTTTGACATCCTCAGCCACATCATGGAGACCTATTTCAGCCAGCCCAATGAGGACAATGTTTCCGATGACATCATGGAGGCACTGATGCGTAGCGTGATCCGAAATCTGCGTGTTGCCATGGACACCCCGGAGGATTACACGGCTCGGTCCAATCTGATGTGGGATTCCACCATGGCGGAAAACCGACTCATCAAGATGGGAAAAAAGTGCGACTTTGAATGTCACAACATGGAGCACCAGCTGGGCGCTTATACCAACTGCAACCACGGCTGTGGTCTGGCGGTACTCCACCCGGTCTACTACCGCCATATTTACAAGGAAAGGCTGCCCAAGTTTGTCCGTTTTGCCGAAAATGTATGGGGAATTGAGCGGGATGGAAAATCCGATGAAGCGTTGGCTCTGGCCGGTATCGATGCCCTTTCCAGCTTCATTCAAAGAGATTGGCTTGCCAACTACCCTCAAGGAGCTGGGCGCACAAAAGGAGCAACTAAAAGAAATCGCTGATTCCTGTGGTATTTCCCAGGGCAGCTATAAGCCTATGACCCATGAAGAGATTCTGGAAATTTTCCATGAATGCTATGAATAAGAGCCCCGATTAATACAGGAAAGGAATGCTCATTATGAAAAAAACTGACTGCAATTTTCTTGTGCTTTGCAATGGCGTTGAGTCTCGCTGCTTGTGGAAACACCACATCTTCCACAAGTGAATCCAGTGCGCCGGAATCCTCCGTTCCCCTGCATCCGGTGAAGCAAGCGACACATCGTCCACCGCTGCCAGTCAGGAACCGGCTTCCCAGGGAGGAAACCGAAGTGGAGGCTGGTAACACACTGGTAGTCTACTTCTCTGCTACTGGCAATACCGAACAGGCAGCTACTTACATTGCAGATATTACCGGCGGCGACCTGTTTGAATTGGAACCTGCTGATCCTTATACGGACGAAGATTTGAACTACAACAATGAGGACAGCCGGGTTTCTCAGGAATATGCGGATGAGTCTTTGCGGGATGTGGAACTGGTGAGCGACACGGTGGAGAACTGGGACAGCTATGATACTGTGTTTATCGGTTATCCCATCTGGTGGGGGCATTGCAGCATGGCCGACGGATGGTTTTGTAGAGGCTAATGATTTTACCGGCAAGACTGTGATCCCCTTTCTGCACCTCCTCCAGTTCCGGCCTGGGTGAAAGTGGTGAACGGCTGGCAGAACTGGCCGGAACCGGAGACTGGCAGGAAGGAATGCGTTTCCGTTCCAGCGTTAGTGAGGGCGATATGCAGGAATGGCTGGATAGCCTGAGCCTGTCATAACAATCAGGAAGGAGGACCCCTATGAAGCGTATTTTTCCCTTTTTTCTTGCAGGAATACTTCTTTTAAGCTTTTCCGCTTGCAGCAGCGAGACTTCGGGGCCTGACCAGGTTTCAAGTACAGAATCTTCCACAGTCCAGCCCCGGAAACAGATTCGGATGCAACACAGTCCTCTTCCAATACCATGGAGCAGGAAACGGTCAGTCCCAACTCAGATCGCAATATTCTGATCGCCTATTTCACTATGCCGGAAGATGTAGAGGATAACTAACAACACGGGTTGCCTCATGACTATCCGTATAGCAGCGGGTTCTTCCGCTTTCGGGGAGAGCCTGCTCTTTTCTGAAAATCTCGAGGAAATATACCGGAATCCGAAGAAGTTAAAACCTTTGACTTATCACTCCATAACCAATGGAGACTTCTGTTTTTTTCGAATGGATTACAATAGAATCACAAAGGAGAGAAAGATGATGCAGATGAGAACACTTGGCACTGATTTGAACGTATCTGCTGTAGGCCTGGGGTGCATGGGCTTTTCTCATGCCTACGGTGCGCCTACGGAGGAAGCAGAGGCTGTCCGTCTAATCCGTCGCGCCTTTGACTTGGGCTATACTTTTTTTGATACCGCTGAGGTGTACGGTACCGCCGCCGACCCCCATGTAAATGAAACGCTGGTGGGCAAGGCACTGGCAGATGTAAAGAATCATACGGTAATCGCCACGAAATTTGGCCTGCGGTTTGACCAGGAGAGCGGAAAGGTTCCATTGCCTCTGGTGGCGGATTCCCGCCCGGAGACCATCCGCAAATCTGTGGAAGGATCTTTGAAACGGCTCGGAACCGATCACATTGACCTGTATTTCCAGCACAGAATCGACCCCAACGTAGAGCCGGAAACTGTGGCGGAGGTGATGGCTGATCTGATCCAGGGAAGGCAAAATTACTCACTGGGGGGCATCTCGGAGGCAAATGAAGACTACCTGGGAGGGCTCATGCCGTGTGCCCGGTGACGGCGGTACAGAACCGATACTCTATGATGGCACGGCATTATGAACCGTTATTCCCCATTTTGGAAGAATTGGACGTGGGTCTTGGTGGCTTTTTCCCCTATGGCCAATGGTTTTCTCACCGGGCAATATGGCAAGGGGCAGCGCTTTGATGCCGCCACCGACTACCGTGTTGCTATGCCCCCAGTTCACTGACAAAGCTGTGGACCAAAAATGCCGCACTTTTTGAAACTGCTCGCAGATATGGCTGCGGAAAAAGTGAGCAACCTCGGCCCAGATCTCCATGGCCTGGATGTTGTGTAAGCACCCGTGGATTGTACCCATTCCTGGCACTCGCAAGGAAGATCGCATGAAAGAAAATGCTGAGGCCGCATCTGTTTTTCTGACGCCCAGTGAGGTGCGCGCTCTGGACGACGCCCTGGATCATATGGATATGTCTGCGGTATTCGGTGGAACGCCTTTAAAATAAACGGAAGGAGTATACTCATGAACAAAACACTACTTGATATATCTCGGCAGTTTTGGGAAGCTATGGAACACGCCGACGAAGTGGGGATGCGAGCCTGTGCTCATCCTGACTGCAACTTTGTCCATATTGGCATCACCTGCAAACTGGACAAAGAAATCGAATTTTACACCAGTGGGGCCTTTCAACCTACGAATATTACCTTCCACAGTCAGAAGGCTGAGTTGTTTGGAGATACCGGAGTGGTGCTTACTGACTGCGATTACAGCCTACTGCTGGGCGGGAAGGAAACCACTCACCACTTTATGGTGACGGAAGTGTACACCCAGGATGAAAAACGGTGGAAGTTGGTCACTTTTTCCTTTTACGGCATTGGTGTATTGAACCGCCAGCCACAAATTTTTGGTAAACACTGTTTGTATCGGTACAAACAAGCAATCACTTTTTAGGAGGATTTATTTATGGAATACGCAACTTTGAACAACGGAATCAAAATGCCCATGGCAGGCATTGGCACCTTTTTGCTTACCCCGGATGAAGCGGAGGCATCCGTCCTCTCCGCTCTTCAGTGCGGATACCGCCTGATTGACACGGCCAATGCCTATGTGAACGAAAAAGCCGTTGGCCGGGCTATGAGGAAATCTGGGATTCCGAGAGATGAGATTTTTCTGGAAACCAAACTGTGGCCCAGTTTTTATGAGCAGGAAGATGCGGTAGAAAAGACGCTCCAGCGCCTGGGAACCGGCTACATTGACCTGCTGCTGATCCACCAGCCCGCAGGCAACTATGTCGCAGGTTACCGGCTTATGGAGAAAGCCTACAAAGAGGGCAAGGTGCGCGCCATTGGCCTTTCCAACTTTACCCCGGAGCAGGTGCAGGAGATTCTGGACATCTGCGAGGTAAAGCCTGCCGTGCTCCAAACAGAGGTGCACCCCTACTCGCAGGAGAAAGAACTGAAGGCATTTCTGGATAAAGAAGGCATCGTCATCCAGGCATGGTATCCTCTGGGTCATGGAGACAAGGCGCTGATCCAGGAGCCATTGTTCACGGAATTTGGCAAAAAGTATGGCAAGAGCAATGCCCAGATCATCCTGCGCTGGCACATTCAGGCCGGCAATATCGTGATCCCTGGCTCCAAGAACCCGGCCCATATCAAAAGAAAATTTCAACCTGTTTGACTTTGCGTTGACAGATGATGAAATGGCTAAAATCACTGCTTTGGACAAGCAGAAGCGATATTACACCAGTACACCGGAAATGCTGAAGAAGTATGCGGAAATGGTTCCGCCTGTAGACGAGCAGAAATAAGGAGGGATTCGCAATGCGTAAGAATTTTGGAACAAAATCCTGGTTTTATCCGCTGCCGGTGCTTGTGATCGGCACCTATGATGAAAACGGCAATCCTGATGCCATGAATGCCGCATGGGGCGGCCTGTACGATGCAGACAAGGTAGTACTGTGTCTCGAGCGCTGGTCATAAGACCACCAGGAATATCCAGGCAAAGGGGCGTTTACCGTCAGTTTTGCTGACGCTGCCCATGCGGTTTCTGCGGACTATGTTGGCATGGTGTCCGCAAATAATGAGCCGAAAAAGATGGAGAAGTCTGGCTTCCATTGCACCAAGAGCGAATCGGTGGATGCGCCCCTCATCGATGAGCTGCCGGTAGCTCTGGAGTGCAAACTCCTGAAAGTGAGCGAGGACGGCAACATCATCGGTCAGATTGTGAACGTAAGCATTGACGAAAGCGTACTGGACAGCGATGGGAAGCTGGATATGAGCAAATTCCATCCCATCTCTTTTGAGCCAGCCAACAATGGGTACCATGTGCTGGGTGAGCGTGTGGGCAATGCGTTCAGCGATGGCGGCAAGTTGAAATAAGGGGGCGAATGATATGAATAAGGAATTTCACAATCTGTTCCCGCAGGGCAGTCCCAACACGGTGGCCGGGCAGTATTTCAGCGGGGCCAGTTATCTGTGCCCTTTAAGCGACATGGGGCGTGCCTGTTTCCAACGTGACCTTTGAGCCCAGTTGCCGGAACAACTGGCACATCCACCATAACGGCGGTCAAATTCTTCTTTGTACGGCGGGTCGGGGTTATTATCAGGAGTGGGGCAAATCCGCTCAGGAATTGAACCCTGGAGATGTGGTTAACATTCCGCCCGAGGTAAAGCACTGGCATGGGGCGGCTCCTGACAGTTGGTTTGCCCATATAGCGATTTCCGTTCCAGGTTCCAAAGCCGAGTGGCTGGAGCCGGTAGATGAAGCAGAATATACTAAATTAAAATAAATCCGATAGAAAGGATGGGATTATCATGGATAAAGTAACAGCGGGCAGAGATGCCATGAGCAAATTTGCCCCTAAATTTGCGGAATTAAACGATGATGTCCTCTTTGGAGAGGTTTGGTCGCGAGAGGATAAGCTCTCGCCCCGTGACCGTAGCCTGATTACCGTCTCCGCCTTGATGGCCAGCGGAATTCTGGATACATCCCTTCTTCATCATATTGAGCGGGCCAAGGTCAACGGTGTAACCGCCACCGAGATGAGCGAGGCATTGACCCAGCTTGCTTTTTTATGCTGGCTGGCCCAAGGCGTGGGCGGCTCTGCGGATGGCAAAAGATGTCTATGGAGAGGAATAAGATGGAGCGCCCTTTTGTTGTGTGCCATATGCTCACTTCTCTGGACGGAAAGATTGACGGTGCGTTTTTCGGTGTGCCTGAAACAATTCCGGCGATAAAAGCCTATGGGGAACTGCGAAGTTTTTACGGATGTCAGGCCACCTTATACGGCACAACTACCATGCTGGAGGGGTATGCCGAGGGAAAGGTGGGGCAGCTACCCACTGTGGTGTCCACTCCGCCCCGAGCGGATTGGGTAAACCCGACAGGCAAGGCCATGGGCAATTTCATTGTTGCAGTGGACCCACAGGGTCAGCTGGCCTATTCGGATTGTCCATCGAAAAAGGGCCGCCCCCGCCGCCCATGTGATCGAGGCGCTGACGGAGCAGGTGGCTCCAGAATACCTGTCTTATTTACAGGATCAAGGGGTTTCCTATCTGTTTGCCGGCGAGAAACGACTGAACTGCACTCTGCTTTTGGAGAAACTGCATCGACTGTTTGGCATCAACAAACTGATGCTGGCGGGCGGCGGGATCGTCAATGGATCGTTTTTGGCTGAAAATTTGGTGGACGAGTTGAGTCTAGTCATTGCCCCGGTAGCTGACGGCGGCAACGGTGTCAGTTCCTTTACCCAAGTTGATTTTCTGCCATCCTGGCCACCGACTGCATTTCATCTTAAAGAGGTGCAGACAGTTGTACCGAATGTGTTATGGATGCGCTACACCCGGCCATAAACGGGCATATTCGTCTAATCAATAGAATGATTTTACAAGGCAAGGTATCTGTTTCAACAGGTACCTTGTTTTCGTATTAGTGGAAAGCTAAAGGTTAATACTTTATAACGAATCGAGACTTCTGTAACCTTACAGAAACCTTTACAATAAAATCAGAAACAAAAGATTACCCAGGCAATGCCTGGATAAGTGTTGTGAAACCACAGAAAGGAAGTTATCTATGATGGAATATGTATTATTGAATAACAACGTTAAAATGCCCAAACTGGGATACGGCGTTTTCCAAGTCTCGAACGAAGAATGCGAGCGCTGTGTACTGGATGCAATCTCAGTGGGGTATCGCGCGATTGATACCGCTCAGTCCTACGGAAACGAGGAAGCGGTAGGCAATGCTATCCAAAAATGTGGCGTACCCAGAGAAGAATTGTTCCTCACCAGCAAGATCTGGATGTCCAACGCCAGTTATGAAAAGGCAAAGGCATCCATCGACAAATCCCTGCACAAGCTGAAAACCGACTACCTTGACCTGATGCTGATCCATCAGCCTTTTGGAGATTATTACGGCGCATACCGAGCCATGGAGGAAGCATACAAAGAGGGAAAGCTGCGGGCTATTGGCGTGTCCAACTTCTACCCGGACCGACTGATCGATCTGTGTCAGTTCGCAGAAATTGCACCCATGGTCAATCAGGTGGAAACCCATGTGTTTCAGCAACAGCGAACTGCGCACGAATACATGAAAAAGATACGGTGTGCAGCACGAGGCATGGGGCCCCTTGCCGAAGGGAAGAAAAAACTGTTTTACCAACCCTGTACTAGTTGAAATTGGCGAAAAGTACGGAAAAACGGCTGCACAGACTGCCCTGCGGTTTCTGATCCAGTCCGATGTAGTCGTGATCCCAAAATCCACGCACAAAGAGCGGATGGAACAGAACCTGAATGTATTTGACTTCTCCCTGAGTGAAGCAGATATGGAGGCCATCCGCACTCTGGATGAAGGAAAGAGTCTGTTCTTTGACCATTACGATCCTTCCACAGTGGAAATGCTCACCAATATGGGCAAAACGCGAATCGTATAAAGTGGAAAAGCCCAATGAGCAGGATGCAGCCTATCTCCACGGAGCATCTCAGTGGGATGGGGACTATGCGCCCATTGCGGAAAATGGCACGGCTGTCTATATTTTTATGGCAGAACATGATGAGTATTATGGTTCCCAGCGGGCATGGAGTGCTTACAACAGTCTCCATGATGCCTATGAAGAAGCTGGATGGAGCGAGGAGCAGATCAGCAATGTTCTTCAGATCCAGACACCAAATGACGAATGGTTCGCTCAGCGGGGGGCGTTACCAGCAATTATCATGGCGGCGGCAATGTGGTTTTTGGGGAATATGATGTTTTAAACTGGGTCTTGTCTCACACCAAGGAGGAGAATGAATCATGAAGGTATTGCTTGTAAATGGCAGCCCTCACCGGGAAGGCTGCACCTATACAGCACTGTGTGCGGTGTCGGAGGCACTCAATCAGAACGGGATTGATACCGATACGTTCTGGATTGGCAATAAGCCGATTTCCGGCTGTATCGCCTGTCACAAGTGCAATGACCGCAATCGCTGCGTGTTTGAGGATACGGTAAACGATTTTTTGTATTGGCAGAGGATTATGATGGCTTTGTATTTGGAACGCCGGTCCACTGGGCAGGAGCTACCGGTGCAATCACTTCTTTTCTGGACCGTGCTTTTTATGCCGATTTGAACGGAGGCGGCAGACGATTCTATTTGAAACCTGCAGCGGCAATTATGTCGGCTAGACGAGCGAACGACGGCTACATGGGATCAGCTGAACAAGTATTTTGGTCTGATGCAGATGCCTATTATTACGTCTCGTTATTGGAACATGGTGCATGGAACAACACCGCAGGAAGTAATGCAGGACCGTGAGGGCCTTGCGACTCTTCGAACACTGGGCCATAATATGGCTTATTTTCTCAAGTGCAAAGAGGTAGGCAGCAAGCTGGTGCCTCTGCCCCCGGAAGAACCGTGGGAAATGACAAATTTCATTCGATAAGGAACCAATAAAGGATAGGAGGTCAACCCCAATGCAAAGCAAAACGATTGGAAAAATCATCGTAGATCTTGGCATGACCGTCCTTCCGATGCTGCTTATGGCCTTTGAACGGATTGGCAGAACGGCTCATGAGTGGATCGGAGCCGGGATGTTCGTGCTGTTCAATGCCCCGCCTGCGGGTTTTTGTTTTAAAACAAGCATCACCCCCGCTCCGCAAAAAACGGAACGGGGGTGATGCTATTTATAATTCTATTTTACTCTGCAATTTCTGCGCTCAGCAGGTCTAAAATCGCGTCTTCCGCGTTCCAGAAGTACGCGGTTTCACCGAGAAGCACCGTGATGCCCGTGCGGTCAAAATAGGTGCGCACGCCGTCTGCCATGCCGCAGCAGGCGACCGTTTTGCCTTGCTTTTGCAGGCTTTCACACAGTTCCAAAACGGCCTGCGCGCCGGAAACGTCAATGTTCGGCATGCCGCGCAGGGAAGATCACATGGTCGTAGGCGGGCATTTCCGCCATGCGGCGGTTGAATTCATCCACCGCGCCGAAGAACAGAGAGCCTGTCACGTACACAACGCCGGTCGTCTCCAGCACCGGCGGCTTGCCTTCCACCGTGCGCAGCTTATTCGCGTCAATGTCGGAGAAGCTTACGCCAATCTGGCTGGATTTTGCAATGTACAAAATCGCAGAGTACGCAACACCGAGCAAAATCGCGACCGTCCAGGTCAAAAGATCACCGTCGCGAGCATCGTGACGAGGAACTGGCTGATGCCGGATTTTAGCTTGTGGCTGAAAAGGTAGCGGATGCCGCCCCAGTCGTTCATGCGCCACGCCGTTACCATCAAAACGCCGGCAAAGCGCCGCAAGCGGCAGGCGCGCCATCACGCCGCCGAGCAGAAACATGGAGGCGAGCAGGAAAACGGAGTGGAACACGCTCGCAAGGCGCGTCTGCTGGCCGGATTTCACCGCTACGCTCGTGCGCGCAATGGCTGCCGTAGCCGGCACACCGCCGAAAAAGCGGCAGCAGAATGTTGCCTACGCCCTGCGCGATGAGCTCTTGGTCGGCATTGAACGGCTCGTTTTTCATGCGGGAAGCCGAAGCACCGCACAAAAGGCTTTCAATCATGCCGAGCGCCGCAATCGTCACAATGGGCGAGATGAGGTTTTTCAGCATGTTAAGGTTCAGGGCTGCCGAGGTCAAGGCGGTCAGCGAGCATCAGCGTGCGCGGAATGTCGCCCACCGTCGCAATGGAATCCATACGGAACAGGGCGGAAACGACTGTTGCCAAAAATGATGCCCACAAGCGAGCCCGGCACGCGTGCGCCCCACTTTTTCGGCCAGACAATCATCACGACAACGACAAGCAGCACCGCTTGGAGGTTCGATGAAAGCCGAGGCGCGCGTAAGACGCGATTTTTGCCAAATTCGAGCTGCCCTCGGACGTCGTGCCGAAGAAATTGTCGATCTGGCCGAGCGCGATAATAATCGCAATGCCGGACGTAAAGCCCATAATGACGGGCATCGGGATGAAGCTGATGAGCCGCCCAAGCTTAAAAATACCGGCTAAAAGCAGCAGTGCGCCCGCCGCAAAGCACGCGAAAAACACACCCTGCAAGCCGTAAGACGCCACCAATGCCCAAAACGGCGCTCATCGCGTCTGTGGGCCGGAAATCTGGAACGAAGCGCCGCCGAGTACTGCAATGACAACGCCCGCAATAATCGCCGTAACAAGACTCCGCAGCTGCCGTAGCGCCGGAAGATACGCCGAACGCCAGCGCAAGGGGCAGCGCCACCGCGCAAACAGTCAGGCCCGCCATGATGTCTTTTCATCAGCTTGGCGGTGTTGTAGCCCGAAAACTCCTGTTTCAGGTTCGTTAAATAGTTTTTTATCATGTTTCCTTCCAATAAATTGATTTTTCCGCATCATTTGCCGCTTTTTTACCGCAGCCTATTAACTATGTACCTGGCTAGGAGCCGCTTTTAATGCAAGGAAAAAGATACGCCCTTTTCTCGCGCTTTTCGCATACAGCCCGCGTGACACACACCTTATAAAAATCTTTACTTTTTTATCGAGAATACGCCGCTATACTTTGTACAAAATGAAACACGCAAAAAGCTAATTTGTGCTGGGGAACCTATGGAAACTTACCGGCATGCCCTGTGATTATAACAATACCCAACCATACAAAGTGGCTCTTCCTTGCGCCCGAAAACACACCATATGCGCTGCCGTTTATTCCTGCGCGGTGCAAAGCCCGCGCCCGTCGCTCGTTGTCACGGGCGGCCTGCACAGCGGGGAGTATCCCGGTCGCGGCGTGCAGCGGCTTTCGCCCAAGACCTCCGCCGGCAGCGTTTTTTTTGCACTGCGTGAACGAGAGACCGGCTTTTTCGCGCACCAGCGAAGCGCTCGTCCCGGAGGGCAACGTCAACCTAAACGGCGATTTTCCGGTGACTTAAGCGGTACGCCCGGCAAGTCTTGTAGCGTTCATGGAGCAGGAGATCATGCCGTTTGCGGATTATATTCTCCTTCGACTTGCACAGCGGTGGCGGAATGGAGCCGCTTTCACCTTGCCTGTTTTTCCCGTCACGGCGGGTGAAACGTGCTGCGCACTATCGCTTAAAAATGGCGGCGGCAACGGGGATTGAACACCTTGTGGCGTCTTCTGCAAAAAACGGGCTTTTACTAGCTTTGCCGCCCAGCACGGTGTGCCCGGCCTGCTTTTGGAGCGCGGCTACGGCGCCATGTGCCGCGAAGACGACGTTTAAATTACTGCACCGATGTGCGCGGTGTCTTAAGCCGTAAATATGCTCCCCGTGAGCCGAAAATACCGACAAAAAGACCGTCTGGCCGAAGGTGGATTATCTCGTCGCTGAGCATAAGGGCCTGTGGTACCCCACTGTAAAAAAAGGCGATATCCTGCCCGCAGGCGCGTTTTGCCGCCGCGCAGGCGCGCGGCGAAAACGTCGCAAAAGCGAAGTTTTCGCTTTTGCGAAAGGCTACGCCTGATTTGTTACAATTTCGGTAACAAAAAACCCGACGTCCGTAACAATTGGTGGTAACATATAGGCGTGCTAAGCGGAAGGGCGCGCAAAACGCGTTCGCCCGGGGAACCCCCATCACTTGCAAAACACAAAAATAATTGAAAGGGATTTAAAGAAATGAAGAAAGATTTTTCGCAATCGCTCTGGCTCTGGTCATGGTTCTCTCCATGGCTTCCGCCTTTGCAACTCCAGTGCGATCCTAAGTGGGATTGGGCTGGCACCACCTATACCTATGACTGCTGGCACCGCTCAGATCTTTGTAGACGAGTATGTTCGCCATAACGGCGGTGGCGGCACTTCATCGGCACCGACCACCAACAACATGGGTAAAAATCTGACAACATTCGTGGGGATGAACCACACCTCTAAGAAATTTTCTTCTTTTGTGATCTGAGAAGTTTCAATCTCTTGACCTTCAGAAGCGTTTCTCCTTCCGCAGTCCCGAAGGTTTCTTCTTATTTAGTCAACAGATCTGATCGTAGACAGCTTATACATCACGCTCAATCGCTTCGGATAAATCGACCGGATTACTCCGGCAACACCTGCGTCGTGAAACACGTTTCACAGCGTACCGCATTGACTGAGAAACTTCGCGAATCAGCAATACGTAATATTACGTATTGCTACCGACAATCACACTGAGAATCGGATAGAGCAGCATCATCATTGGCAGATAATAATAGCCGCCGAATGGCAGCGCGGCCGCTCATGCTCTCCCTTACCTTCGCCCGGTTCGTTAGTTCCCGCTCGGAGCGGGGTCCCAGACGAGCCCACGCGAGAACCAGCCGCACAGCACCTCGAGCACCAGACGGAGCGCCTCGCCGCGCTCATAGCGTGCTCCTCCTCCCGCAGAAGCTCGCGCAGCTTCCAAGCTCCCTCCGCCGTCAGACCGCTTGCGCACAGCGCGGCGGCAAACGCGGGCAGACTCCCGCCGCAGAGGGTATCATGGAACTTCCGCCCTGCCGGGCAAGATAGTCCCCCGCGCGATCAGCGGCTGCCGCGCTGCGGCCCGTTTTTTCAATGCGCAGAAAGCCTTGTCCGGCCAGCCGCGACAGAACGAAACAAAAGCGTCGTCGTGCCATCGGGTGGGTCTTTGTCCAGAATCGCGGCGATCTGCGCGCGCTTTGCCGGAGCCTCCTCGCATACCAGACGGAGCGTAACTGGAACGTAGCGTTGA
>VOFK01003278.1_pt1 | contig 24659 bp, 37 predicted proteins | sample 5384121 | NCBI WGS metagenome assembly VOFK01 (sample SAMN12384730, study PRJNA508395) | human gut metagenome | isolation source: healthy gut J | host: Homo sapiens | reverse complement strand
TCATTGTGCTTTTCGTTCCAGTTGCACACGTACTGTAGCATGGCGATTTGTTAAATGAATTTCATATTTAAATAAAAGAAATAATGAGACTTCAGGGCGTATAAAACAGCGTTAACTTTATTGATGTAAGCTTTGCGAGACCACTGGAAGACTTTCGGCCCGCGGCAGTGGCGTCATGAAAGTCGGCATTTCATTCAGAAAACAACACCGCTGGCATTCCAGGGCACTCAGAGGAGTTATGGGACAGTCCACGCCCTCTGATTTTGGAAGGAACTGCACTGAGAAAGTGCGCAGGAAGCTCCGGTGCCATCTCTACGGTATCAGCACGCTCCCGGCTGACCAGCAGGAGTGATCGGAAGTCGAGGAAGCACTGCACAACCGGCATATGGCGGCTTTTTCTTCACGGCATTATGCTTACTGAAATTTGAATGCGCCAGACTGGTACGGCAGGCTTTGAGCGAAGTGCTTTCAGGACTACTGAACCCACAGCGGTGAACGATATCCCATCCGCCGGGTGCCGTGGGCACACTCACCATAGTCTTACTTAAACCCATGGCGTCTACTTCTGATTGAAAGGACTGGACGGCGCACAGGCCGACCAGAGGCGTAACTGCGGGAAGTGCAGATGCAGATCTTTTATACTGCAAGGAGAAAGTGACCTGATGGCGCTTGAGGCTACTGGCTGACATCTGCCTTAAGCCCATAGGACACGCCCATGACGCTGTGCAGAGCCTGTACATTGGCTCATTCAAGCCGGCGTGAAGGAAAACAACGGCGCCGCCACTCAGCCTGGGCCGCACCGCTACCTTCACGGACATTTACATCCAGCGGGATCTGGACAACGGCACGCTGGACGAAAGCCGGCGCGCAGGAGCTCATCGACAGTTCATCATCAAGCACGGCTGGTGCGCCACCTTCACGTACCGGAATACAATGAGCTTTGTTCCGGCGGTGATCCCACCTGGATCACCGGTCTCTGGGCGGCATGGGCATCGACGGCCGCCCTTTGGTGACCCGCAACACCTTCCGCTACCTTCACCCCTCACCAATCTGGGCACCCCTGGGCCCAACCTGACGGTTTTGTGGAGCCAGAACCTCCCCCGACGCCTTCAAGCGCTACTGCGCCAAAATGAGCATTGACACCGACTCCATCCAGTACGAAAATGATGACATCATGCGCCCCATGTACGGCGATGACTACTCATCGCCTGCGTGTCCGCTAGGCGGTAGGCAAGCAGATGCAGTTCTTCGGTGCCCGGGCCAACGCGCCAAGAGCCTTCTGTACGCCATCAACGGCGGTGTGGACGAAAAAGAGCCTGCTGGTCATCCCCGAGATCCAGAAGCGACGATGACGAGGTGCTGGACTATCCCAAGGTGCTGGCGAACTACAAGAAGGTACTCTCTACGCGTTGCCGAGCTGTATGTGGACACCATCAATATCATCCACTTTATGCCATGACAAGTACGCCTACGAATCCAGCCACAGATGGCCCTCCACGATACGCTGGTGGAGCGGCTGGCCGCTTTCGGCGTGGCGGGTCTTTCCATCGCCGCCGACTCTTCTCCGCCATCAAGTTTGCCAAGGTGAAGCCGTCCGCAATGAAAACGGCATTGCGGTGGATTTCGGTCACCGGGGCGACTTCCCAAGTACGGCAATGACGATGACCGGTGGACGATATCGCCGTGGAGATCGTTTCCTACTTCTCTGCTGAGCTGAAAAAGCACGCGCTGTACCGGGGGGTGCCATTCACACGCTGTCCGCCCTGACCATCACCTCCAACGTGATGTACGGCAAAAAACCGGCTCCACCCCGACGGCCGCAAGGCGGGCGAGCCCTTCGCCCCCGGCGCCAACCCCATGCACGGCCGGGATGAGAGCGGCGCGCTGGCCAGCCTGAACTCCGTGGCCAAGATCCCCTACCGGGCCGTATTGTGCCAGGACGGTGTTTCCAACACCTTCTCCATTGTGCCCAACGCACTGGGCAAGACCGCCGAGAACGCCGCAGCAACCTGGTGCAGATTTCTGGACGGCTATTTCGTGCAGGGTGCGCACCATCTGAACGTGAACGTGATGAACCGTGAAATTCTGCTGGATGCTATGGAGCATCCGGAGAAGTACCCTACGCTGACCATCCGCGTGTCCGGCTACGCCGTGAACTTCAACCGCCTGAGCCGCGAGCAGCAGCTGGAGGTGGTCAAGCGCACCTTCCACGAATCCATGTAAGCACCTGCGGCATTCCGAATGTTCAGCCCGCTGTTTGAAAACAGCGGGCTGTATTTTATCTTTTTTTTTTTATTTGAGTGCTACGCAGCTTCCTGACCGGTTTCTGAAGCAAAATAGAACTCCCGGCGGCTGTTTCAACAGCCGGGGTCTTTTACGATTGCAGTCTCCTTATTCCACGCCCGGAAACGAGCCAGGGAACTCCCTTCGTCTCCTGCTGTCGGGTTGCCAAAGACCTGTGCCGGTGTGCCCTGCTCGCAGATCACGCCCCTGATGCATGAATACCACCTGCGAGCGCTGACGTCCCGGGCGAAGGCCATCTCGTGGGTGACCACCTCAGCATGGTCATGCCCCTCCTGGGCCAGCGCCTGCATGACATTCCAGCACCTCCCCCACCATCTCGGGGTCCAGGGCGGGAGGTGGGCTCGTCAAAGAGGAGGACCTCCGGGTCCATGGCCAGGGCCCGGGCGATGGCCACCCGCTGCTTCTGGCCGCCGGAGAGCTGCCGGGGCTTGGCGTTGATGTAGGGGGCGCCATACCCACCTTTCCAGATATTTCAAGGCCTGCTGCCGGGCCTCCTCCTTGCTGCGCTTGAGGACCTTCATCTGTCCCCACCATGCAGTTTTGAGGACCGACATATTGTTGAACAGGTTGAAGGACTGGAACACCATGCCCACATGGGAGCGGTACTCCGGGGCGTTGACGCCCGGCCCGCCACACATCGGCGCCGTGGTAGAGGATCTGTCCGCTGGTGGGGGGCTCCAGAAGGTTGACACACCGCAGCAGGGTGACTTGCCCGAGCCGGAGGCGCCGATGATGGAAATAACGTCGCCCTTCTTGACGGTAAAGTCAATATCCCGCAAACCTCATGGGTGCCGAAGGACTTGCCGAGGTGACGGATCTCTAAGATATTCTCGCTCATATCAGCGTCCTCCTCGTGCTGCCGTTGCGGTTTTTCAGGCCGATGCGGGATGTGGTTTCCCGCTTTTTTTCTCGCCGGTGTATTCCCGGTTGACCTCGTCAAAGGGTGTTCCCCGGTCGGGATGGCTGCCGCCGCCATCACCAGCTGATCTCCCCAGCTCGTAGCTGTCGGAGCCGTCCATGAGAACTCCAGCCGCAAAGGATCATGATGCGATCAGCGTCAGGTCGGTAGCCGATCATTTCACGGTGGCGGATGAAGTATTGTTGCTTAACGCTCACGATGATATTCGGTGCCTGGGGCGAAGAAACGCCGTAAAGCCGATGATGAACATAACGGAGGCAGCCCCCCACGTTACGATGTCTGGCCGGGGTCGATGGAGATGATGCCCCCGGACGGGCTGAGCCATATAGGCGATGTTGACGGACACCACCAGAAATGGGTCCAAACGCTGGCTCGGCCAGGGTCTGGCTGAAATCAGGGCAATGATGCCGTAATAGATGGACACCGCCATGTACGCACCGGTATTGGGGGCCCGGAACAGCGCGGCGGCGAAAAATATTGTCGAAACCGAGCCGCGTTTAGCTGGAGGAAGTGGGGGCGAGGTGAACACGTATGGGGACCATGGTGTTCAGGAACACCTCACCCGTTAAATCCGATGGCGCAGCCGAGCAGCCTTCAGCAGGGAACCGCTTTGGGCAGATCGTAATGTTCTTCACTGCCGTCCATACATGAATGGTACTTTGCCCCACAGCAGCAGTCCGATGAAGCAGCCGATCAGCCTGGCCATGGGTCACACTCACTTATTCGTTTTCTGTGCTGCAGTGGCGTGCACCTTGTACGGCAGCATCCACAGCAGAGAACGGTCCTGGGTCCGCAGGCGGCACAAACTTTTCCATGGTCAGTCTCCAAATCATCTGTAATCAGGCCGAGGCCCGAAACGGGGCCAACCTGATCACCGTTTCAAAGTGGCTTTGCCGGCTTTTTTGAGATCTCAGGCTGAATGGAAATAGCCTGGTCCATCAGGGCGTTGAACTGGTCCTCATTCAGAGCGGATAGAACCCGGTCATGGCGTCTCTCAGCTGGTCATTGCCCTTCTGCACGGCGATGCCGATGTTCACCTCGGCCCGCTCCTTCGGTGGCGAACTGGAAATCGCCGTCGGTGCCGGAGAAGTTCAGAATCACCAGATTGTCGTCCTTGGCGACGGGGCGGCTGTGAGCGGTGCATATCGGTGCAGACAAAGTCCACAGCGCCGGTCTGGAGCTGCATGATCATTGCGGGGGCACTGTCGGCAGGAGCCAGCTTGGTGTTCTCGATCTGGGGGCAGGCAGGAATCATACCAGATGGTGCCGGACTGGAGGTGTGCACTTGCCGCCGGCCAGGTCGGCGATGGACTGAGAGCCGTGGCGGGCGTACTGGCTGTTCTTGGTGGTCAGACCACGATGGTGGCGTAGTAGGGGCCTTCGCCATATCCACCTCATTCATGCGCTCGGCGGTCGTCATGGACTGGCCGGCGATGTTGGCGTCCATGGTGCCAGACTGCACGGCAACGGGGCACGGAATCCCACGCGGAGGACACTGATCTCAAGCTCCCAGCCATAGGTCTCGCAGATACGCTGGGCGTCATCACATCACGTAGCCGTTGGCGTAAGCGCCGGGACGTTGGAAATGGGCACCGCGCCGTTGGAATCGTCCATCTGCAGCCGGTTGTAAGGCGCGTAGAGAGCGCACTCCATGCCAACGGTGAGCACACCGTCCTCAGGCCGGGGATGGCGCTGGTATCCGTGCCGGTCAGATCCTCCACCAGGGGGATCTCCACGGTGGGAGCGGCAAGGGTGTGGTCTCCAAAGGGGGTGCTGTCATTGCTGGGAACTGCTGCTGTCGCCGCCGCAGGCGGTGAGGAGCCAGAGCCATGGTCAGGGCCAGAATTGCGCTCATCCATCTTCTTCTCATACTGTCTCCTTTGCTTGTCCGGCGTTTTCTTCCCCGCCGGCGAGAATGATTGAAAAAATGAACCGCTTTTTGCCAAGCGGTTCATGGAATATACGGAAAATCTGTCCCCGAAAATAGGACGTCTCCGAACAGCCAATGATAAAAAGCCACAAAAAATTCTTGTGACAGTCCGGCAGATCTTCTCTGCCGACCCAGCATCCGGACAACAGGCATTGTCCTGACACTTCGGTGGCCCCATTTTCCCCACTCCACGGCTGCGCCCTTGTGGAGAGTACTGATGGATACGCGCCTCTATCAAGCGATTCAATTTTTGATCGCATATTAGCACCGCTTTTCGCCATTGTCAACCATTTTTCCAAATTTTTAGTATCTTTAGGTGTTGGCAAAAACGGATGCTTTACAGGCTGATTTATGGTACTTTTCATGCAACAAACTTGTCATTAACGTTGCTTATGTTGAAGTCCAGACCGCTCTTGTCTTTTTCTGCCTCAAGTCCGGCTGCAATCCGTTGGATCTGCCGGTGTGCATATTCCTGACGGTCTGCTTCGTTCTCATGAACATCGTTACGCCATACTACTCCATCCAGATCTCCGGCTTCCGCGCGACGGTGCAGTATATGCTCTGGTTCTTCCTCATCACGCGCTGGTGCACAACGACCGGGACTTCATGCGCGTGTATCTGGCGCTGGTCATTCTGGCGGCGGTCATTGCGCTGCATGGCATGTACCAGTATATCGCAGCCGTTCCCATCCCGTCGAGCTGGATGACGCATCGGAGACCTCGTGCGCACGCGCGTTTACTCCATCTTCGGAAGCCCCAACATCATGGGCGATTTCATGACCATGTTCGCCCCCATGGCGGCAGGTCTGGCCTACTGCACGAAAAACCGGAAACTGCAGATTGCCGCGTGGATCTGCGCGTTCTGCATGTGCTTCGGCTGCCTGTTTACGATGTCGCGCGGCGCGTGGATGGCGCTGGCGCTTGCCATTGTGATCTTCGTGCTGCTGGTCGACCGGCGGCTGCTGGTGCTGCTGCTTGCGGCGGGGTGCATCGCGTGCACGCTGCCGTTTGTGCGCAGCCGCATCGGCTTCCTGTTCACGGCTGATTTCGCGGAGGCCAACACCTCCGGCGGCCGCGCGGGCCGCAAGCTCGTCGCGATGACGCTTCTGGAGCAGCGCGGAAAAGCGACCGGCGTGGGCCTCGGCATGTTTGGCGGAGCCGTCGCCATGCAGAATCAGGTCATTGACCATCAGGAGTATTTCTACGTCGATAATTACTATCTCAAGCTCATGATCGAGATGGGCTATACGGGCCTCGCCGCGTTCCTGCTGACCGTCCTCGGCTTCCTTGCAAACGGCTGCCGCGCGCTCTACCGCACGGCGCAGCAGAAAAAGCAGGGGCTCAGCCGCCTGTATCCGCTGTGCGCGGGGATTTTCGCCGGACTGTGCGGCGTGTTGGTTCACTGCGGATTTGAAAACATCTTTGAAGAGCCGTACATGATGGCCTATTTCTGGTCGCTGGCCGGGCTTCTGATGTGGGCGGGCTTCCTGCGCCAGACGCCCGGGGAGGTGCAGGCATGACGCCGATCGTTCTCGCCGTCCACTTCCCTGCCAAGCAGCTTGCAAAGCTCCGCATGGCGGCCATGCGGCTGGGTGCGAAGGTCCGCGTGGTGGAAAAATGGGAGTATCTCAACGCCGTCGGCGCACTGACCGGCGATCTCGCAGCTTTGAGAGCTTTTATGACGGTGAGGATTTCCCCGGTGAGCTGCTCGTCTTCGCGCATTTTTCAGATGCGCAGTTGAACCTGTTTTTGCAGGCCATACGCGCAGCAAAGCTCCCGCCCGTTGCACTGAAAGCCGTCCTGACGGACGAAAATAAGGGCTGGAACGTGCTTGAGCTGCGCGAGGAGCTGCAAAAGGAGCATGAAGCGCTGCACTGACAATCATGCAGAACGGCGCCCTGTGCGCACGGCATATGAACAGCACCCCATTTGTTAGGCAAGTATGATAACATACTTGGTACTAAGAAATGGGGTGTTTTTCAATGCCAAAAGGAGCAGTCAATCGGCGCCATACGCCAGAGCGCAAGAGGACTGTGATCGGGCGCTTCTTTGGAGCACTGCAGCAACCGCAGGATCAAGGCAAAGCTGAAGGGCCTGCCGTCTGCGATCCGCAGGCAGCAGGCCCTTTCGGCTGCTTGAACAGGTTGTGTTCATTATTTTGTCTAACTTTTGGGGGACACTTCATTTTTGCCGCCTTGTACGGGGTCAGACAATTATTTATCCTTCTTGGCCTTCTTCTCTTTTTCCTTCTGCTCCTTGCGGGCAGCCAGAGCTGCGGCCTTCTGCTTGGCAGCTTCCTTTTCCGCTGTGTTGTTGGTGGAAACGGCAAACTTCGCAAACTCGACGCGGACGCGGTCAGTAGTCGTTTCGATGACGATGGAATCGTCCTTGATCGAGACGATGTCGCCGATGATGCCGCCGATGGTCGTGATATTGTCGCCGACCTTCAGCGAGTCACGCATCTGCTGCGCTTCTTTTTTGCGTTTGTTTTCCGGGCGGATCATAAAGAAGTAGAACACTGCGATCAGCACGACGAACATGAGGATCATGGACGCGCCGCCGCCTGCTGCACCGGTGGAATCCGCTGCGGTTAAGAAAAGGTACATGGTCTTTCCTCCATATTTGAATTTCGTTTATTATATCGTGTCTGCGGCAACATTTCAAGTCGGCGCGACAGGATTTCTGAATAAATTTCCGTTTTATATTTTTTCCGCCAACTTTTGCGAGTACTCCGCGCGGAAATCGCCGAAGGTCCCGGTGTCAAGGCTGTCGCGGATACGCCGGGTCAGCGTATTATAGAAATACAGATTGTGCATGACGGACAGACGCATGGCAGCATCTCCTCAGCCTTGAACAGGTGATGGAGATACGCGCGGGAGTAGCGCCTGCAGACCGGGCAACACACTGTGGATCAATGGGGCCGTCGTCACGCGTGTACTTCGCGTTTTTGAGGTTGATGCTCCCCTGCCATGTAAAAAGCTTGGCGTGCCGCGCATTTCTGGCCGGCATGACGCAGTCGAAGAAGTCCACACCGCGTGCGACGGATTCAATGATGTTCGACGGCGTGCCGACGCCCATCAGATAGCGCGGCCTGTCTTTTGGCATATACGGCTCGACCGCCTCAATGATCTCATACATGACCTCAGTCGGTTCGCCGACGGCCAGACCGCCAATGGCGTAACCCGGCAGATCGAGTTTGGCAATCTCCTTCATGTGCCAGATGCGCAGATCCTTGAACGTCGCGCCCTGATTGATCCCCCAGAGCTGCTGACCGGGATTGACCGCGTCCGGCTCAGCGTTATATCGGGCAAGCGCCTCCTTGCACCGGGCAAGCCAGCGCGCCGTGCGCTCACAGGACGCCTTGGCATACTGGTATTTTGCTGGGTTTTCCACGCATTCGTCGAACGCCATGGCAATATCAGAGCCGAGATTCGACTGGATGCGCATGCTCTCCTCCGGTCCCATGAAGATCTTATGGCCGTCAAGGTGAGACGCAAATGTCACGCCCTCCTCCTTGATCTTCCGGAAGGCCGGCCAAGGAAAAAACCTGAAACCCGCCGGAGTCTGTCAGAATCGGGCCATTCCACGTCATAAATTTGTGCAGGCCGCCCATGTCGCGCACAACCTCGTCACCAGGACGCAGATGCAGATGATAGGTATTGGAAAGTTCGATCTGGGTTCCGATTTTTTCTAAATCTGCGGCCGAGAGCGCACCCGATGGTAGCCTGTGTACCGACGTTCATAAAAACCGGAGTTTGAACTGTCCCATGCGGACAGGAAAACTCCCCCTGCGGGCAGCACCCTCTGTTTTTAATACTTTAAACATAGTTACCTCAACTTTTAATAGATAAACATCGCATCGCCGATGTGTACGGGAGTCGGGAAAGTGAATAAACTGCACATGATCCTACTCCCTTTCATAGCGAAGTACGGCAGCCATGGCCACCGTACTTCCGGTTGAAATCACTTGCCATCAGGCGATGCCTTCCGCTTCTTTCGAATGCCGATATAAATATTCTGGCGCAATATCAATGTCACCGTCATTCCAGACAGTCACACCGTAGTCAATATAGACGCCCGCAAAGGTATGTTCATCGGCCAGCGGCGCAAAACCTGCATCTTTCAGCAAGGGTGTAAAATCAAAAACTTTTGCTTCGCCAGTTGTAAATCGGAGCCAGAGCCTATGACCGGGCAGCGGACGAACGCCGCAGACCTTGATGATTGGCTCCTGCTCCCCTGCATACGCAATTCCGTTAGAAATATACATAAGCGTTCCTCCTTATCTCAGCGGTTCGATTTTGCCGAACGGAATGTTCTGCACCGCCTTATTCCACGCGGCATAGAGTTCATCCTCGTGGATGGCAGCCCAAGCCTGCACCAGCTTCAACTGTTTGACTGGAAGACTTCCCGCGATCAATTCGCCATCCACGCCAACAGAGGCTTCGTACTCGTTGTAATAAACATGAAAGTGCGGCTTGTGGTGCTTGTCAGTGTCGCTGAAAATCATCTTGATAACGATGTTATAAAATCTGCAAAGTTCCGGCATGATCTTCTCCTCGCTTTTTCCGTGTTCAAAATCGCATCATCATTTGCTCCGGTAATTCTATTATGCCATATTATTTTTCTAAGTCAACAATGAACGTTTTTCTTGAACGAAAAAGTTACGCCGATATCAATTCTTCCCGAAATGTTTTATCAACATCGGTCAACCAATGTTACCATATGGTATTTCGTGCTTACCAATTGGTAATATTGCATAATTCTATTCTATCTAAGTAATGTTATTTTTATATAAAATCACGAGATGAACATCGCATCGCCGAAGGAGAAGAAGCGGTAGCGTTCCTGCACGGCAATGTTGTAGGCATTCAGGATCTTTTTTCGCGGTCTGCGAATGCGGAGACGAGCATGACGAGCGTGCTTTCCGGCAGGTGGAAGTTTGTGATGAGCGCATCCATGGCCTTGAATTTGTAGCCGGGATAGATGAAAATATCTGTCCATGCAGAGGCTTCATGGAAATAGCCGTTTTCATCGGCCAGAGATTCAAGCGTCCGGCAGGATGTCGTACCGACACAGACGATCCGTCCGCCCGCCCGCTTTGTTTCGTTGATGATATCCGCAGTTTCCTTGGAGATCATGCAGAATTCGGAGTGCATGTGGTGCTCTGTAATTTCCTCGGCCTTGACGGGACGGAACGTGCCGAGGCCGACGTGCAGCGTGATATACGCTTCCCTGACGCCCTTGGCGGCGAGCTTATCCAGCAGCTCCTGCGTAAAGTGCAGACCGGCTGTCGGCGCGGCGGCAGAGCCGTTGATTTTGGAATAGACGGTCTGATAGCGCTCACCGTCCTGCAGTTCTTCCTTAATGTACGGCGGAAGCGGCATCTTGCCAAGCCGTTCAAGCACCTCAAGGAAGATTCCCTCATAGTGGAACTGCACAAGCTTGTTGCCGTCGTCCCTCTCCCCTACTACGGTCGCCGTCAGATCGCCGTCTCCGAAGGACAGCTCTGTCCCGGTGTGCGTCTTGCGGCCCGGCTTCGTAAGGCACTCCCAGATGCCGTTTCCCTGATCCTGAGCAGCAGCACCTCGACCGCGCCGCCGGTCGGCACCCGATGGCCGAGCAGGCGTGCGGGCAGCACACGGGAGTTGTTCATGACCAGGCAATCTCCTGGCTGCAGAAGCTCAAGCAGGTCGTAAAAATGCCGGTGCGTGACCTCGCCCGTTTTCCGGTCGAGCGTCATGAGCCGGGACGCGTCGCGGCGCTCCAGCGGCGTCTGCGCGATCAGCTCCTCCGGCAGATCGTAATAAAAATCATGTGTTTTCAACAAATACAGCCCTTTCCAATACGCCGATTTTTCCGCGATTCACATTGACAGGCAGGAATGAATATGATATGATGAGGCAGCTGGAATTCGCGGACATTTGTCCATCGTGCAAGAACATCTTATTTCTGCACAAACCAAATATATTATATTACATTCCAAAATGATATGCAACCGGAACTTTCCGGCGAGTTTGAGGATGGGAGCTTTCATCATGGAGAAATTCAGAGTCGGTATTATTGGCGCAACGGGTATGGTCGGGCAGCGGTTTGTGCTGCTGACAGCAAATCATCCGTGGTTTACCCCGGTTGTGCTGGCCGCCAGCGCGCACAGTGCAGGCAAGACCTACGCGCAGGCGATTGAAGGAAAATGGCATATGGCCGATCCCATTCCCGAAAGCGTCAAATCCATGATCGTAATGGATGCCGAGGCGGACGCGGAGGAGATCGCGAGGCAGGTCGACTTTGTCTTCTGCGCCGTCAATATGAAAAAGGACGAGATCAAGGCGCTGGAAGAGAAATACGCGAAGCTTGAATGCCCGGTCGTGTCCAACAATTCTGCCCATCGCCACACGCCTGATGTTCCGATGGTCGTACCGGAGATCAACGCCGACCACATCCGTATCATTGACGCACAGCGCAAGCGGCTCGGCACAAAGCGCGGCTTTATCGCCGTCAAATCCAATTGCAGCCTGCAAAGCTATGTCCCGGCACTGCACCCGCTGATGAAATACGGCGTAGAAAAGGTGCTGGTCTGCACATATCAGGCAATTTCCGGCGCAGGCAAGACATTTGAAACATGGCCGGAAATGCTCGACAATGTAATCCCATACATCGGCGGCGAGGAGGAAAAGTCCGAGCAGGAGCCGTTGAAGCTCTGGGGCCATATCGAAGACGGCAAAATCGTCGATGCGACAGAGCCCAACATCACCGCGCAGTGTCTGCGCGTGCCTGTGTCCGACGGCCATATGGCAGCTTGCTTCGTTTCGTTCAAGGGCGAGAAGCCGTCGATGGAGCAGATTAAGCAGACTGGGCGGCATTCTCGGGCCGCGCACAGGAATTGAAGCTGCCGTCGGCTCCAAAGCAGTTCCTGCACTACTTTGAGGAAGCCGACCGTCCGCAGACGAAGCTCGACCGCATGCTTGAGGGCGGTATGGCCGTATCTATCGGGCGTCTGCGCCCCGATACGCAGTACGATTACAAATTCGTCTGCCTGTCTCATAATACCCTGCGTGGGAGCAGCTGGCGGCGCAGTTTTGCTGGCAGAACTGCTTTGCGCGGAAGGATATATCACAAGAAATAATCCCGAAGGGAGCGATTCTTTGAAAAAGCCCATATTTGAGGGCGTTGCGACTGCGCTCGTCACGCCTTTCAAGCAGGGTACGATCGATTTTGCCGTCATGAACCAGCTGCTGGATCTCCAGCTTGCAGCAGGCGTTGACGCAGTTGTTGTCTGCGGAACGACCGGCGAGGCATCTACCATGACAGACAACGAAAAGCTTGCACTGATTGCGCATACAGTCAAATATTGTGCTGGACGATGCGGAGTCATCGCCGGAACAGGTACAAACGACACGGCTCATACATTGCAGTTGAGCCGTGTCGCTGCGTCTATGGGCGTGGACGCGGTTCTTCTTGTAACGCCCTATTACAACAAGTGCACGCAGGCAGGATTGATCGCGCATTATACGGCAGCAGCTGACACCGTTCCCTGCCCCGTGATCGTCTACAACGTGCCAAGCCGCACGGGCGTGGACGTCTCGGTCGAGACGTGCCGAACGCTCTGCGAGCATCCGAACATCGGCGGGATCAAGGAGGCCAGCGGCAGCGTCCCGAAGGCCATGCGCATTCTGGATGCTTGCGCGGAGGAGCTTCCGCTCTGGAGCGGAAACGACGATCTGACCGTACCGCTGATGGCAGTCGGTGCACGGGGTGCGATCTCCGTTTTATCCAATGTACGGCCCAAGCTGACACTGCAAATGGTCCGTGCCTGTCAAGCTGGCGAATACGCGCAGGCGGGACCATATGCAGACGCTCTGATGGGCCTTGTAGACGCGCTTTTCTTGTGAGGTCAATCCGATTCCGGTGAAGCAGGCGCTGGCGCTGGAGGGCATTCCGGCAGGTCTGCCGCGCCTGCCGCTGACGCCCTTGAGCGGTTCGCATCTGCCCGTTTTAGAACAGATGCTGTCCGCCATGCCGGAGCCATAATCCACAAGGTTCACCATAATTTTTTTAAACAGAAGCCGCAAAAAGTTATTCACACTGTCAACAGATTTGTCAACACGCGAAATTTCCCACATATTTCGACAAATACACGTCTTTTTGCTAGCATCTTACAGGAGCGAAAAACGAAGAACTTTCACGACATAGCGCACGGATATTGTTTACATAACGCTTTTTATGCAGGAGTTTTTGCAGGACTGCACGCAAAACGCCCGGCGGCAGGTACTGGCCGCCGGGCGTTTTTATTTGAGTGTTTCGCTGTGATTAAGAACAGAGACGCTGTAGAGGAACAGGACGTCCTGCGAGTTAAACGTCAGCCAACTGCCAAGACCGTTCCGGCTGCACATAGCGGATATCGACCAGCGTGATCTTCGCATAGGCCTCAGTCAAAAGCGGCGCAAGACTGCTGGCAAATGAATCACGGAAGATCACAAGTTCACGGTCCGTATCCGCGCTGGGGTTTGTGATCGTGAGCAGGGATTTTGATCCGGAGAGGAACATGGAATACGGGTCCCCCTTCCAGCGCAGGCATGATCATACACTGGCTCAGTACCGCCTGTCTCATAATCGTAGACGGTGCAGCTGCCAAGCGTCTCACTCGTCAGATAGCGGAGTGTATCCGGGGCAAGCGGCAATGCCGACTGGCCGCAGTAGACGCCGTAGAATGGCGTGTCAGCCGTCACCGTATCATATTTCTCCGACAGTTTCACACCCATTGCTTCTGCTAATTGACTTGCAACCGGCACAATCGCCTCTTGTCTCCAGTGCAGATCAGTACGATAATAGCTGTTCAGAGACAGCACTGGCATCAGGTCGATTGCTTCCGCATAAGGCATATTCTTCTGAAGCAGCGCGGAAAACGCACTGTAGTCAAGCGACGGATAGCCATTCTGCCGCGCAAGAAACGCGCCCTTATCCGGGATAACAGCTTCATAGATTCTGGCATCTGTCCCGGACAGGTACGTTTCATAGATAGTCCGGAAGCGCTCTGCGGCATGGAGGACGGAGGACTCGTCCAACGGATATTCCAGCTTGGCGGCATAGCCGTCCGCAAGATAGATGCCGTTGTTATCCTTTTCGCGCAGCATATCCAGCAGAACGGCGGCCTTGAGCCGCCGGAAGCCGTCACGCAGCGGGAACTGGTCGAGCGTGTAGGATTTCAAATTCCGTCATAAACTTGCCGTTTAAAATAGAAGCAGCTGTCGCCAGCTGGTTTCTGCGTCAGCTTCCGGCGTTCACTCTGCGAAACCGCATCGTCTGGCTTCAGGAGGCTCCAAACCAGAAATCCGAGCAGGAACGCAGCCGTCAGGCAGACGACTGCATGATTCTTTCGTTTTCCATTGGCCTCCCCTCTAAAACCGGAAATACAGGAACGGGTTAAACGAGCCGTCAACCAAGAAGGCTGTACAGACAGCAAGAAGTGCAGTTAGACCGACTGGCTCCAGAACCGCAAGCGCCGTTTTTCCTGCTCGGCTGCGCTGGACTGCTGCACACAGGCTTTTCGCAAGCGGCGTTGCGCCGGCAACGGCAAGCAGGAGCAGCACGGTGCAGCTGTGCAGCTCGTACACGCTTTCCGCACTGACTAGCGGAAGACCCCCGCCACCAAACATGGCGCGGATAGACTGTGCGGCGTCCTGTACGCTGGACGCATCAAACAGCACGAAGCCGAGCGTCACAAACAGGAGCACATAGACGTGGTTCAACACGTGCAGCTTTTGAAGTCCACGCAGCAAAAACAGCTTTTCCGCCGTGAGTAGGATTGCGTACAGGAGGCCCCATAGGACAAAATTCCACGCCGCGCCGTGCCACAGGCCGGTCGCGAGCCAGACAAGCAGGATATTCAGCAGCTGCCGGGCGCTCCCCTTCCGGTTTCCACCCAAAGGAATATAGAGATAGTCACGGAACCAGGAGCCGAGCGAGATATGCCAACGCCGCCAGAATTCCGTGATGCTGCCGGACAGATAGGGGTACCGAAAGTTCTCCGGAAACCGGAAGCCGAAAATCCGGCCAAGGCCGATGGCCATGTCGCTGTAGCCGGAGAAATCATAGTAGATCTGCAAGGTGAACGCAATCGCGCCCAGCCAGTAATACAGGACCGGAAACAAATCGGCGGACGCGCGGAAGCTTGAAACCAGCTCTCCAAGCAGATTGGCAAGCAGGATCTTTTTCGCAAGGCCCAGAACAAAGCGCCGCGCACCGGAGGCCGCCTCCGATACGCTGTGTTCGCGTGTTTTCAGCTGCACGGCGATATCGGAATAGCGGACGATCGGCCCGGCGATCAGCTGCGGGAACATGGCGATATATGCCGCAAGATCGATGAAATTCCGCTGTGCTGGTACCTGTCCCGCGGTACACGTCCACGGTGTAACTCAGGATCTGGAACGTATAGAAGCTGATGCCGACCGGAAGCGCAAGGCGCAGCAGCGGCACGGACAGCCCGGTCAGCGCGTTCAGGTTTGCGATCATGAAATCGGCATACTTGAAATACGCAAGCGTCCCGAGGCTCAGGAGAACAGACAGGACCAGAAACAGCTTCGCCCGCCTGGTATCGCGGAAGCGCTCGATCAGCCGTCCGAAAATATAGCCTTGCAGGATGGAGACGAGCATGACCGGCAGATAGCGCGGCTCACCCCAGCCGTAAAACACAAGGCTCGACAGGAGCAGCACGCCGTTTTTCGCCCGTTTGGGTACGAGAAAGTAGACAAGCAGGACAGCGGGGAGAAAATAAAACAGAAACGGAACACTAGAAAACAGCATGGCGGCCCTTTCGGTTTACATAAATTAATTTTTCACGCCACGATCGGCTCGTCAGTGATGACAACAGCGCCAGAATACGCGGCCTGCAGCTTGTCGCGGAAGGTGTTGACGAGATCCTCCGCGCCGAAGCACGAGATCAGATAGTTGTCAACCGAAACGACGATCAGCTTGTCCGGGAAGCCGCACATCCACTGCTTGTCCATGATATAGTCCCGGATTTCCTTTGCCGCCTCGTCCAGCTTCCCCGCATCGGTCAGGCGCAGCGCACCGCAGGTGAAGGTATTGCCGTTCATCATGTGGAACAGCGACGCGCCGTCATCCGCCATCGCAACAACGGATGCAGGGATGCTCAGCAGATACTCGACATCGGACGCGTTTTCAAGCCGACTGTTCCAGGCTGGCCGTCGGTCATGTTGGCCTTCGGAATAATCGCCGCCCGCCGCAGGGAATTTTTCGTCTTCGGAATAGCTTGCCCAGACGGTGTTCAGGATGGTCAGCGCGTCGGAAATTTCCGACGCGTCCGGCTGCGCGTCAGACTTTGCCGCACAGGCTGTCAGAGAAAGTGCCGCCAGAGCGGCCAGAAACATCGCAATCAGTTTTTTCATGTTGGAACTCCTTTTGGAATCTTTTTTTCTGGCGCGGGATTCTCCGCGTCCACTCTCCCCACAGACGCGTTTTTGTGCCGCAGGTTCTGTCAGTATACGCGATAGTTGTGAACGTTTCGTGAATGATCTGCGGGCGAGGCACAAATCGTGCCTGCCCGCATGGAAGCAAAGGAGTTATTTTACAAGATACCGGTGCAGCATCGCTGCAATCTGTGCGCGGGTCGCTCGACCGCGCGGCAGGGGTTGCCGTTCGAGCCCTGCATGACGCCTGCTCCGCAGGCCCACTGCATGGCGGGGAACGCATAGTCGGAGATTTCCGCTGCGTCGGCATAGCTGAGGATATTTGTATCTCGCCAACACTTACATCGACTCCCTTGTACTTTGCGTACCGGTACAGGATGGCCGCCAGCTGTTCGCGGGTAATGGAATCGTTGGGCCGGAAGCTTCCGTCTGCATAGCCGGTATAGACGCCGCTCTGTGCGGTCCATGCGACAGCCTCGGAATACCACTGACCAGACCCTGACGTCTGTAAAAACGCGCCTCGGCAGTCGGTGCAGGGGGCTTCCCTCCATGCGCCAGAGAATTGTCGCCATCATCGCACGGGTCGCAGTCAGATGCGGACCGAAGCGGGTATCGGAAACGCCCCTGCATCACGCCTCTTCCGCAGACGAACATCACGTCGTCATAGAACCAGTCAGCGATAGTCACATCCTCGAAGAAACGATTGCGTGTCCATGCGGCATATACCGTTTTGTCAGCATCCAGTGTAACGGAAGTCACGCGCTGCGTCAGCGCCTCATCTGCGTACCAGCCATCGAACGTATAGCCATAGCGATAAGCAGAATATTCCGCAAGATCAATGACTGTGCCCTTAATCTTAACAACCGGCTCAAGCGAACTACCACCGTTTGTCTCAAACGTGAGTTTATAATAGGGCAAAACGTAGCCGCCAGTTACAGGAAGCTCTCTTCTGTTTCCTCATAATTGCAGATCGTACAGCTGCGTACCCTTTTCTCCCTTTTTGTCGAGGTCGGTCTGCGTACAATCGACCATTCTCCAAACCTGTGTACTCCCATATCCTGATATGATCGCAGCGGGCGCAGACATGCCAATGTCTCTGCTCGTTTGTAATCCACTCTGGCTTATAAGTATGACCAAGCGGCTCACCATACTTCTTGCCACAGAATTCACAGGTCGCCTGCTCTGTGCAGGTTGCTTCGCCGCCGGAGCAATTCTCTGTTTCTGTGTGGATGGCATCTCTCGAGCAGACGCGCGTATGCGTGCCGTTGTCGTTGGATGTCCACGCGCCATAGTCATGTCCAAGCGGATTGCCGTACTCAAAGGTTTCCGTTCCCTTTCGCCGCAGACAGTGCAGGACTTGTAATAGACCGCTTTTTTCCGTGCAGGTTGCGGCGGATTTCAGGTACTTCTCTTCTGCTGTTTCAGCGGTGAAGTTGTGCGCCTTCATTTCACCGTATTCACTGCCGCAAGTCTCGCAGACCGCTTTTGCAGTGCAGGTCGCTGTGCCGCCGGTGCAGTTGCCCGTTTCCGTGTGAGCGGCATTTCTGGAGCAGGTACGGGTATGTGCCGTCACCGTTGGAAGTCCATGCGCCATAGTCATGTCCAAGCGGGATTGCCGTACTCAAAGGTTTCCGTTCCCTTTTCGCCGCAGACAGTGCAGGACTTGTAATAGACCGCTTTTTTTCTGTGCAGGTTGCAGCAGATTTTCAGGTACTTTTCTTCTGCTTGTTCTGCCGTGAAGTCATGCGGCAGAAGATCACCGTATTCCGCCTTGCAGTCCTCGCAGACTGCTTTCTTTGTACAGGAGGCTGTGCCGCCAGAGCAGTTGTCCGTTTCCGTGTGGCTTGCATCTCTGGAGCAGACGCGCGTATGCGTGCCGTTGTCGTTGGAAGTCCACGCGCCATAGTCATGTCCAAGCGGATTGCCGTACTCAAAGGTTTCCGTGCCCTTTTCGCCGCAGACAGTGCAGGACTTGTAATAGACCGCTTTTTCTGTGCAGGTTGCAGCAGATTTCAGATACTTTTCTTCTGCTGTCTCAGCCGTGAAGTCATGCGGCAGAAGATTACCGTATTCCGCCTTGCAGTCCTCGCAGACTGCTTTCTTTGTGCAGGAAGCTGTGCCGCCGTGATGGGCGGCTCTTTCTGCTTCTGCCTGGCAGCAGGAGTAGACTTTCCAATGGTTTTCACCGTCATGCTGCCAGTCGCTCAGTACGCCGGTGTGGTTATCAGGGGTCCTTTTCGCCATATTCAAAGGTTTCCGTTCCCTTTTTCGCCGCAGATGGCGCAGGACTTGTAATAGCACTGATTGCTGCCTTTGGAGCAGATAAAGCAGATGTTATTTATGACTGTGCCGGAAATGACGTTACCATGGGGCAGGCTATCCGGTATGCACGCAAGGGCAGCACAATCATTCTTGTGGCCGTTTTTGCAAAAATGGCCTCTGTTGATTTGGCTGTTCTGAACGACCATGAATTGGACCTCAATACGACGATGATGTATCGCCATGAGGATTATGTCGATGCCATTTCGTTCGTACATAAGGGTCTAGTTCAGCTGAAGCCGCTGATGAGCCGTCACTTCCCGTTCCGTGCTTTCCATGATGCCTATGTCTATATTGATGAAAACCGCGAAAAGACTATGAAGGTGCTCATTGATGTGGACGATTTGCGCGAAGACAATCTTTCTCCTGCGTCAGGCCCGGATTTGAAGCCAGCTATCGATCATATTTGATCGGAGAAAATGCTATGAGGAGTATTTGTATGCATGCAGACAAGCAGTTCCGCAAGGAATTGATGTCTCTGGCGATTCCCTTTGCACTGCAGTGGCTTTTGAACGCGCTGGTTGGCGCGTCAGACGCCTTGATGCTCGGCCGACTGACACAAGAATCCATTGCCGCTGTGTCGCTTGCCAATCAGGTATCCTTTGTGCTTTCCCTTTTTATTGGCGCGATTGTTGGCGCGATAGGCGTGCTGGTCGCACAGTATTATGGAAAAGGCGATTTTGACACTGTACGGAACCTGCTGAGCATGGCGCTGCGTTATGTACTGGTACTGACCGTTATTTTCTTCTTGCTGGCATTCTTTCTTCCGGAACACCTTATGACCGTATTTACGGACGAGCAGGACTTGATTGCCATTGGCGCAAGCTATCTGCGCATCGTCAGCTTTTTCTTATTTATTTCAGGGCGCCTCACAGTGCTATCTGATGCTGATGAAAGTTGATGGCAGAGCCAAAGTCAGCGTTTGGATCTCCGCTGTTACCGTCGTGGTGGACATGACCGCAGATTATTTTCTAATCTACGGCGCGGGCAAACTCCCGGCGCTGGGCGCAAACGGTTCCGCCTATTCTACGATTGCAGTTGAGGTAATTGCTCTTTGCTGGTGTGTCGCAGCCTCTTATCAAAAGGGACGCATTCACCCCAATAGTCGGAGTCTTCGCTTTTTCTCGCCCCGTCTGGAAAAGGATATGCTATGCATCGCATTTCCGATGCTGGCAAGTTCCCTGAGTTGGGGACTCAGCATTGTCGCGCACTCGGTCATTATCGGCCACATGGGAACAGATGCTACTGCCGCCTATTCAGTCACGAATGTGGCAACAAGCCTGATCCAGTGTCTGAGCCAAAGGCTTTGCCAACGGCGCCGGCGTCATGCTCGGCACACTTCTGGGGCAGAACCTGTTTGAGAAGGCAAAGGAATATGGCAAGCGCTTCTGGATCATCGCGCTTCTCTGCGGCTTTGCAAATGCAACTCTGCTGTGCGTTATCGGCCCACTGATCTATCACTTCTATGTTCTGGAGCCAGCCGCAAAGCATTATCTGATTCAAATGCTTGCATACAATGTGCTCTACATGTTTGCGTACTCGTTCAACGCAATCTTTACATGCGGCGTTTTTCCGGCAGGCGGAGATGCAAAAATACGATGCGGTCAGCGTATTGATTGCAACGTGGTGCCTGGCGCTTCCGATCTCTGCTTTGGGCTGCTTTGTGTTCCGCTGGCCGGTCATGGTCGTTTATATGGTCATGTGTGCCGATGAGATCGTCAAATTCCCGTTTTTACTGCCAAGATACAAAAAATATATTTGGCTGCGGAATTTAACGGTAGAATCTTAAAAACATTCTTAGAACTACATACAGAAAGAGGCGCTGATATTTGCATATCAGCGCCTCTTTCCTTTATAATTCTTTTTATTTACGCTCCATGGCGCAGAATCCATTCTGCCCAAGGGTGAGGGTTTCGCCGGTATATTCGGCGATGCCGCCGCCGAGGAGGATCGTTCCGCTATGCGGAAGCGTCCATGGATTTTCCGAGCGATTGCAGCAAACCGCCACGTTTTTGCCCTCGTACTGCCGCAGCAGCATCAGACGTCCGCCGCCCGCTTCCAATACCAGAACCGTGCCGCGCCGCAAAGCGGGCGTGCTTTTTTAACACGCGCCAGCGATTGATAGAATGAAACCAGATTTCCGTCTTCCCTGCCCCACGGATAATACGCGCGGTTGAACGGGTCGCGGTAGCCGGTCATGCCCGCCTCGTCGCCGTAATAAATACACGGCATACCGGGGAGCATAAACTGTAGAAATACCGCCATTTTAAGACGTTTTTTCCCTTCTGCAAGCTGCTCCGCCGTAAAGTGCCGCCGGGCCAGCTCTGCCCGGTCGCCGTCACGCGGATCGAGAATCGCGTTGATGGCGCGCGGGGTGTCGTGCGTGGACAGAATATTCATCACAGCCTGCAGCACATCGGGCGGGTAATTCTCCGCAATCGTGCGAATAGACGCGCCAAGTCCTGTCCCGTCATCCTCCCCGCGCACATAGCGCAGGATCGCCTTCTGCCATGGGTAATTCATAACAGAATCCACTGCCGGTCGGTAAAATATCGGCGGCGGCAGTCATATGCAATTTTGTTGGACGCATCCTCCCAGACCTCACCAATAAGAAGCGCGTCCGGCTTGACCTGACGGATACGCGCACGCAGACGCGCGAGAAATGCGTCCGGCAGCTCGTCGACGACGTCCAGCCGCCAGCCGTCCGCGCCAAGCTTCAGCCAGCGGACGACGACACTGTCATCACTGTCAATGATATAGTCCATATAATCCGGGTTCAGCTTGTCAATGCACGGCAGCGTCGTGATCCCCCACCAGCTGTCGTAGACGTTTGGATACTGCTTGAACCGGAACCAGCCGCGGTACGGCGAGGCCGGGTCATGGATCGCCTGCTGAAAATACGCGCTGCGGCTGCCGACATGGCTGAATACGCCGTCGAGAATGATCTTCATGCCCAGCGCGTGCGCCGCGCCGCAGAGCGCGCGGAAATCCGCCTCCGTGCCGAGCATGGGGTCGATGCGCTTGTAATCACAGGTATCGTACCGGTGCGTCGACCATGCATAGAAAATCGGATTGAGATATAAAATCTCCACACCGAGCGCGTGCAGATACGGAAGCTTTTCGCGGATGCCGTTCAGATTTCCGCCGTAAAAGTCATTATTGAGCACCTCGCCGTTGGCGTTCGGCAGATAGACCGGCACATCGTCCTTGTTCTCATGCACCCAATATGGCTCGATCTTCCCGGCCAGGTCACAGGCTCCGGCCTGATAAAAACGATCTGGGAAGATCTGATACATGATTGCGCCCGCGCAGTCGTCCGGGACGGGGAATTTGTCCTCCAGGACACTGAGCTGCCAGAGGCCGCCGTCTTCCATGTTCGTGTCGCTTTCGCCCTGCTTGAACAGGCGGAACGCGCCGTCCTGCGTGGTGATATGGAAGTAATAGAAATACAGTCCGGCATCGGAAATCGTCAGCTCTCCGCCCCAGGTATCGTAGAGCGTATCGTCCAACTGCTTTGCAAACGGGACACAGCGCAGCTCCGCACCGTTTTCCGCCTGCAAAACGAGGCAGACCGCCGTTGTGCGGCAGGAGCACGGGATCATGATGTGCAGCGTGCAGACCTCCTGCCGTTTGAGCGTTCCGAAGGGCGTTTTGAACTGTGAAAGCTTGCTGTCGAATAGAATTCTCATGTGGCGTACCGTCCATTTCATCAGGGAAGGGCCGACGCCTTGTCGGCCCCTTCAGAATATTTCTGTGGTGCTTACAGATCCCAGATTTCCTTGGCGTACTGCTTGACCGAGCGGTCAGAGGAGAAAATACCGGCTCTGGCGATGTTTGTGAGAGACATTTTTGCAAAGCGGGTGCGGTCCTGATAGATCTCGACTGCATGCGCCTTAGCAGCCTTATAACTTGCAAAGTCCGCGACAGTCATGTAGCTGTCCGCTGCGCCGAAGCGCGGTGTCAGGAGCGAAGCGGCAACATCATCGAAGCGCTGCCCCAGTACGCCGGAGGTCAGCATTTGCAGGACTCTGTCAAGTTCCGGCGTCAGGAACTGGCGCGGGTCATAGCCGCGCTGCCAGAGCGCCTGTACCTCGTCAGCCGTCATGCCGAACAGGAACATATTCTCGTCTCCCACGCGCTCACGAATCTCAACATTTGCACCGTCGAGCGTGCCAAGCGTGACCGCGCCGTTGATCATCAGCTTCATGTTGCTGGTACCGGAGGCCTCCTTACCCGCAACGGAGATCTGCTCGGACAGATCAGCCGCGGGGATAATGATCTCCGCCAGCGAGACTTTATAGTCTTCGATGAAGACCACCTTGAGCTTGTTCTGCACCTGCGGGTCAGAGTTCACAAGATTGGAAACGGCGACAATAAGCGAAATGATCTGCTTGGCCAGATAATAGCCTGCGGAGGCCTTGGCCGCGAAGATGAATGTCTGCGGATAGACCGGCTTTTCCGGGTGATCCTTGATATCGTTGTAAAGCGTCAGGATATGCAGGACATTCAGCAGCTGGCGCTTTATTCATGCAGGCGCTTGACCTGCACATCGAAGATCGAATCCGGGTCGACGTTGACACCGTTGTGCTTCGCGATATAAGCGGCAAGGCGTACCTTATTCTTGCGCTTGATGGCCTGCAGATTTTCCAAAACATCAGGATCGTCACGGTACTGGAGCAGCGCTTCGAGCGCGTTCGCGTCGTTCAGGAAGCCGTCGCCGATGAGGGACTGCAGATAGCCGGTCAGCGCCGGGTTCGACTGGCACAGCCAGCGGCGGTACGCAATGCCGTTGGTGATGTTCAGGAAGCGGCTGTGATCGAGATTGTAATAATCCCTGGAAGATGGTTTTTTCAAGAATATCCGTGTGCAGCTGCGAAACGCCGTTGATCTTATGGCAGCAGGCCAAACACAAATTCGCCATGCGGACCTCGCTGTTCGTGACAGCGGCCATGTAGTCCCACTTGCCGGGATCGTTTGGGTAGACGCAGTGCAGCTTTTCCATAAGGCGGCGATTGATCTCCTGGCAGACGGCGTAAATGCGCGGCAGCTGCTCCCGGAATAGATCGACCGGCCAACGCTCAAGTGCCTCGGCCATGACGGTATGGTTGGTATAGGAAAGCGTCGCGCAGGTGATCTCCCACGCGCGTTCCCAGCTGTAGTCGTGCTCGTCAACAGCAGCCGCATAAGTTCGGGCACGAGTGCCGGGTGTGTATCGTTGATGTGCACAGCGACCTTGTCAGCCCGAAGGTTATCAAGCGTATGGTAATGGTTTTCAGATGCTCGTTCAGAATCGACTGCAGTGAGCTGGACACCAGCAGATACTGCTGGCGCAGACGCAGACGCTTGCCGTTGATGGCGGTCGTCCGCCGGATAGAGAACCTTGAAATCGCCTCAGCCATGGTGTTCTGCTCAAGCGCGGACATAATCGCCGCGCGAAAAGGCGTTCATGTCGAAGCCTGCGGCATGACTGCGACCAGAGCGTCAGCTTGTTGACGGCCGGCCGTAAAGCCCGAAATATGTAAAAAGTCGTGCGGCACCTGCCATCACGGACTGGATAGCCCACCTGGGGCCGTCTTTGAACTTGTCGTCCATCCATTCCATGGACCTGGCTGCCGAAGCGGACTCCACAGCACTCATCCTTGCGCGGGTAGCCACACGCCGCTATCCCCAGCCAGTTGTCCAACCGAATTTATTCCAGCCGTCGACGATCTTCTGCGGAAGATGCCGAACTCATAGCGGATGGAAAAACCCGTCACCGGATA
>VOFK01002073.1_pt1 | contig 24688 bp, 29 predicted proteins | sample 5384121 | NCBI WGS metagenome assembly VOFK01 (sample SAMN12384730, study PRJNA508395) | human gut metagenome | isolation source: healthy gut J | host: Homo sapiens | reverse complement strand
GAACATAAATGATCAAAAACCTTTCGGAAATCGAAGTTGCAAATCGCAAAATAGAGAATATCAATATTTTTTATAACACATCTATTTACAAAATGCAAGCGGATCTACTAAAGTTCAAAATAGAGGATAGAAAAACGATGAAGCGACATCGAATACGAAAGGAAGAAATGCAGATGAAAGAATCAAACTACAAGAGCTACGACGAACTACCGCTGTTCCTGAACGCGGCAACAGTGGCAAAGGTGCTGGGCATCGCACCGTCGAGCAGCTACGAGCTGATGCACGAAAAAGGACTTTCCCGCGCTGCGAAGCGGGAAGCGGATCGTCGTTCCGAAGGAAGCATTCATCCAATGGGTGGAGCAGCACACGGAGGAACTGAGTGAAGCGAAATCTCTGGCCGACATGCGATTCGGTCAAGGACTACTTCCCGCTGCCGAAAGAAATTTTCTCGCTGAGTCTGAGCGCGGCAGAGATCGCAATCTACGCCTACCTTCTGTTCTGCGAAGATCGGCAGACATTCCAATGCTGGCCAAGCTACCGAAAAATCGGTGAAGCGGTTGGGTTGAGTCCGAACACAATCCGCAAACACATCCGGTCGCTCGAAGAACTCGGTCTGCTCGTCACAGAACCGACGATGGTTACGACGAAGGATGGCTGCAAACGCAATGGCAACCTGCTGTTCACAATCCGACCGATTCAATTCGCGCTCCAACAGGACTATGACCGGCAGATGCAGAAGCTGGATGAGGACATGGCAAAGAGGAAATATGCCGATTTTATTGAAAACACAGATTGAACGCACAGCCAAAGCGCCAATCCCAGCCTGTCACGCCCGTGTCGGCAGTTTGTGCGACTTTCAGGACACAGTCGAGCGTGTACCCGCCGGAAGCCCGAAGACCGGACGTTGCACCGCCGTGCGGGAGCGTTGGCGAAAAATGCTCGTATTGGCAAGAACGGCAGCGGGGAAAGTTGCTTGCGGCAAACGTGGAACACGCCAAAATGGGCAGAACCTGGAAATTTTAGACGCCGCGACGAGAAAGCAGGACAAAGCCGCGGGGTCGTGCGCGCCCCGCAGCGGTCACATCTGCCCGCCGTGCGGGCAGTTTCGGGGATTTACGAGGGCGTTCCAAAAGCAGCGAAAAACAGCCCTAGGGCGTTGCAGAATGAAAAAAGCCCGCCGTTTCAAGGAAAACAGCGGAGTTCCAACGAAATTTACGAGGTGAATACAGAAAAATGGTAAAAGGAAAAGAAAAATTCGCGCTCTGGCTGACACCGGAGTGCAGACAGCTCGTTGACGACTGTTATGCGGACGATCAATGCCAGAGCCGCAGCGAATACATCGAAAAAGCAATCTGGTTTTATTCCGGTTTTCTGCACGCGGAAAAAGCGGAACACTACCTGCCAAAGGTCTTGCAGCAGATTCTTACCGGGACGCTGGAACGGTTTGCCGAGCGCATTGGACGGCAGCTCTTTAAGCTTGCGGTCGAGCAAAACGTCAACAATCATATCCTTGCTTCAGACACGGATATCGACGCGCGGAGCTATCAGAAAATGCGTGGACTTAGCATGGATGAAGTCAAAAGAACGAATGGAAGAATCGATTTTGAAGATGCACTGTTGAGCGAAAGGGGCGTGTGAAAATGTCAAAGCTGATTCAAAAAGCAGGCTTTCTGAATCCAAAACGTGCCGGACGTTATATGAATTACATCGCCACGCGCGACGGCGTGGAGCTTTTGGACGAAAACGCGGACAGCATTTATATGCGCTATATTGCCACACGGCCTCGCGCGGAAAAGCACGGCGAACACGGCTTGTTTGGAGCCGAAGATGCTGTTGATCTGGAAAAGACGTTGGGCGAGTTGAAAGCGCATGAGGGCAATGTCTGGACGATTATCTACTCTCTTAGGCGGGAGGATGCTGCACGCCTTGGCTATGACAATGCGGAAAGCTGGCGGGCGCTGCTGCGCTCCAAGCAGGCGGATTTCGCGGAAGCCATGCAGATTCCACCGTCGCAGCTTCGCTGGTATGCGGCGTTTCACGACGAGGGTGAGCATCCGCATATCCACATGATGCTCTGGTCAGATGATCCCAAGTATGGCTTCCTGCGTAAAAACAATTTGCGGCACCTGCAGTCTGTGCTGACCAATACGATCTACGCAGATGAGCTGAAAGAAGTCTACATTCAAAAAGACATTGCCTACAAGGATGTGACCGAAGCAGCGAGAGAGACCATGCGAAATATCATAGACCGGATAGAGCATATTGCAGAACCACCCTTGTCTATTCAACAAAAGCTGCTGGAGCTGGCAAACGAATTGGCTTCCGTCAGCGGCAAAAAGCAGTACGGCTATCTCAAGAAGGCGCTGAAGGAACTGGTGGATTCCATCGCGGACGAGCTGGAAACAATACCGGAGGTGGCGGCGTACTATGCTGCATGGAACGGCCTGCGCGACACGCTGGAGGGCTATTATAAAAGCACGCCCCGGCAGCACAACCCACTCTCACAGCAGAAAGAATTTCGCGCAATCAAGAATGCGATTGTCCAGGCAGCGGAACGTTTGAGACTTCAACTTGAAGAATCTTCTGCACAGACTTCGGAAGATACGCCGTTTGCAAATGAAACTGCGTCTGCGCAGCCGGAGCAGAGAAAGCAGCTTTCATCCGACTATCTTCTGAATGCCACGGCGCGTTTGTTCCACCAAATGGGGCAGATTTTCCGTGACAATGCCGCGCCGCCCAGCAATCCAATGGGCATCCGCATCGACTCCAAGCGCCGCAAAAAGCTCATCCAAAAGCGGCTGGCAATGAGACATAAGCAGGACGACCATGAGCAGGCACAGGGCTATGAACAAAGTCTGTAAATCCTGAATGTCTTGGGCGTGTAATACAAATGAGAATATGAGTTTACATAACTATTTCCAAGAGCGCAGTCAGAACTACTTCTGGGGGATTTAGCGGCGCAAAAACTGCGCCGCAGTAAACAAAGAATAGGCTTTTCTACTGAAATACAAATCTCTGAAAAATGTCCGAAATTTTCAAAAATTTGCTAGACTTTATTACTTTTCTGTGGTAGTTGTTTGTGTTACCAAAACGGAAAGGGGAACACAGATGGCAAAAAAGCGGGCAAACGGGGAAGGCAACATCCGCAAGCGGAAAGACGGACGCTGGGAGGGGCGCTACACGGCAGGCGTTGACCCGGAGACGGGGAAGCCAATCGCAAAGAGCGTCCTCGCGCGGACGCAGCGCGAATGCAAAGAGAAGCTGCAAAAGGCGATGGAAGAACTCGAAAGATCGACATCACGAAGCGACGCGACTACACGGTAGGCGAGTGGGTGCAGATCTGGTATGAGAATTACGCAAAACCGTCCGTCCGCGCATCCACGGCGGCCTATTACAAGAACTACATCGACCAGCATATCGTGCCGCGCATCGGGGACGTCAAACTGACGGCGCTCACGACGCTGCAAATCCAGAAATTCTACAATGAGACGAAGGCGCACGGCAGAGTGCAGCGGTACGAAAACATGGACGATCTGAGTCTCAGCAATAAGACGATTCGCGGGCTGCATACGATGCTGCGGCAATGCTTGGAGCAGGCGGTGACAGAGCGGCTGATTCCCTACAATCCCGCAAACGGCTGCCGCCTGCCGAAGAAGGAAAAGAAGAAAATGCAGATTATCCCGCCGGAGAAGATTCGGGATTACCTGAAAGCGGCGGAGGAATGGGGCGTCCTGCCGATGTTCTATCTGGAACTGAGTACCGGCTTGCGACGCGGGGAACTGGTGGCGCTGCTGTGGAGCGACCTCAACTTGCAGACGAAAACGCTGACCGTGTCCAAATCCGTGTCGCGCGGCAAGGGCGAGCTGGTCGTGACAGAACCGAAAACGGAAAATTCGGTTCGTGAAATCTATCTCAGCGACGAAGCAATTCGACTGCTGGTCGAAGACCGCAAGAATCACCCGTTCAGTCCGTATATGTTCCCGTCGCCCAAGACTGGTGGAATGTATGGTCCGGACTGCGTTGGAAGGATTCATAAGAAGTTGCTCGAAAAAGCCGGAATTGAGGAGCACGTCAGATTTCATGATCTCAGACACACATTCTCGACGTTGGCAATCCAGAGCGGCATTGACCCGAAAACAGTCGCGGAGATCCTCGGTCACGCTTCCGCGGAGTTTTCACTGGATGTCTACACTCATGTGACAGCAGGGATGAAAAAAGAAGCCGCACAGAAAATCAGCGGCTTCATGGCAAGCGTCGGATGAAAACAGCGAAAAATAACTGCGCCGCCTGCCGGAAGTGCTCCGGCAGACGACGATTTGAATGAACAATTATCCAACGCAAGCAGGAATTTCGACCGGCGTCCCAATTTTGTATGGCTCAATACTTAAAATGCAATCATTTGATGCTGCACCATATGCTCGCGTCCGTTCAATTTCAACAACTTCCTTAATTGAATCTACGGACACAACAACGGTAAGCCCGCTATTTTCTTCGCTTATCATTCTATCTCTGTGTGTTTGGGTGCTACATAACACTTCGCGATATGGCAAATAAGCGCTTACTAGTCCGATTAGGTTTGCAGAAGTATTATAGGGAGTATCTGTAATAGCTATATTTTCTGGGCGGCTAATAGCTGGACCACCTGAGTTTCCGGGGAATGTAGTTGCATCAATTAAAAAGTTTCGAGAACTGGAGTCATGGTAGACATTCTCTACTCTTGAAATACAACCCATTCTGCATACAGGGGTTTTAACAGTACTATTAACAAAGTCGCTAGCAATACTCACGGGGAAGCCAAGCGTATATGCTAGTCCTCCTTCACAAACTCCGGTATCACGCATTTGCTGCAGTGTAAGGGTATGGTGCCTTAAATCGAAGAACGGAAGCTGAGCACCTTCCGATAGCGCGGGGTTGATATTAATATGGCATGCGATCACATCTGCAGCTGGATGAGCGCTGTAATTTGGAGTGCTATTTTCGGAAACCAGGGAGAGCAAGTATGCCTTTACGCCATTTTGGAGATTTACCTGCATCACCATTTTTTCTTCATTTTCGACAACGTGCCTATTTGTTATGAGGTATGTACTAAATTTCTCATTCCCCGTCCTGAGTCCCTTCGTACCGACCAACGACAAAGCCTGTGGCGCACCATCGTGGATTTGAAATTGGGAGTCTACCAAGTACGACAGTTGCTTCCATAAAAAAACGCGGAATAATGGACATGAATACACCTCCTAGTTTTTTAGATGTATTCATTATAGCATATTTCGACTGTTTTCCATGTTATCAGAAAAAACTGAACATTTTCTAAACAAAACTACAGTATGATTTCACTGCTAGCAGCAATGCTTTGATAGAACAGATTAACGGCAAAGAAATATACCACGTATTTGAAGAATGACGAGATTCTGATGTATGGGACAAATTAAAGAATATGGAAAAGAAGCCGCGCAGAAAATCAGCGGCTTCATGGCAAGCGTCGGATGAAAAAAAGAACAGAAAAGCACACGCCGCCTGCCGGAAAGCTCCGGCAGGCGGCAAAATTTATCTTCCGGCGCTTTCCGCTCCGAATTGCCGTTTGGGTCGGGTTTGGGTCAAACGGAAAAGTCGCAGAATTCTCCGTCGGAAAATGTTCTGAAAACGCAGAAAAATCTGGTTGAAATCAGAAGATTTCAACCAGATTTGGTCGGAGTGTCGGGATTCGAACCCGAGGCCTCTTGGTCCCGAACCAAGCGCGATACCAAACTTCGCCACACCCCGTCAGCTCGAGTATTATAGGGGATTTGCGGCAGTTTGTCAAGGGCTTTGCATGAAATTTTCTCGGGCGCATATAGTTCCCTGAGGAGGTGCGTGCAATGAAGCAGACGCGTGACAAATCCTGCGGCAAAACAGACCGGCAGCCGGGGGCGTGGATCTCCCGGGTGTATCTGCTGCTGGCGCTCGTGATGCTGGTGCTGACGCTCAAGACCTGCGTCCCGGCGGTGGACGCCGCGCTGACCCGGCTTTCCGGCGCCGCGCGGCAGACGAAGACCGTGCAGGCGTTCGCAGCCCTGACGGAGCGGCTGCGGGAGGGCGAGCCGGTGCAGGAGGCCCTGTCCGGCTCGTTTGAGATCCTGACCGGTGCCGGAAATTGACCTCCGGCCGGGCTTTTTCATGTTTGCGATCGTCCTTGCCGCGCTCGACCGGAGCGGGTCGGTCCTGCCGATCCTGTACGCCATGGGCGTGCATGAGCTCGCGCACGTCGTGATGATGCTGGCCTGCGGCGGCCGGGTGCGGCGGCTGACGCTCCGCTTTGCCGATCTGCGGATCGATGCGGCCGGTCTTGGCTACCGGCAGGAGCTGCTCGCGGCGCTGGCGGGGCCGCTGGTCAACCTGGTCTGCGGGGCGCTGTTCTGCATGCGGAGTCCCGCCTTCGCGGCCTACAGCCTGATGCTCGGAATCTACAATCTGCTGCCCGTCTGGCCGCTGGACGGCGGCCGGGCGGTCCGCTGCGCCTTGGCGCAGCATCTGCCGCTGGCGCGCGCCGAGGCGGTCTCCCGCCGCAGCAGCTTCGCGGTCTGCGCGGCGCTGCTGCTGGCGGGGATCATCCTGACGTTTTTCCGCCGCGCCGGGCTCTGGCCGCTCGGCACGGCGGCGTATCTGACGCTCCGGCTGCTGACGCTGGCAAAGCGCACGGGCGAATAGCGCCGACAGGCAGTTCCGGCCGCGAAACGGAACGTTACCGGTTGCTTTTTATGCCCGCAGCGGTTACAATGAAATGAAATGCAACGAATGAGAAGGAACGGCCATGACAGATCAGATCCACAGGATACTCACGCGCGTGCAGAAGCCTGCGCGCTACGTGGGCGGAGAATACAACCAGATCGTAAAGCGGAAACAGGACATCGACGTGCGCGTGGCGTTCTGCTTCCCGGATACGTATGAGATCGGCATGTCGAACATCGGCATGCGCATCCTCTACGGCGTGATGAACGAGATGACCGGCGTCTGGTGCGAGCGGGTGTTCGCCCCCTGGGGCGATATGGAGGCGGAGATGCGCGCGCACCGGCTGCCCCTCTGGGCGCTGGAGAGCCACGACCCTGTCCGCGATTTTGACCTCGTCGCCTTCACGCTCGGCTACGAGATGTGCTACTCGAACGTGCTCAACATGCTTGAGCTTTCCGGACTGCCGCTGCTGGCCAAAGACCGCAAGGGGCTGGAGGGCATTGTCTTCGCCGGGGGCGTCTGCACGGTAAACCCGGAGCCGCTGGCCGATTTCATCGACTTTTTCTCCATCGGCGAAGGGGAGGAGAGCACCCGCGAGATCATCGAATGCTACCGCGCAGCCAAGCGGCAGGGCCTGAGCAAACAGGAATTTCTGCGCGAGGCGGCGAAGCTCGAGGGCGTCTACGTCCCGTCGCTCTACACGCATACTTACAATGATGACGGCACCCTTGCCGCCATTACGCCCGCGCCCGGCGCGCCTGCGCGCGTGAAAAAACGTATCGTGCAGGATCTGGACCGGGCCTATTTCCCCACGAAGACCATCGTTCCCTCGACCCAGATCGTCCACGACCGGTCGAATCTGGAGATCTTCCGCGGCTGCATCCGCGGCTGCCGGTTCTGTCAGGCGGGCTTCTGCTACCGGCCGATCCGCGCCAAATCCGCGGATACCCTGTGCAGACAGGCGATCGAATCGCTCGAGGATTCCGGCAACAGCGAGATCACCCTCGCCAGCCTCTCGACCTCCGACTACCGCGAGCTTGAGGCGCTGGCCGACGGTCTGCTCCGCTACTGCGAGCCGCGCAAGATCAACCTCTCGCTGCCCAGTCTCCGCGCGGACAATTTCTCGCGCGAGCTCATGCTGCGCATCCAGAAGGTGCGCAAGAGCGGCCTGACCTTTGCGCCCGAAGCCGGGACGCAGCGTCTGCGCGACGCCATCAACAAAAACGTCACCGAGGAGGAGATCCTCTCCACCTGCGCCACGGCCTTCTCCGGCGGCTGGAACAGCGTGAAGCTCTATTTCATGCTGGGCCTGCCGACCGAGACGGACGAGGACGTCATCGGCATCGCCGAGCTGGTCTATAAGATCCTGCAGGTCTGGCGGGAAAACGGGAGCGGGAAGAAGCGCGGCCTGTCCATCAATCTGGCCACGGCCTATTTTGTCCCCAAGCCCTTCACGCCGTTCCAGTGGGCGGCGCAGATCACGCCGGAGGAATACCTGCGGCGCGTGCACCTGCTGCAGGCGAACCTGCACGCCAAGTGCGTCGACTACCGCTATCACGAGTCGGATCTCAGCCGCCTCGAGGCCGTCATGGCCCGCGGCGACCGCCGCGTGGGCAGAGCCCTGCTCGAGGCGCACAACCTCGGCTGCAGGCTCGACGGCTGGGACGAGTATTTTGACTATGAATGGCTCGAGGCCTTCCGCCGCGCCGGGCTCGACCCGGACTTCTATACGACCCGCGGCTACGGCGTGGACGAGATCCTGCCCTGGCAGACCATCGACGTCGGCGTCACCACGAACTTCCTGCTGCACGAGCGCGAAAAGGCGCTGCGCTCGGAATCCACGCCCGACTGCCGCACGCACTGCAACGGCTGCGGCGCCCGGCGTCTGAGCGAAAGGGGGCTGTGCGATGAATCGCCTGCTGTTTGAAAAGACCGGCGACGCGGTCTATATCTCGCATCTTGACCTCATGCGCATCTTCCAGCGCGCGTTCAAGCGGGCGGACATCATGATCTGGCACTCGCAGGGCTTCAGCCCGCGGGCCTATGTCTCCATCGCCCTGCCGCTGCCCGTCGGCTCGGAGAGCTGCTGCGAGATCCTGGACTTTGAGATCCAGGACGGCTCAGTCGACCTTGAAAAGCTCCCGGCCCTGCTCAACCGCACCATGCCCGCCGGCATCCGCGTGCTGCGGGCCTATGAGAGCGCGGTCAAGATCAAGCACCTGACCCGCCTGCAGGCCGAGATCACGCTTGAGTATGACGCCGGCGTGCCTGAGACGGCGCAGAGCCGGATCGCGGCGCTGTTTTCCGGCGGTCCGGTGCTGGTCAAGAAGCGCACCAAGAGCGGCGGCGAAGCGGAGCTGGATCTGCAGCCGATGATCTTCGCGTGCAGCCTCCGCCAGCCGTCCCGGCAGGAGCTGGAGCTGACCGTCCTCGTCTCGGCGCAGAATCCCAGCTGCAATCCGCAGCTGCTGGTGAACGCCATCGAGGCCTATCTGCCCGAATGCAAGCCCGACTTCGCCCGCATCCGGCGGCTCGAGGTCTACGACGAGCAGGGCGAACCGTTCCGATGAACTCCAAACGTACCGCAACCGCAAGAGAAAGAGAGAACCCACGATGCACGGACATGTGACCCTGATCAGCTGCAGCCCGGAAGCGGCTGCGATCATCGCCTCCGGCGGCCGGATCTCCACGATGGACGGCACGGCGGATGAAATCTACGCCAAGTCCCTCGCCGCCGGGCAGGAAAAAAATGAAAAGCTCATCGGCAAGGTGCTCTCCTCCGGGCACACGTCGGTGCTGGAACATTGTTATGTAAACTTATCCTTCGAGAACGTCTCCGTCCTCGCCGAGCAGTTCCTGATCGAATTCCGGCTGGCGTCCTTCACGGTCAAATCCCGCCGGTATGTCGATTTTTCCGGCGCGGGCTATGTCGCGCCGGACTTTTCCGACCCGGCGCAGGCGGCGGCCTTCGACGCGGCCGTCCGGGCGCTGTTCGGGATCTATGACGAGCTGGAGGCCGCGGGCGTGCCGAAGGAGGACGCGCGCTTCGTCCTGCCGTACTGCTTCTGCAGCAATTTCTTCTGCTCGATGAACGCGCGCGAGCTCGTCCACGTGATGAACGAGCTGACCTACGGCCGCGGCAGCGGCATCCCGGAGCTGCGCGCGCTCGGCGAGAGCCTGTTTGCCCAATGCGAGGCGCGGCTGCCGTTTTTGGCCCTGCGCAAGCCGGAGGTCTACCGGCGCACGCCAGACTGGACGCCGCAGGCGGCGCAGCCGCTCGTCCCGGACGCACCCGTCACCGTATTGTCCGCCGCGCAGGATGCCGGGCGGAAGATCTGCGACGCGTATCTGCTCGCGCGCGGCCTGGCCCCGCAGCCGCTACGGGAGGACGAGCAGACCGAGCTTCTGAAGACGCTCCTTGCCCGGCCCCGCCGCCGGGAGCTGGAACAGGCGAGTTATACGCTGCTCTTCGGCGGCCTCTCGCTCGCCGCGCTCACGCACCTGACGCGCCACCGGATGCAGTCGCTCTGCCCGCCGCAGCTGCTGCAGAATATCCGGTATGACCGCTCCTGCCGCAGAGCGTCCGGGACAAGGGGATGGAGGCGCGCTACCGCAGCGCCTTCGAGCTGGCCGGACAGGCCGCGGCGCAGCTGCGCGATCGCGGCGCGGACGAGTCTGCCCTGTGCTACCTGATGCTCAGCGGCCAGACGGTCCCTGTGCTCACGACGATGAATGCGGGCGAGCTCTATGTCTTCTTCCGCCTGCGCTGCTGCACGCGCGCGCAGTGGGAGATCCGCGACGCCGCCTGTCAGGCGCTCGCCGCCCTGCGCGAGGTCTCGCCGGAGTTGTTCCGCCTCTATGGCCCGACCTGCTTCTGCACCGGCAAATGCCCCGAAGGCAAAATGACCTGCGGCCGCCAGGCCGAAATGAAGCGGAAATTCAGCGAATAAAACGAACCGCCCGCCGAAATGGGTGGCCGAATAAGACAGACAACAGGCACAGCGGGATCATCCGTTGTGCCTGTTCTTGCATCATTTGATTTTGCGCGGGCATCCCTTGCCTCTCCCTTTGGGAGAGGTGGCTGAGCGCAGCGAAGACGGAGAGGGGAAACGCCTGAACGAGGCTGCAAGGCCCTCTCAGTCGCCTGCGGCGACAGCTCTCCCAGAGGGAGAGCCAAGATCGCGTGTAGGCATGAGCTTTTTACGACTATCTATCAAAACGGCGGGCGGTTTTGCATCGATCCGGTCAGCTTCCGGAGAAGCTCCTGCAGTAGGGCGGCGAGGCAGCAGCGGTCGCAGGCGGGCTTGCGCGCGGCGCAGACGGCGCGGCCGTGCAGCACGAGCCGGTGGCAGAAATCGGACGATTCCTCCGGCGGCAGGATCGCGCGCAGCTGCTGCTCGACCTTCGCCGGTTCCTTGCCGCTGGCCAGACCCAGCAGATTGCAGATGCGGATGCAGTGCGTGTCGCAGACGACGGAGCCGGGGCGCTTGTAAATATCGCCCAGCAGCAGATTCGCTGTCTTCCGCCCCACGCCCGGCAGGCGCAGGAGCGCGTCCATCGTGTCCGGCACTTTCCCGCCGTATTCGTCCCGCAGCATCCGGCAGGCGAGGACGATATCCTCCGCCTTGTGCTTGTAGAAGCCGCACGAGTGGACATAGGTCTCGACCTCGGCCACATCCGCCTCCGCGAACGCGTCCAGCGTCGGATAGCGCGCGAAGAGCGCGGGCGTCACCAGATTGACCCGCGCGTCCGTGCACTGTGCGGACAGGCGCACCGCGATCATCAGCTCGTAGTCCTTCCGATACTGCAGCGCGCAGACCGGATCCGGATATTCCTCTTTCAGCGCGGCAATGATCCCGGCCACCCGTTCGGCAGTTTCCATGCGTTTGCCCCTCCCTGCGTTGCGTTTGTCGTATTGTATCACAAATGCGGCGGAAAGGGAACCGTCCGCTTGTAATTGGCAGCAGAAGCCGGTATAATACGAGAAACAGAAAAAAAAGGAGGCGGGCGATATGTATCAGCCCCTCGCGGACGCGCTTCGTCCGCAGGAACTTTCCGACGTCTGCGGCCAGCAGCACATTCTGGGCGAAAACGGCCTGCTGCGCCGCATCATCGAATCCGGCGCGGTGCCCAATATGATCTTCTACGGCCCTTCCGGCACGGGCAAGACGACCGTCGCCAATCTGATCGCAAAGAAAACACAACGAAAATTATGTAAACTCAACGCCACGACGGCGTCTTCCGCCGACATCAAGGAGATCTACGCCCAGCTCGATACCTTCCTCGCGCCGAACGGGGTGCTCCTGTACCTCGACGAGATCCAGTATTTCAACAAAAAACAGCAGCAGACCCTGCTCGAATACATCGAAAACGGCAAGATCACCCTCATCGCCTCCACGACGGAAAACCCGTATTTCTACGTCTACAATGCGATCCTGTCGCGGTCCACGGTCTTTGAGTTCAAGCCTGTGGAGAAGGCGGAGGCGCAGCGGGCGGTGGACCGGGCGCTGAACTTCCTCGAGTCGCGCGACAGCGTGACCATCGTCCCCGAGCCCGGCGTGACGGGCCATATCGCCCAGTCCTGCGGCGGCGATATCCGCAAGGCGCTCAACGCCGTCGAGTTCCTCTATACCGCCACGCGGCCGGTAAACGGCGTCGTCACGCTCACCATGCAGGACGCGAAGCAGGTCTCGCAGCGCTCGGCCATGCGCTATGACAAAGCCGGCGACGATCACTATGACGATCTGTCCGCCCTCATGAAGTCCATCCGCGGCTCCGACCCGGACGCCGCCGTGCACTACCTCGCCCGCTTCCTCGAGGCGGGGGACCTGCCCTCGGCCTGCCGCCGCATTCTGTGCTCCGTGGCGGAGGATATCGGCCTTGCCTACCCGCAGGCCATCCCCATCGTCAAGGCCTGCGTCGACAGCGCGCTGCAGCTCGGTCTTCCAGAGGCGCGGCTGCCGCTGGCCGACGCTGTCATCCTGCTTGCCACCGCGCCGAAGTCCAACTCCGGCTGCATGGCCATCGACGCCGCCATCGCCGACGTCAAGGCCGGGAAGACCGGCCCCGTCCCGCGCGAGCTGCAGAACGTCCACGCCGACGGCACAGGCTTCGAACGCGACCAGGGCTATCTCTACCCCCACAATTTCCCCAACCACTGGGTCCGCCAGCAATACCTCCCCGACGTCATCAAAGACCGCACCTACTACACCTACGGCGACAACAAAACCGAACAGGCCGCCAAGCGATATTGGGAGGAGATCAAGAAGTAGACGACACAAAGCCTCCCCTCCCAGGGGAGGTGGCTCGGCGAAGCCGAGACGGAGAGGTCGTACCAAATTTGCAGCAACCTCTCAGTCACCTTCGGTGACAGCATCCCTATATCCCCCTTTTGTCCCTTCGGGACATTTCCCCCTGATAGGGGAATCGGCCCCTGGAAGGGGAGCCAAGGGGCTGCCTGCATGGGGCAGGCGATCAGAAGATCGTCACCGCCTTTGCGCGGTCCGGGGTGCCGTAGCGCCAGAGGTCGAGATGGCCTTCGGTCCGGGTGTAGACCAGCGCCTGCGGCGGCAGCGCTTCGAGCGGATGCAGGACGGTCAGCTTGATCCGGAGCGTCTCGGGCAGGATGGCCCGGATGAACACGCAGACCGCCTGCCCCGGCCGCAGCCGCCCGTCCGTCTCTGCCAGCCCGCACAGGTTCGGCGTCAGCGCGATGAACGCCCCGTAGTCCGTCACCGTGCGGACGACCCCCGTCACCGTCTGCCCGGCCCGGAAGCGCGCGGCGTTTTCCTGCCACGTGCCGAGCAGCTCGCGCATCGTGAGCGTCACCCGCCGCTGCACCGGGTCGAGCGTGCGGACCGCGGTGAAGATCCGCTGGCCCACCCGCAGGCAGTCCGCCGCGTGCGCCGGACGCGACATGCAGATGCGTCTCGTGCCGAGCAGCCCCAGCGCGCCGCAGCCGATGTCGCAGAACGCGCCGAACTCCGCCAGCCCCGTCACGACGGCGGGCAGGATCTCTCCCCGGCCGCTGCCGGAGCAGCAGATCCAGCGCCTGCTCCTGCGCGCTGCGGCGCGACAGCCGCGCCCGCCCGTCCGGGAAAATCCCAGCACATGAAAGCACACCGGCCGCCCGACGCAGGAAAGAATGGCAAGGTCCCGCGTCTGCCCGCCGGCGATGCCGCGCGCGCCCTCCGCGCGCTCGATCACACCCTCGCAGCAGCCGAGCGGCACATGCAGCGCGTGACGCTCATCACACAGCACGGCCCGCGCCTGCAGGACCCTGCGCTGCTGCATGGCGAGCAGCAGCTCCTCTCTGGTATAGCCCTCCGGCTGCGGATGCAGCCCTTCCGGAAGCATATGATTCATAAGATCCCCCCCAATTCCTGCTCCAATATATGCAGGCAGGGGAAGAAAAGGAGATACGCCATGGACGTACAGGTCAACGATATCCTCGTCATGAAAAAAGAGCACCCCTGCGGCGCGAAGCAGTGGCTGGTGCTGCGCAGCGGCATGGATTTCCGCCTGCGCTGCACGGGCTGCGGGCATGAGCTGATGATCCCGCGCAGCAAGGCGGAAAAAAGCATCCGCCAGATTCTGCGCGGCGGGAAGCCAATCTGACAATACAAGGAAAACCTGACGAACGAAAGGCCGCAATTCCGCTTGGAATTGCGACCGCTTTTTTTGCCTCCGCGCGCTAAGCTGGACTGGCCGGGACAAACAGGGGGAGGCGATGGAGATGACGGTGTACGCCGACGAGGCGTTCCTGCTCAACGGAGCGGTGGACTATCTGCTGCTCGTCTGCGCGGCAAAGCTTGGAGGCGGGCGCATCCTGCGGCTGCGGCTGGCGCTGGCGGCGGCGTTCGGCGGCGTGTACGCCGCGGCGGCGCTGTTCCCGGCGCTGGCGTTTGTGCGGCAGCTGCCGGTGAAGCTGGCGAGCCTTGCGGCCATGCTGCTCATCGCGTTCGGTGCCGGACGCGGGACGCTGCGCACGGGCGCGCTGTTCTTCGCGGCCGTCTGCCTTCGGCGGCGCGGCGGTCGCGGCGGCGCAGCTGTTCGGCACAGGCGTGCTCGTGCTGCCGGGCGGAACGTTTTACGCGGTGAGCGGGCTGGGACTGCTGCTTCTGGCGGGGATTTTGTACGCGCTTTGCTACACGGTCTTTGCCTGCACGGTGCAGCACGGCGGCGAGATCCGCACGCTGCAGCTGCGCCTTGGCGGGCGGAGCGTGCAGGTCCGGGCGCTGCACGATACCGGCTGCACGCTCCGCGACCCGATGACCGGCGAGCGCGTGCTCGTCGCCGAGGCGGGCGTGCTGCAGGCGCTGTTGCCGGAGGCAGGCGTCACGCCGCAGGCCCTGGCCGACCCGGCGGCGCTGCTGCTGCGGCTCAAAACGCGCGACCCCGCGCTTCCCGCGCGCCTTTTGAGCTATCGGAGCGTCGGCACGCAGGCGGGGCTGCTGCTCTGCCTGCGCTGCGAGGCGCAGGACGGGACAGGGGAGCAGAAGCGTTGCCTTGCAGCCTTTTCCCCGACGCCCGTGTCGGACGGAGGAAGCTATCATGCATTGATCGGAGGAGAGATCGGATGAAACTGGAACTTGTTCTGCAGAAGCTCGGCCTCATACAGCCGGGGAAGATCATGTACATCGGCGGCAGCGACGTCCTGCCCGCGCCGCTTAGGCCCGAGGACGAGCGCCGCGCGATCGAGGCGCTCGCCGCCGGGGACGAGACGGCGCGGCAGACACTCATCGAGCACAATCTGCGCCTGGTCGTGTATATCGCACGGCGGTTTGAAAATACGGGCGTCAATCTCGAGGACCTCATTTCCATCGGCACCATCGGGCTCATCAAGGCGGTCAATACCTTCCGGCCCGACCGGAATATCAAGCTCGCGACCTATTCCTCACGCTGCATCGAAAATGAGATCCTCATGCACATCCGCAAGATCGCCAACCAGAAGACGGAGGTCTCGCTCGACGAACCCATCAACACCGACTGGGACGGCAACGAGCTGCTCTTGTCGGACGTGCTGGGCACGGACGGGGATATCGTCATGCGCCCGCTGGAGGACGACGTGGACCACCAGCTGCTGCGGCAGGCACTCGGCCGGCTGCCGGAGCGGGAGAAACAGATCGTCTCCATGCGCTTCGGCCTCGGCGGCCGCCGGGAGAAGACGCAGAAGGAGGTCGCAGACCTCATGGGCATCTCGCAGTCGTATATCTCGCGCCTGGAAAAGCGCATCATGCTGCGGCTGCGGCGGGAGATCTCGCGCCAGATCTGCAGTTAAGGCGCCTTGGCTGGGGGGTTGCAAAAACCGCGCGCGTGTGGTATAAATTTATCGATACAAAATTCGTTTATCGATATCAGCAAAGGAGGCGGCCATATGGAAAAAGAGATCTCCAAAGCAACACTCAAGCGTCTGCCGACGTATCTTGCCTACCTCAAAAGTCTGCCGGAGGGCAGCAGCGTCAACATCTCCGCCACGGCGCTGGCAGCGGGGCTGCATATGGGCGAGGTGCAGGTGCGCAAGGATCTGGCGCTCGTCTCCTCCGGCGGCCGCCCGAAGATCGGGTATAACCGCGCCGCGCTCATCGCGGATATCGAGCAGTTCCTCGGCTACGGCAACACGAACGACGCCGTGCTCATCGGCGCGGGCAAGCTGGGCCGGGCCCTGCTCGGCTACTCGGGCTTCGCGGAATACGGCCTGAATATCGTCGCCGCCTTTGACGAGAACGACGCCATCATCGGCACCTCCAAGAGCGGCAAGCCCATCATGCACCTGTCGCGCCTCGGCGAGATCTGCCGCCGCGAGCAGATCAAGATCGGCATCATCACCGTCCCGGCCGAGCAGGCGCAGGGCGTGTGCGATCTGCTCATCAGCAACGGCATCCTCGCCATCTGGAATTTTGCGCCCAAGCACCTGAACGTGCCAGACCATATCCTCGTCCAGAACGAAAACATGGCCGCCTCGCTCGCCCTGCTCTGCAAACACCTCAACGAGCAGATGAAAGCGGAGGAGGAATAACGCGGCTTCCGGAAGTTTTTTTCTTGAATTTCCGCGCGCCATGCTGTATAATTACCGACAGCAACGCCGGTGTGATGGAATTGGTAGACGTAGTGGACTCAAAAATCCACCGCCAGCGATGGCGTGCCGGTTCGAGTCCGGCCACCGGCACCACTCAGAAATGACCTTTGTATGTCAGATGACCGCGCAAGCGCGTTCATCTCGACAGCAAAGGTCTTTCTTCGTTCAAACCCGCAATCGCTTCGCTGGATTGCGGGTTTGTATTCCAAATTTGGCAGTTGATCCATAGTGTTCACATGGCACAGCTCAGAAACGCCCCTTTTGGCACGAGCCCCCGCCTTGCGGCGAGGTCTCTTAGCCGGACGGGGCGTTTCTTCGCTTCTGCATCGCGACCGCGTTGCTGGGTCGTGATGCAGGGGGACGAAGTGCGAACTTGCTCCGCTGCTCCTCGCTTCAAAACTGTGACCGCTTCGCTGGGGCACAGTTTTGTGCCACCAACTTGGAAATTGATCCATAGGGTTCACATGACACGAAAAACGAGCTTTTGTCCTCTTGGACAAAAGCTCGTTTTTTCGAGTGAAGCGTGCCTTCGGCACGGGAAGCGGCGCTTCGCGCCGGGAAGGTGCTTCGCAGGGAAGTATCTGCGGAAATGTGTGGCACGCTTCCCTTCCCATCGTGCGAAGCACGATCCTTCGCGGCAGCTCCGCTGCCCCTTCACATCGCGCCTGCGCGATCCTTCACTTTGCGCTCTGCGCAAACCTTCATGAAAAAACAAAGCGTGCCTGTTACAGCCGGTCCAGACGCTGCATATAGGTTTCGGAATCCTCGCCGACGCAGCCGACCAGCAGATAGCGTCTGGTATATGGGTCGAATACAAAATGCTTGAGCAGGCGGAAGCCCTGTACCTTTCCGGTCGAACGAACGTGGGTGCGCGGGCCGGTGCATTCGTGGATCACGTGATCGATACGGATATGACTTTCGTCCACATAGTCGACCGGTACGTCGCGTGCAATGACATCCGCGACCTGCTGCTCCAGCTGATCCAGATCCAGCTCCGGCGCTGTGTCCGGGAAGGCAAGGATAAAGCCGTGGTGCACGTCATCATGCGAGCAGCGTTCCAGCTCCTTTGGCGGCAAAAAGCACTCGCAAAGATCCTCTGCCGTATGCGCCATCAGCCGATACGGCAGAGAGTCATAGGCGCGCTGATAGACCTCCTGCGGCTCCGGACCAAAAATCGTCGGACGGGTAATGATGATCTCCTCGCCGACACCGATCAGAAGGTTTGCATTTGCGCCCAGCAGGGGGTAGATCAGATCAAAATGCTCGATCACGACGCGCTTGCCGCGGCGCACGGCCAGCCGGATCGCATCCGCGAGCTCACTGAGCTGATGAAAGCCCATCTCAAAGCGGATGTCCATATGATAGGTATGCGGGGAAAAAAAGCCGGTCTCCGCATCCTGGTCGAGGATCGGCAGCGGGCGCACGTTGACGCCATCGTCATCATTGGTCAGCTCAAGACCCGGGAACATCCCTTTGATCAGCACGCTTTTTCCTGAGCCGGCCTCCCCGATCACACCGATGATCTGGTCAAACGGCGATAAATACAGCTGCGCGAGCTGAATGCCCAGGTTGAAAATACGGCTTCTGCCGCGCGGGGCAAAATAGGTGCTGTAAATATGACTGTGCTGGATCGCGTTTTCCGGCATAGAGCAGTCCTCCTTTGCGTTTCTTCCAGTATAGCGCATGTTGTCTCTCTTGCAAATAGCCTGATTGTATTATATAATATCATCAAATTGATATATTACAAGGAGGAATTTTCATGGGAGGACTTTTGCATTCCGCCACGGCGGGAACGGACGAATCCGGCGACGTCGTCGTGACGGTCACACCGGCAGATCAGACACAGATCATTCTCTATACAGCGCTGCGCGCGCAATTCGGTGAGGCCATGAAGCAGACCGTCGGCGAGCTGTTGGATGCACAGCAGCTCACGGCGCTTGTCGAGCTGCACGACCGCGGTGCGCTGGACTGGATCATCCGGGCGAGACTTGAAACTGCGCTTGCGCGCGCGCACAGAGGCTGACCGATGAGAAGATCCATGCTTTTTGTGCCCGGCAACACGCCGAAAATGATGACAAGCTGCGGCTTTTTTCGGCGCAGACGCCGTGATCTTTGACCTTGAGGACGCTGTTTCCCCGACGGAAAAGGATGCGGCGCGCGATCTGGTGCGCTATGCCATCGGCAATCTGCATCTCTGCGGCAGCGAGGTCATCGTCCGCGTCAACTCCATTGAAACACCCATGTTCCTTGCAGATCTGGCCGCTGTTGTTCCGCAGAAGCCCGATCTCATCATGCTGCCCAAAACCTGTACCGCGGAGGACATCCAGATGCTTGCGCAAACGCTCGACCGGCTGGAAGCAGAAAACGGTCTGCCGGCGGGAGCTGTCGGCATCCTTGCGCTGATCGAAACGGCGCTCGGCGTAGAAAATGCGTTTTCGATCGCGTCTGCCAGCCCGCGGGTCCAGGCGCTGTTCCTCGGTGCAGAGGATCTGAGCGCGGATCTGCACTGCAAACGGACAAAAGAGGGCGCGGAGATCCTGTACGCGCGGACGCGGCTGGTCATGGCCGCGCGGGCGGCAGGGATCGATGTCTACGACACGCCTTTTACGGATGTTGACGATGATGAAGGACTCTGCGCGGACGCTGCGCTCGCAAAGAGCCTCGGCTTTACCGGCAAGGCGGCCATCTCGCCGCGCCATCTCGGCAATATCAACCGCTGCTTCAGCCCCACGCAGGCAGAGGTCGACCATGCGAACGAGGTGCTTGCAGCGCTGGAGGAAGGAAAAAGCGGCAGGGCCGCGGAGCGGTCGCTCTGCATGGCAAAATGATCGACGCACCGATCGCCGCCCGCGCGAAACGGACGCTTGCCGATGCGGAACAGATCCTGAAGCGGGGAGGGACACTTGCATGAATACGAAGCTGGTAAAAACCATCCGTGAGGCGATCGCGCTGGCCGGATTGAAGGACGGCATGACGATCTCCTTCCACCATCATCTCCGGAACGGCGACTATGTGCTGAATCTTGTCATGGATGAGATCGCAGCCATGGGCATCCGCGATCTGACCGTGAATGCCAGCGCGCTGTTTGACACGCACGCGCCGCTTTTGGACCACATCAAAAACCACGTTGTGCGGAAGGTGCAGACAAACTACATCTCCGCAGGGATCGGCCGGCAGATCTCCGCCGGTCTGATGGACGAAGCCGGTCGAGTTCCGCACGCACGGCGGCCGCCCGCGTGATATTGCGCTGGGCATCACCCCCATCGATGTGGCCTTTATCGCCGCGCCATGCTCCGACCGCATGGGAAACTGCACGGGAAAGTACGGAAGATCCGCCTGCGGCAGCAGCGGGATATGCGTTCCCGGACGCGATGTACGCAAAAAGGTGATCGTCATCACCGATGAGCTGGCGGAATATCCGCTGACCGGCTGGTCGATCCCGGAGATCTATGGGACTACGTCGTGCAGATCGACGCCATCGGCGATCCGGCGGGGATCGTGTCCGGCACCACGCGCATGACGCGCGCAATCCCGTTGCGCTCGTCATGGCACAGACGGCGGCGCGGGTCATCCGGAATTCCGGGCTTCTGCGTGACGGCTTCTCGTTCCAGACCGGCGCCGGCGGCGGCGACGCTGCCGGCCATGTATCTCAAAGCAGATCATGCTCCGTGAGCAGAATCCACGGCAACTACGCGCAGGGCGGCATTACCGGGTATCTGGTCGTATCAGCGAGGGCTGCTTCCGGGCGCTGATGGATGTGCAGTGCTTTGATCTGAAAGGCGGCGGCCTCCATCCCGCACCCGATAACCCGGGCGAACCACTGCGGTCGGCGGCGCGGCGCAGTACGCAACGCCGGTGCAAAAAGCTCCATCATGGTTCGCTCGACGTTGCCGTCCTCGGCGCGACGAAGATCGACACGGTTTTAACGTCAATGTCCACACCCATTCCTCCGGGCGCATCATGGGCGGCTCCGGCGAACACAACGATACTGCCGCGGAGGCCAACTCTCGATCATCGGCGCTTTGTTCCGCGGCCGGCTCCCCCATCGTCCGCGACCGCGTCGCATCTCAACGCCAGGGCCGGACATTGACGTGCTGGTCACACAGGCGGGGATCGCCGTCAATCCCAGAAGGGAGGAGCTGCGTAAGCGGCTGACGCGAGCCGGGATGCAGGTATTGGAGATCACACAGCTTCGCGCGCTTGCCGAGCAGATCACCGGCACCGGCGCCGCTGCCACGCCTGCCGGGCGATGTGATCCGCAAAGGTCATCGGCCGGGACGAAACTGCCGCAGATACGATCGAGGAGAACGAAAAGGGGAGGAATGACGTGCGTGAGATCAGAAACTTCACACATCACAGACACCGTTACGCAGCTGCGTCGAGCAAACTCCTCGCTTTGCCACCAGGTGGCAGGTCGCGGATCTGCGGATCTATGCAGGCCCGTGGCAATCGCAAAGGAAGTGCTCGGACGGATCGCTTGAAAACGCGGACATTGCCGCGAACGGCCCAACCGATCTGTCAGGATACTGGCATGGCCTGCGTTTTTGTGAAACGGGCAGGAGGCCCATATTGCAGGCGATCTGAACAAGCCATCCATGCGGGCGTGCGGCGCGGTTATACAGACGGTTTTCTGCGCAAGTCGTGGTCCCGCGACCCTTTGGACCGCGTGAACACCGCGATAATACGCCGCCATGATCTATTATGAAGATCGTACCGGGGATCGGCTGAAGCTGACTTCCAGCGCCGAAGGGGTTTGGCAGTGAGAACATGAGCCATCATCGCCATGCTCCGCCCGTCGGACGGTCTGGACGGCGTAAAACAGTTGTGCTGGACGCCGTGCGCAGGCCGGGCCCGAACTAGCCGCCGATCGTAGTCGGCGTCGACCTCAACGGCACCTGACAAAAAGCGGCTCTGCTGGCAAAGGCGCTGCTGCGGAAGACGGGCGGGCAATAATGAGGGATCCGTTCTACGCGGGCTTGAGCGCGAGCTGCCGAGCGCATCAATGCGCCGGCATCGGCCCGCAGGGGCTTGGCGGCAGGACCACCGCGCTGGCTGTACACATGCTTTCCATGCCCACGCACATTGCCGGGGCTGCCGGTCGCTGCCCAATATCGTAACTGCCACGTGGCAAGACATAGAACGGAGGTGCCTTTGATGCGCTGACGCTCAGACTGAAAACGCCGCTTGGCGAAGCCGATGCGCAGGCGCCGGTGACAAAGGGGATGCTGCCGACCGGCGTGATCTACCGCGCGGGACGCAGCGCACAAGCGTCTTTGCGAGCTGGTGGAGGCAGGCAAGCCGCTTCCCTTGTTTGACCCGATGGATGCAGTGGTTCTGTATGTCGGTCCGGACGCCCGCTGCACCCGGTCGATCATCGGTTCGGCGGCCGACGACCTCGGATGGATGCCTGCCCACGCGCATCACGCCATCGCGCTTGTCTGCGCGGCATGATCGGCAAGGGCAGGCGGAATGCGGCAGTGATCGCCAGCATGAAGCAACGCAGCACCAGTACTTCAGCTTTTTGATCGCACGGATGCGCTGGCACAAATGTATCAAAAAAGCTGAGGTGCATGCGCATATGAGGACCTCAGGCGCAGAAAGAGCACTTCGGCGCTTGGAAGTCGAGGACTTCCGGTCACCGTAGATCATCGGCGCGCCGGAAACGATCTCTACGAGACGGGCCGCAGACATGGGCAGTGCAATGGAAAAGCTCAGCCAGTCTGTGCGCACCGGAAGGGGAAACGCGCCCCGATCTGCCAGCCAGATCCGGCTTACCGGGAAGCTTTACGGGCAAGGATCGCGTGCCGGAGATCTCCCGGACGGCACACGCCTTTGCCCGACCGTGCGCACGGAACTGTCGGCTGCATGTGGCGGAAGGTACGATTAAACGCGCATGACGAGCTGGAACAGGACGCGCAGGCGCGCGACGGTTTCAGTGCGCTGGTTCCACCAGCCGGACAGCTTCGATCGCCGGCAGGCGCTGGGAGGTGAGATGCGCTGAATGGGATCGCGTCCATGAAGCCGGCTCTTTGCGGACCAGCTGCGCGCGCTTCTGTTGGCAAGGCATGCGCTGGTGGAATCTGCAGGTGCTTGCTGAAACGCTCCGGCATATGGTGTTTTGCATACCTGCTGCTGAGCAGGTGCAGCAGCACCCGGGCGGCTCGCAGCAGTGGGGATGTGATGATCACGACGACCGGGCATGCAAAACAGCTTGCCGGGATGACCGGGCAGGCGGAAAAAAGTTACAATCGCCCTGCGCGCAGGCGTCCAGCGTTGCGCCCGTAAAGCTTTCGCCGGGGCAGCGCGGGGTCGTCGGCTCAAAGCTCTGCAGCTTCGGCGCGCGTGCTGCGTAGCTGCACTTGCGCAGCGTAGCTTTTCTTTAAATCCGCAGGACCGGCGCTTTTGACCCGCCGGACAGCTGTCTGCGTATCTGAGCGGCAAAGATGCGGTCGCTGCTTGCCGGAAGGCTATGTGAGCTCTGCACACAAAAGGCGCTCGGGCTGCGGGCGCAGTTTGCGCGGCACGCGTGCCTGATATTCCTACCGGATGCGACGAGGGGCTCGCCATCTATCTGACCAACGGCTCGAGAGCGGCTTCTCAAATGGATTCTCCGAAATGAATTTTTTTGTTGCGTCGCGTTGCATGGCTGCAAGCGACGCAATGCATTTCCGGGAAGGCAAAACTCCCTGGTTGAAGGCTACAATAATAGGTGAAACGGTCAAAATGGGGTTCCAATCATTTTTGAGAGGAGTTCCTTCCATGCAAACAGAGCGAACACAGGTTCTTGTGGAGGAAGTCGGTGTGATCGGAGCAGACGTCCATGCTGTCGGCAACAAGATCTTATGCATTTTATCGAAGCGGGTTCGTGTCGTTGAAATTTCGGCGAGTGGTGTCACTGAGGTGATACATCTCTGCGCATCTAATCGGACGGGACGCCATTGTTGTTTCAACAGCTGTTGGGCAGGGGAGCTGGATTTCCGCGGATGCGCGAAAAACGAGGAGCCGGCCTTCTCTGGATCCGCTGGTCGTCGGCAAATATCGTTGTCGGCAAGCAGAATTTGAGGATGTGGAAAAAGCGCGCTCCGCGCCATGGGCTTTGACCGCGCTTTCCCGCCCGGAACGCCGCCGGAAACGACCATGACGCGCTGCGTGAGCTTGCCATGGATTACGCTAGCAGCAGCGAGCTTCCGGTATGAAGCCTCGTTTATTGACGGATTTCGCGTTACCCATACTGCTTCGACGGCCGTAGACGCTGACGGCAGCGCGCTTGGCACGGCAGCCGCCTATACGACCGTCCAGCGACAGATGTCAATGACGGCTCGCGCTGTGGCAGCTTGAGAGAAAACCGGCGAGCTCGAATACGCCGAAGCATGCCCGCCTCATCCGCGGCTGGGAAGGCTGCGGATGGATGGTATCCGGGCCTTGTGCCGAGCGACGCTGGAGGCCGCGCGCATGCCAGCCTTTCGCGCCGGAGCAAAGCGATCCGGACAATTCTTTCGTTTGAGCTGACGGAGGATGATATCGACCAGATCCGGCGGGAAAGCCTGATATCTTTCTGCTCGTCGGCGGGACGGACGGCGGAAAACACGGCCTGCATTCTTCGCCGCAAACATGCTGGCTTCCGCCATGCAGCCGGATTTTTCCAATCATCGTCGCGGGCAACCGCTCGGCTGCGCGGCAATGCGAGGCGGATCCTAGCCGAATGCCGCGTGCTGTGAAAATGTCATGCCGAGAAGTTTGAAGCCTGCTCAAAACAGACGGGCACCGGGCCGCGAAATTTTTTCTGAGCGCATCATTTCAGGCAAAGGGGCTCGACCACGCGGCCGGATGGGTGACATCCTCCTTTACCCAGCGGCGGCCGTTGCTCAAAGCGCTGGGCTTCTCCCCGGCGGGTAGCAATGCAAT
>VOFK01001515.1_pt1 | contig 24691 bp, 40 predicted proteins | sample 5384121 | NCBI WGS metagenome assembly VOFK01 (sample SAMN12384730, study PRJNA508395) | human gut metagenome | isolation source: healthy gut J | host: Homo sapiens | reverse complement strand
TGTTGTGCTTCGTTCCGGTTACATTGCTTGTCCAGCGGTATCGCATTGACGGCATCGGCAGTGACGCACCGGGTGGTGGTCGTTGACAATCCGGCACGGGCTGCGCCCACAGAGGTGTTGATCACGGTGGAGGACGACGGCGCAGAGGCAGCACTCCTGCAAGACATCACCGGTGAAGCGATGGCCACGTGTTAAAGGTCGCTTCGACACGGCGGTACGGTCTCCAACAACCACTTGGCTTGTTGACGGCTTATGCGGGGAAGAAAGTCCCACACCTCGTTTTGAATCAAGTACCATATGTGAAGAGGTGCTGCATGAGGTGATTTCAAGGATTATCTTGACCCGCGACGGTGCGGACACCATCTCGATCTGTGGGGAGTGCACGGCATCCGATTCAGAAGGTCGATATCATCCTTACCAAAGAGTATGTTCAAGGGCTGCGGCTGGCTGACCGGAAAGCGGTATGAGCTGGGAAGACTATTGGGTGGTGTTTCGCAAGTACCGCCATGCGCTGTACATCACCAATGTGAGCAAGGGAAAAACCGGAGAAAACGACGGAACTGAACTATCAGTTTTTTGAACACGGTGTCACTCAAAGCGGATGAGTTCCGCCCTGCCGATCTGCCGGACGGCTGGGATCACAGCCCGGAGACGGACGAGCGAAATTGGCTCACCAAGCAGACGGGACGACGTATTTCAACTTCTGCGCTGATGAATCGTTTCGGCAGGGTATTTTCTGGAGAAAGTTTGAACGGGTCAGCTGGTGGAACGGCATCAGGGCAAGAAAGACCAGATCCTTGCCGCCGTGCTGAAAAAGAATCCGAGCTTCATCAACGAACCGGTCTATGCCAAGCGACTGGAGGATGAAGCCGATAAAATCGTGGAGCAGTACGCCGTCGGCCGGTTGATCGTAGCGGGAGACAACCGTTACCTTTCCGGTGATCTTCTGGACTTTTTTCTGGACTGTCTGCCTGTTGCGAAAACCGAAACAAGTAAAAAGCGACCACCTTTATCGAATTTTTCGCTGGGCGCTGGAGTTGAACCATCAGAATTTCTTTGCTCCGGTGCGGCTTACCAACCCCGGTCATGTCTGCACGCTGCTACGCAATCCGCACATTGCCCGCAATGCAAGAGATGCAGCTTTATCCTCTCGAAGACGGGACAAATCTATACGATCAATATCTCAGCCATCTGACGGATGTTGTTATGGTTGGCTACACTTCACTCGCCGCGGGAGCGTTGGGCGGTGCCGACTACGACGGCGACATGATCAAGACGATCAGCGATCCCATTTTGAACGAATGTGTGAAACCGAAATATCCATCACGATCCTCCACGGCCGCGGAGACACATATTTTCCGGTCGCACAACCTGCCGCTGATGATCCCTACGGCTCAGCCCCGATCCCAGTGCCGACGACTGGGAGGCACGCTTTGAGAACCGTTCGCAGCACCTTCTCCTCCCCGCGTCGGCCAGATCTGCAATGCCGCGCTGGACCGAAGCATCATTGCCTATAACGAAAAACTCCGACGCCGAGGAGGGGAACGCTGCCGGGAGGAGACGGAGACATTGGCCATTCTGACCGGGCTGGAGATCGACTCGCCAAGAGCGGCATCCGCCCTGGATTTGGATGGTACCTGACCCACAAGACCGTCAAGCGCAGTGACTTTCCTCAAATATAAGACGCTGGTAGAAGAAATGGAGACCCGGCGTGCCTGGTATGAGCCAACCCATGCGGCCAGAGGTGAAAGGCGTTTTCAAGAAGGATGGATTGGGGCAAGGTGGACTCAACGTGGAGCGTCTGCCGTATTTGGCACAGCAGCTGAAAAAACACGCCGCGTATCAAAGGCAAATAGCCCCGCCAAGGACGAGGATCTGTTTTTCTTCGCCCGGCAGCCGGACTGGAAGGAGCAGCTGGACTCCGATAAGCTGGCGGCGGTAGATGCGCTGCTGCAGGATTACGACGCCTGTCTCTCCCGCATCCGGGCCTGCCGCGTTCCGTTGAAGGAGAAAAAAGCGGAAGAGCGATGTGGAGCGCATTCTGTATGCCAGAGGACAGGAGGATGCATACGATCCTGACGAGCTGTACGCCCTGTTCGGCAGCCTGCCGTCGGAAAGGGTGTCCGCTCTGCGGCAAGCCATGCAGAAGCAGGCCTGGCACCTCATGGACGAGGATGCACGGGAGCGCTTCCTGCGGGAATGGCTGCCGGCCGGAGTTTGAGGATATATACGATCTGCTGACCGATTTCCGCTTCGGCGGCTACCGCATCCTCGGAGACATTGTCTGTGATATGGAGGACGAGAACACCGGCAGGGAGAAAAAGCAGCTGTTCCGTGAAAGCGACTCGAAAGCCTTCACCGCCATGATGAGCGCCTTCGCGGACAAGTCCGCTTCCCAAGGTTACCGAGACGCCGTAACGGTCAAGTGCCGGGAGCTGCTGACTACTATCGTAAGACCGACTTTGGCCGTGCGCTATGTGGTGGCCCTCGGCAGACGTGACCTGCTGTGGGATCTGCTGCCGGGTACATTGAGAAAAATGTTCTGGAGGTGCGGGATGATTAACGAATGGGAGGAATTCTGCGCGTATACTGGGACGGTTTCCTATACCGCCAGCAAGAAGAGCGATACGACCTGGCTGGGCCGTTTCACCTTTGCCACGATCCTGGAGTTTGAGGGAATGGCTCGGATTTTGACCGTCCTGGCCCGCGGGTATCTGTTCCACGGCAAAGACGGAGCGGTCATTTCGGGTGATCCGCATGATCGGATCGACTACGCCCGCCGTGCGCTCTGCGCCTGGTGCAGTGTTCCGGAGGACGGGAAGCGTGTGCCGGACAAGGAATGGCAGTTCCGGACGGATTTTTCGGAATTGCACACAGAGTTCCCGGAGCTGGTGGATGCGGATGGGGTCGGCTGGTTCCTCCGTCATGTGCTCCGCGCGGCGGACTTCATGCTGGCGCACCCGGAAAAGGTGCGCAGCACCTCGCTCAAGTATGCGGAGGTCATTCAGTCCAAGTTTGCCGCCGGCATGGCGAAGCAAGGGGATGCAGTATCAGTTCCCGATTTTCGCTCCCCAAACCAAGGGTGCCTGGACGCTGCGCTTTGATGATGTTCTTGCTGATGCGCTGGAGCTGGGGCCGCTGCGCAGAGAGGGGCCGGAGCTGCCGCATAAGCTGACAGAGAAAGTGAAATAGCGGCACTTCCGAAGGAAATTCCATCCGAGGTTGTCTGTACGCTGATCTGCTATTACCTCGCCAACCGGCAGGACGATTGCGAGTGGGCCGTTCTGCCGGTGGCGAGCTTTGATGCCTACTTCGGAGATACCAGCTTCAGCAAGAAGTCTGCCCAAGATCCCGGCGGAGATCGTGGAGCGGAGCAACCCTTCGGTATCAGCCGGTATCGGGATCACAGAAGAATATCTGTCATAAGATACGGACAGCGGACAAGCCTATTATGGCCTGTCCCGCTGCTTTTTCTGGATCCTGAAAAATGTTTTCCTTGTCTATGGCGGCTGAACCGTTGAGCCGCCGCCTATGATCTACTCGTCATCATCGGCCCACGAGGAGATCATGTGAATATCGCCGGTGTCCATATCCATCGCCATGTGATCTCCCCATGCGCATCATGATACTCCCATCGAGTCCATCGCCATGCTGTCAGAAATGCTCATGGCGAAGTCGCCGTACATCGTAGTCGAAAAAGCGCCTTGACATATCATGTACCTCCAATTTTTAATCATCGTATTCCGGATAGTCAGGCGCCCACTCGGGCATCCAATGCGCTTTGTTTCTGCGGTTTGCATTGTGAGTTCTCTGGTGCGATCTGTGGTTCTGGATTCATCTGATTGGCCCGATTGCCAGCGTCAGCTTGATATGCCTTGTTATTGGGATTATGCAGATTTGCCCAGTGATCCAGTTGTGCTTTGGTATGTGTTTTTTCCTGATACCTTTCCCATAATCAGCCTCCTTTCTGAACCGAAAAAGCCCACGCACTTTGCTTCGTGCGTGGACTGCGATCATCGGAAGACCGCTTTTGCACGCAACAAAACAAACCCGACGAAAAGAACACTTTCTTCGGTTCGATTTTGTGGTGCAAAGCATCGAAACAACAGGGGGACAACGACAGTCAACCAGCAAACTGCTTTCTCAATTCCATAATGAGAATTTGATTGGAATCAATAGTTTCGAGGATTTACATATTTTTTTACTCGCTTCATTGTCTATGTCACTGCCGTTCGATATGATTCGTACTCTCATGATACGAACGATCAAAGTTCAGGACAGTCCAACAATTTAGCGCTTTCATGATAACATGAATGGGAAGCGAATGCAATGGGGAACTGCAAATTTCACCCCATGATTCCAATTTTGTTTCCGTTTTTCGTAAATGCCCGTGCCATCTTCACAGTGATTGGGGCCCTCGTACTCCAACCAGCCGAAGCCCGCCACATAAACTTTGTCGCCGGGCTGCAGTTCTTCAGGAGGGTGGGGCGGAGTTGGCTCTGGTGCGGAATTTTAGCGGTACCCGCCCCGTGGAAAGCTGGAGTTCGGAAGCTACGGGTGTTTCAATAGGGCCCTATCTTCGGTTCAGGTTGCTCTTCTTGGGGCGCTTCTTGTTGCGGAATCGTTCTTTTTTCCTTCTCCGCCAGTGCTGTGGGTTCCTCAATTTCCGCAACGGTCGCTTCCTTGGCGCTCACAGCGGTTTCCGCGGCTGGGACGGGTGTTTGCTCGGTTGCATTGTTATGCGGCCACACGGCGGCACACAAGGCGGCACAGGTGGTAATCAGGGTCACTATGATGAGTTTCTTCATTTTTCTTCCTCCTTAGATGCGAAACGAGGCCCTCAACCCCATTGCCGTTCGGCAGGGAGACTGAGCGCTCGTTTTTCGTAAAGTTCAATTCCATAGAGAGTTTCCACGCCAGTTCAAATCCGGCGATAAAGCTGTCGATGGAGGTGTCCTCAGCAATACGGTCTTTTTGCGTCGATGATCTGAAGCACCAGCCGACGCTCCGGTTTGCCCAGCACCTCGCTAAGTGCGTGATGGCATTCATCAATTTCCTGCTTCTGCACCGGGAATTCAGGTGGGGTATAAAAGCAGTCATATAGGTCTTTCAGCAGCTTGTATTTCATGCGCTCGCCTCCTTGCAGCACAAACATATACCACAGTTCGGCGGAAACTGCTACTGAAACTTTTAAGAAAAAATAGCGGCTGGAACGCATAGTTTCAGCCGCTATTGGGGATGGGGTACTCGTGGTGCGGGCTCCCGGACAGCGCACTTGCGTACCTCTCGTGACATCTCACTCGAAATAAAAAGACATTAAATCGGTCACTCTCTGTCGAAGTAATGCCATTATATAGAAATCATGCAGAAATGTCAAGGCCCAAAATAAACTGCTCAACACTGATAGAAAACTTGACTTTCAATTCATACCCTTTGAACACGTCCACCCTTTCTATCAGTTGGCATACAATCATTTTTTCTTTGTTTGGATGTTGGCCGTATCATAGATATTCGACCAACTGATAAATTGATTGTATGGCGCGTAGTTCATCCATGAGCACATCGTTTTTATCCGCTTCTGCCTGGACCGCTTGATAGGTCTCCTGGAGTTGGACGCATTTCTGCTCCGTCTCCTTGACGAGACTGCTCAACAAGTCCAAAGGGAACGCGCTTTCTCCATTGACAGCCTTTACAACTTCATTCCTGAGCCCTTTTAAGTCATTCTCGGCTTTCTGATACTCGCGCTGGGCCTTTCGGATAATCGCTTTTCTGCTCACTCATTTTAGCGGCATAACTGGCACCTAAAACTTCTGACTTGGATAAACACTTTACGCGCCGAAATATCGTGGACCATATCTTCTATCATACCGTCCAGGATGTGAAGGGGTGTAGCCGGTCTGTCCACCGCACGGCTCATGCTTCCGTGTCTTGGTCTGGCAGACATAGCGCACACGCACGGCATCCGTGCCGTCGCTGCGCAGGGCCGCCCTTTCCCATTTGTCGTAAGGGACAGCCGAGCCCCACAATGCCCACAAAACACATTCCCGGCCAAAAGTGATTGGCCCTTGATGTTCATGGGCACATGGCGGGTGTCCCCATGGTGTTTGCTCCTCTGTTTTGTGATTTCCTGGGCTGCTCAAACATCTGCTCATCAATGATCCGCAAATGCGGGAGCACTTTGAGAACGGCTCTCACCGCTCCGCAAAATGCCGATGTAGGTGATGTTCTTAATCATGCCGCGAATACTGGAAGGGTGCCAGTTGTGGCCGGAACGGTTTTTATATTCCGGCTGTTCAACAGGTTAGCGATACTCTGCGCCCCGCGCCCTTCCTCTACATACAATTCAAAATCATGCGGACAACAGGAGCCTCGTCTCGTCGATGACCAGATCATAAACTCATGGCCGCGCTTATTCACTCGACCCTGGCGGACCAGTTTGTACCCATAGGGGCAACTGCCTCCGGTATAAAAACCATCCTCTACAATTTGCCCCATTCTGGCGGAAGTACGGATAGAGGTCTTTTCACTTTCCCCCATCCGCCTGCCAAAAACGGATATAGTTGGTGAGTTTATCGGTGTGGCTGTCAAACCCACCGCTGTTCCCCCTCTTTGGTGCTCCATACGCGATTCCGTTTTTTACAAACCACTCCACCACAAGGGTCTCATCCGCAATACGGCCAATGCGGTCGAACATGAACACAAGAAGAATATCAAATTTCTTTTTTGCTTGGCGGCCTTCTTAATGACTTGGAGTTTATCGCGTTTTTCCGCTCTCACCTTTATGCCCGGAGATGCCTTCCTCCTGCTCCTCATGGGTAATCGTCCAGCCCATTTTTTTTCGCGAAACGGTGGCAGGCTTTCCTCTGCATAGGAATATCGGCAGCCTCATTCTTTTCGTCGTGGTCTACTTGCTGATTGGTCGAAACACGATATAGGCACCAAACCCGTTTTCCTGCCAGCAGGCTGTCAACTTCATAATCAGGGGTAATGTCACTGATACTGTCAGGTAACTTACTTAGTACGCTGTACGGATCACACTCGTTTTTATTCATATCAATCTGTCCTCCCAGGAAAAAATTGTGCGGTATGAGATGGCAGATTGATATATCCGCTATGAAATTTTCAAGGTACACAGCAAAGTTTCCTTGTTGTATATATTATCTCATAAACCGCGAAAAGTGTCAAAAAAATATGCGTTTCAGCATGGCTTTTTGTCCATATAGGTGTTGACCAAAAATCCGCTTGAGGTGTTGGTAAATATCGGAGTTATCCCGGTCGCGAATATGCCGACTACCTTGCGGCCCTGGACCGTAAACCCACTTCCGTTTCTTCCTTGTCGCACCGGGTAATATAATTCATCACCATACTTGAACCTCCCCATAATATGACAAAAACCGCCCCCTCATGCAGGTGCGGCTCTTGGTATCGTGGTAATGAATTGGAACAGATTTCAAGGAACACTGAGCGGCGCTGGCGCGCCTTACCCACGGAATTTCACCCCTGCGGGTCTCGCAGGTTGCCCTCTTTGCCTGCCGACGGCTCACGGCCCCTGGGGGGCCGCTTCAACGCTCGGACTGAGACTGGACAATCGTATCTCCCCCGATATGCGGATCATCGCCTCCAGGCCCGCCACGGCCTGTTTGTGCGCGGACGGCTGCTCTCCCTATACCTCCCTTCTCCAAAGTGGGGTCATGGCCTGCTCATTCCCGCACGGCTTTCCTCTCGGACGCATATCGGACGTACCCAGTGGACCTATTCAATTACCGGACTGTCGCCAGCCCGCACAGGCCCGCCGGAAGGGGCGGCGGGCTTGTGCTGATTGGCGTCGGTGTCGAAAGTCCCCATTTTTGAGGGAAGTTTTTAGGGCGGCCGGCTGGGCAGCCAGCCGGGCTCCGATAAAGTCCTTTCACCTATCGCCGTTTTTAAGAGGGTTTCGCAGGGTGTTTTCAAAAAAATTTTTTTAATTTTTTCTTTTTGCTGTCTGTAAACACTCGGAGATGCTTTTGATGGCGCTTTTGCTCCACACCCGCAATTTCCTCAACCGTCAGTCCCTTCACGCAGTACATCCACAGCCTGCGGCGCTGGGCGGGGGTCAGGCGGGTTTTTCAGTCCGGTCTCCAGACGGCGGTACAATTCCTCCTGCTCCTGCCTGCTGAATACCTCCATCAGTTCATCCTCCGGGAGATCACGGTGATAGAGACCTCCACCAGCTTGTCCGATGAAAACGGTATGGTTGGAATACACATGGTCTGCTTTCTCCGTGGCGCGGTAGTCCTCGTCGGACCAACGCTTCCATTTTTCAAATTCCTCCGGGCTGGCAAAGTCCAGCCGGGTCAGGCGGATATGTACGCCAGTGCTGCTCTTGCAGACGATGGAATCCGGGTCCTGCTTGTTCAGAGAATAATCGCTTTTCCGGTCAAACATGATCGGCTCCTCCTTTGATTTTCGTTGTTGCGCGGAGAAACAACGAAAATCGGGAGGACCCCGGCAGGAATGATGCTTTCCAGCAAAAAGTAAAAATTTTTCTAAAAGTTTCCTGGATTTTTGCGGGTTCGGGATATGGGGGCTCAAAACGCCCCATACCTCGACGGTGTTTCCAGGTATTCCCTTTTTATTTGATAGGGAACGCTTGGAGATACTGTCGAGGAAAAGGCGCGGACAGCCAAATGTTTGGCTGTCCGGCGCTTTTCGCGGGTAGAGGTGGTTTGTTAGGCGGCCTCTGGAATGGGAGAGGCACAAAAGGGATGCACCATCATCAGGTTCCCTCTATCCTTGGTGAATTACTTCTCAGCGATATTCTCGCAGAAGCGCATGAGGATCACCGCGACCTGGGCCCGTGTGGCGGAGCCGCCGGGGGGTCAGGGTGGTGTCGCTGGTGCCGCTTGACCAGGCCCTCGGCGTTGGCCCACTGGAGGGCTGCCAGGGCGTAGCTGCTGACCTGGGCTACGTCGGAGTAGTCGGACAGGTCGGTGCTCGCCGTCACATCATAACCCTTGTACTGAGCATAGCGGTACAGAATTGCCGCCATCTGCTCACGGGTGATGGTGTCATTGGGACCGAACAGGCCGTTGCCGTAGCCGCCCACGATGTTGTTGGCCGCGGCCCACGCCACGGCATCGGCATAATACTGGCCGTCCGCGACATCGGTAAAGCCGGAGGCACCGGAGACTGTGGGGGGCACCTTCCAGGCGGTACAGGACCGTGACGATCATGCCCCGGCTGGTGGTGGTGTCCGGCTCGAAGGTGGTGTCGCTGGTGCCGGCCATAAGGCCGTTTTTTCGTAGACGTACCACACGGCGTCCTCGTACCAGGAGCCGGAAGGCAATATCATTGAAAGGGCAGGCCAATGTCAGGGATCGGCCTGGGGCACGAAAGGACGCCTCAATCTCCACCTTGGAGCCGGGCATCTTGAAGGTGTACTTGCCGTTGCCCTTGTCGGTCAGCTTGATCTCGTTTCCGTTCTTATCGGTAACAATTAGATCACCCAGCTCATAGCCGCTGTCGGGCTTCACAGTGATCGTCACGGTGCTGCCCTGGCTGGCGTTGTCCTTGTTGACGGAAACTGTTCCGTTCTTGTCGCTGTCCACACTCACAGAATGAGAGGAAAGAAGAACTGGAGCCGCCGCCACCGCCACCGGAAGAACGGCGGGAAACGGTCAGGGTGCCATTTTCATGGACAAGATTATAAAGCTCGGCATCTGCCTCCGCACCGCTGGCCGTGATGGTGTAGGTGCCCACAGTGTTGGTATTAGAGGCATCGCAGGTCAGAGTAGGCTCTTTTGGTCAGCACGTTATCGCCAACCAGCCCAGTCACAGTGTAAGTAAACTCCGGCATACCGTTGCCGCCCACATAGACAGATTTTATCATCCGCCTTGACAGTAACAGTGGCCTTGCCGATGGAGAACACCAGGGACTTGTAAAGAGAATAGCTCTCGTTGGATGCGCTGGCTGTGATGATAATAGGTGCCGGGCTTGGTGGGCAATTCAAGGCCGGAAATGTCAGATTTGTCCCGGCCTGAATATTTCTACCTCGCTGAAGGTCGTGTTATTTAGGCCCCTCAATGTTGACGGTAAGGTGCCGATCTCAACCACTTGGGATGCTGTGCTGTTCTGGGCATAGGCTTGAAGCACACCCCAACAGGCAGTTTGCCGGTGCCGTCGTAGGTAAAGGTCTGGTCTGCCTTGGGAGCGGCGGGAGGCAAGATAGGCAATGTTGTTTACTTGTGTCAACCACATTCACAGTGATTTCCAGGTAGTCGCGGGTACTCCCCCTCCTCGTCAGTCAGCAAAGGTGTAGTTTTCATTCAAAAAAGATTGAATTGACATTTTTATACCCCCCACGGGCATGGGGGAGATAATCATGTCAGGAGCATCACCACCGGCCCTGGCCTTCCGTAATGGAGAGATTTGTATAATCAATATTCGTTCTCGGTCAGCGTGACCGTCTTATTAGGATCGTCCGTCCACTTAAAGGTCATAACATCACACTAAGAGCTTTGTGGCCCTCGGTGAAGCTTGGGAGCTGATGGAGCCGGAGCCTACATCTCCTCCTGTCAGGAGTAGGTCAGCACACGGGGCGTCACGTTTTTACCTTGACGGTGAGGGGTGCTACTAATATCATTTCCGACAGAAATGTTAGCAGTAACAGATGCTTCCCCCACTTTTTTTGCAGTGATTTTACCACTACTTTGTCAACAATTACGGTGTCATCGGCAGACGACCAATCAGAAATCGTTGCCGTGTCCCCGCTAGATGTATTAACAGAGGTCTCGCCGCCAAATTGCATAGATACGGACCCATTTTTTATGACGACAATCGTCGCGCAATCCTTTTTATTTAGGGCGGCAATACCGATGCCTGATTGGACTGTTGCAGAGGTGTCATTTGTCTCCACTTTTAGAGAGAATGTCATTTTCTCCAGCATTATAGGTTTAACCAGTCGGGATCGTGATAGTATCTTTCTAAAAGACGGGCCACAAATTAAGACAACATCTTTGCTATCCCCATCTTTACTATCACGATTGTTTAGAACAAAATTGGAGAGTTGTGTGGCAGCAGAAATGTCAATCTCACTGATGAGTGTTTCAGTCGTCTGCTGATTGCTATATAGCGTAGCGGGGATAGAGGTAACATTGGCACCAACAACCAGCTTCACGCTATTTGTAGCCGTACTCGAAGAACTGCTACCAGTGAACCCTGGTTTACGTTGCTCCCCCGTTGCAGTTACTTGGTCGCATTATAATAGATTGTTTCCAGAGACGAACAGCCGATAAAAAAATGTTATTTCGCAGTTCATTGATGTTTGTTCCCAATGTAGCGGTTTTAAGCGAAGTGCAATTTGCAAAAAGTATTTAGATACAGCTTCTCGACCGAATCCGATAACGATTTTCGGTCAGAGAAGTACATCCACTAAAAAGCACTTCCTCCCTGTGCAGTAGAACCGTCCACTTTATTTCCGATATACTTCAAAGTGGTGGTTGGAGTGAAGTTGACTTTTCCAGCGCAGTACAACCCTTTAAAGCAGCTTTCAGAAATTGCGATTGCAGTGCTGGGAATCGTGATTTCAGTCAATCTGGGTACAGTCGGTAAATCCTGTCACATAGGTAACGCCTTCTGGGATGTCATAGACACCAGAAATGGCAGAAGGAACCTTGACAATCTCCGTCTGCTCCCTTATCCATCAGGACCCCATTGTGCGAAGAATAAGAGGTATTTCCTTCTGCGACCTCAAAATAAGATTTGGTGAAGAAGTGCCGCCGAAACAGGTTTTATATTGATCCAGCGTGGTTAAACCTGTTCCGATTTCAATAGTATTCAAACTGCCACAGCTATAAAAACAATACCCTTTCAACTCGGTTACGCTGTCTGGAATTTTTTTGATGTTAGACTCACAGTCCTTAAAAAAGCATTTTTCACCAATCACGATTTACGCTGTTTAATCGAGGCAGAAGTAACAGCAGACATACTTCTAAATGCACAGTTGCCAATGCCAGTTACGCCATTTTTCAATAACGATTGACGTTATGCTTTCAATGGGAGCGCCCAAAGGACAGTTATAGTCACAGTCCTGCGTGGTACAGGTGTCCTCTGTTACTGTGTGGTTGCTATCGCTGTGGTGGGCGTAATCCTTTATCGCCCCGCCGGAAATGGTGAGGGTATAGGTTGGGTTGTCGGTATCCTCGTTGTTCTGTTCCAGTCCCCAGGTAACACTGCTCTCGCTCCCACTTTCGCCGCAGTTGCCGAACATTCCATTTTCCACCACCGGAGCCGGGTCAAGGATTACATTTTCTTCCCGCGGGCTCCACAGGGGCGGGTACTTCTTCCAGTCTCTTCGTCTGGCACCACTCAAAGGGGCCACATACAGGGGGTAGCATTCCGGGGCATGGGACCGTCAACACAGCCCGCCAGCTCCGCACAGACCGGGCCAGCCGGATCGGAAACGTCCTCGCCGCCGGGCTGGTGTCCATGCCATTTTCCTGCTCTGTTGTGGTGAGGCCTGCCTGCGCTTCGCACAGGGTATAGTCCTTCACGCAGACAGTGCAGGTTTCATCCTTGCCATCCTCCGTGCAGAGGACTTCACAGGTGCAGATTGCAAGCTGCTCCGCTTGCTCTGTGGGGAATGTTCCTTCCGCCGCAAATGCCGCCGTGGGCAATAAAGCCCACCAGCAGGCAAAAGCGACATCAGGCTCGCCAGTATTCGCTTTTTCATACGATTGTTTCACTCCTGTTCTATTTCCTTTGGCCCCTTTCGGGGTCTCTGCTCCCCATATGGGTCAGGAGTGGGACAGCCATTCCATCAGCCGCCCGCGGGCGGCCTGGGCGGCCATTCGTGTCTGTTCCAGCTCATCCATGGAGGAAGCCGCGCCAAAAACTCCAGCAGAGGCAGGCAGAGCGCGCTTTCACCCATTCTTCTCACCCCCCTCCCAGCCGATGGTGAGCTGCTCCGTGTCCAGTAGCCGCTCATGGGCCTGTTCGATCATCAAAAGAAAGTTGGCTTCGATCCCGGCCCAGGTGGCTTGATACAGCTTTCTCAGGCAGCGGGGATTGCACTTCTCAGGCGCAACCTGGGCGTCGTAGGCTAGCCGCTGAATAGAATCCGTTACCGCAGATCGGTTGATCGTCCTTCCAGTATTGGTAACAAACACCGGCCCACTATGGCGGCCCTCGCGTTGAATATAGTTCGACAGTTCCTCCCGCAGACTGGAGGGGAAGCGGATGATCCGCCGAACTCCGTTGCTGTTGGTAACGATGTACCCGGCCTCTACCGCCACGGCGGTAACACGGGAAAGGTCCTCCAGGGCCAGCCCGGTGCAGGCAAACATTTTAATCAGTAGATAGGTCCGCTCTTTTTTTCAGCATCCTGGCGGTAGACAGCAGGCGCAGATATTCGCTGCGGGTCAGCTCCGGCTGGGCCTCTTTGGTGAAACAAGCTGCTGGGGAAGCTGGTATTCCTGCAAGTTCATGAAATCCAGAAGGCCGTTGACAGAGGAAATGCGGACGTTGATGGTACGGGGCTTATAGCCCTCCTTTGACAAAGCCTCACACCAATGGGCCAGCGTATCCATGCCGACCTGTTTGCTTTCCGGTAGGAAGCGGTAGAACGCCTGGAGGTTACGGTGGTAGGTCCGTACCGTTTCCGCCCTGCATCCCTTCCGTCGCAGCGTTTCCAGATAATCGTCTATTTTCTTGGGAGTGATCGCAACTCCCATGTCGCTGAAAAGCAGAGGGCTTTTTCTCTTTCTTCACAGCTCTCGCTTGTCCGACCTCTTGCCGCATATCCCACCACTCCAATCGGCAGAATCAACATTCCGCCTAAATAACACAAAAAGCCGGGCATCCCCGGCGAAATACAAACTTATCATTCCGTGTACTGCCATCCTTGCACGGTAACGCCGGACGGTCACAACACAGCGGGACAGACTCATAACCAAGGCATGGGCGCAGCAATTCAGGACCGGAAAAACACTTTTTTCGGTCCTTTTCATCACGCCCAAAATCAGGAAATGCCTTGAATGTTTTGCGGAATGGTGGTATAATTTTTTTAGTTTATGTAGTCTTATATTGGCACTTTGCCTGATTGTTAAGGCGGAATGATAAGTTTGTCCTACGAAACGAGCCCCCAGCCGCTCCAACTGACGGGCGTGTTCCAGGCCGGAGGTCACAAGGTAAATGCGGGTCGTTTCAATGCTGGAATGGCCCAGCAGGTCAGCCAGCCGGGCAATATCCTTACAGGCCCGGTAAAAGGCCGTGGCGAACAGGTGGCGGAGGTTATGGGGAACACCTTGGACGGCTCCACTCCGGCGTGTCTGCACAGCCGCTTCATTTCCGCCCAGATTTGCCGCCGTGAAAGACTTTTTTGCCGCTTCCCGTGAGAAAAATCTCGCCGGAGGCGGTTTTTCTGTTCTTGGCGTATTTCAGCAACTTCCGGCAGAGTTTTTGGGGAGAAGGATCGTGCGGATTTTTCCTTTTCAGAGAAATCTCCGCCCTGCCCCGCTGGGCGGCCTCCACGGTGATATAGCGGACCTCGCTTACCCGGATTCCGGTGGCGCAGATGGTCTCCATCAGCAGAGCCAGCCGCTCCCGCCCCATGCTCCGGGCTGTCTCCAGCAGGCGGTCATACTCTCCGCGGGTCAGCTCCCGGCGCTCCTCCCGGAACAGGCGGCGCTGGATTTTCAGGAACTTCACCCGGCAGTCCTCCCAGCCCAGAAAGTAAAACAGGCCGTTCAGGGCAGACAGCTTGGCGTTGATGGTAACGGGGCATAGCCCTGGGCCTGCAAGTCCTGCTTCCATGCGTGGGCCAGCTCCTTTTCCAGGGGCCGCCCATCCAGCCAGAGGGCGAAGGCCCGCAGGTCCCGCAGATACTTTTCCGTGTGCCGGGGGCCTCGTTCCTCCGCCGCAGGTGGCCGTCATAGGCGGCAAGCTGTTCCAATGTCAATACGCGCTCCTTCATACTGAAAGCCTCCATTTCAAAGTAATACCCATTATTTTAACTTGAAATGGTGGAAACATACGGAAGCGTGAAAAAATCGCGCCGTCATAGACGGCGCGGCTCATCAATGTTCATTTCCGCCTGTTCCAGAGGCGGTTTCCATTCTCCGTATTCCAGTTCCATAAAGTATTGGCAGGTTTCTGGTGCCTGTTCCCACATAAGTTTCAAGGGGCCGCGCTGTTCCTCCCGGTTTTCCACCAATAGGCAAAGCAGTCCGATGACTTACGGCTATTTTACGGCCGGACATTTCAACGGCGTGACATGCGCTCACCTCTACCCGGCTTCGCCGGGCTGTGCCTCAGGCGTTCTCGGAACGGACATTCGTTTTCCTCCGGCGACGCCTTCGTCGGCGCGGCACAATGCCCCTCCTCCGAACCGACGGGTTCCGATACAGCCTGCCTATTCTGCGGAACATGGAAAACAAAATTCAACCAATAAATCAAATTCTTAAATTATGAAAAAAATTCTTTACGCTGTTAGTTCTCGCTGCCTGCTGCGCAGCAATGACCTGGGGCTGTTCGGACGACAAGTACGACGACACCGAAATCCGCCAGGAGATCGAAAAACCTAAAACAGGAGATCGCTTCGATGAAGGAACAGGTCAATTCGCTCAAGACGATCATCGACGCCCTGAACGAAAACAAATTCATCACCAACTACACCGAAGCGGCGGACGGAAGCTGCACGATCACTTTCAACGACGGCAAGACCATCACGTTGCACAACGGCAAAGACGGCGCAGCGGCGCCGGCCATCGGCATCGCGCAATTCGAAGGCATCTACTACTGGACGCTGGGCGGCGATGACCAGTGGTTGCTCGACGATAACCAGAACAAGATTCCGGTTGCGGGCCAAAACGGTAAAACCCCGACCATCAACAAGGACGGCTATTGGGAGATCGACGGCGAAACCATCAAAGGCGAACGGACAGCCGATCAAAGCGGTCGGTAAGGACGGTGCGAACGGCGATAAAGGGAGAAGACGGCGACTCTTTCTTCAAAAGCGTCGTACAGGACGATGAAAGCGTAACCTTCACGCTCACCAACGGCGATCAGATCGTTCTGCCCAAAGCCAAGGAGGTGAATTTCGTCATCGAGCGCACATCGCTGACGCTGAAATTCGGCGCTTCGCAGAACCTCGCCGTTACCCAAAAAGGCGTTGAAAACCTCGCCATCGCCAAACCCGACGGCTGGCGCGCCTGGCTCGAAGGCGATGTGCTGACCATCACAGCCCCTGCCAAGGAGAACGTATATGCCGAAACCTCGGGTGAAGTATCCGTCGTAGCCGTAGGCGCTACCGCAACGGTCATAGCCAAAGGTTCAGGTACTCGCCACCGATGAAATCCTCGGCGGCGCAGGCGCCGGATCGAGCGAATGGGAAGAGTGGAACTAACGGATAAAAAAGGAGATTACCGATGAAAAACTACTTATACATATTGTGCGCATTCCTGCTCGCATTCGCAGGATGCACGAAAGATGCGGACGTAGAACCTATCGCCCCTGCTCCTGACGGAAATACGCAGGTCGTACTGACCGGATTCTCCGGCCGGGGCACCCGCACCGGTTTCGGCGGAGCCGAAGACGGAGCCGTTCCGTTCCTCTGGAGCGCCGGCGACTACATCTGGGCACGCAATACCCGAAGCGAAGCCATCGCCGAAGGCGGCAGCCAGGCGACATTCGTTTTCGAATCCCTCGAAACGGCCGACACGTACGACGTATTCTACAACCTGACCGGCCCGGCAGCCGCAACAGCCCTGATTCCGGCCGAGCAGACACAGCAGGCAGCCGGAGAGTTGAACCTGGGCCAAAACGGTGACTTCGGTTATGCAACGGCGCAAAACGTAACCTTTACGCTCGAGCATGCGACCTCCTACGTCTGGTTCGACACCTATTCGAGCGATGTCACCTCGAACCTGCTCTCGATCACCTTGAGCGTATCGGGCGGTCAGACCATCGCCGGCGAAGCCGCTTTCCGACGGAAAGGCTGGGCGCCTGCAAAGGCTCTTCGTCCGCCACCCTGTCGTTCGGCGAAGAGGGTGTCGCCCTGCCTTCGCAGAGCAACGATACCGACGTGTTCGCCGCCATGGTGCTCTACCCCGCCGATCTTTCGACGGCAACGGTTTCGATCGTCTATAAATTCGCCGACGGTTCGGTTTATCTGCAAACCAAATCAGGCAAAACGCTTACCCCAGGCCACACGCTGCGCCTCTCGACACAGATCGCCAAGTCCGACTGCAAAAACTCCGGCGCATTCTTCATGACCGAAGCCGGTGTTGCGGAAGAGCTGCCGACCGAGCCGATCGGCTACCTGAAAGTCGTTACCCTGGGCGAATCGACCCTCTCGGCCGAAGAACTCACCTCGATTGCAGGCAACCTCGCAAACGGTGCGGTCATCGATCTGGGTGAAGCTACCTTCGCCACGACCGAATTTCCGATGGACTTCACCCGCAAGACCAATCTTCAGGAGATCGCACTGCCCCGTAATATCCAGACTTTCACTCCCAGCACCTACAATTCCGGGGCTTTCTACGGCTGTAAGAACCTGACGCGGGTAACCTTTCCGGAAGGCCTGACTGCCATCGGGCAGAACTGCTTCCGCAACTGTGCCAAACTGGAATCCATCGAGCTTCCTTCCTCGGTGCGCACATTGGACATCTATGCGTTCTACGGCTGCAAATTGCTGACATCGGTCGTAATTCCCGAAGGTGTGGAAGCAATTCCACGATTCTTATTCGACAGTTGCACAGCTCTGACCGATGTAACCCTGCCCTCGACACTGAAGAGCATCGGAGCCGAAGCATTCGAAGCGACCGGACTCGAAGAGATCACGATCCCGGAAAGCGTGACTACAATAGAATCATCCGTATTCAAGAACTGCAAATCACTGGAACGCATACAGTTTCCCCCTCGATGCACTGACTGCAATTCCGGCCAACCTGTGCAACGCATGTTCGGCCCTCACGACAATCAATATGCCCTCCAAGCTGGAGACTGTCGGCAACGACGCCTTCTACAACTGCGGCAAGTTGCAGGACGTAACCTTCCCCGAAACGCTGAAATCGCTCGACGAGCGCTCGTTCGGCGGTTGCAGCGCCTTCACCCGCATTATTATCGATATCCCCGCGATCGCCAATTACGCCTTCTGGAACTGTGCCAACGTCACCTCGATCGATCTGGGCGAAAAGGTGACCTCGATCGGACGCAACGCCTTCATTTCGGCAAGCAATCTGCAAACCATTACCTGCCGGGCCGAGAATGCGCCCTCGCTGGGAAACTCCGCTTTCGGCAGCGCCGGCAGCAAAGTGGAAGGTGCAAAAATCCTCTATGTTCCGGCTGCATCCTACGATGCCTATGAAACGGCCTGGACGGACGTGACCTCGCAGGGATATGCGCTGCAGGACATCAACGACCAGCAACTGACGGACGGCATCTACTATCGTGCTTCGCGCGAGACCGACTGGGTTCCGACCCTGCCCGCGACATTCACCGCACTGTATGTGCGCACCGTAGGCGACGATGCAGCCCCTTACCGCCAGCCAGTTCCAATGCCGTCATCACCAAAATCTCGGCACAGTCCGCTCCCGTGACACTCGATCTGAACATGGCGAAATTCGAAGCCACGGGTTCCCACAAGATTGGCCGGCAACGCCAAACTGGGCACGATCAAATTCTTCCGAATACCTCGGACCTCGCAGCCGGAGCCTTCAAAGGGAAGCTGCACGCCCTGACAAGGCGACCGTTCCGACCGGAGTCAGCACTAATCGGCAACACGTTCCACGAAAGGGTTAACGGCATGGCATGGCTCTCACCCTGCCGTCGATTGGCCAAACCATCGGCGACAAAAGCGTTCAAAATTTTGCCCCGCCACTTGCGGACCGACCTCGCCTCGATAAACAGCATCGGAATCGAAGCGTTCGCCGGCACGGATCTCACCTCGGCGAAAATCTACGCCACGACACTCGGAGAGAACTTTCCCAGCTTCCGGCCATTACCCTCGGTTTCGGCAACGACCATCCGGCGAAAATGTTCCACCGGCTGTACGGCTATTGACCGTCACCATTCCCGCTTCGGTTCCTTTGACAATCGGCGCGAAGCGCTTTCGAAAGCTGTTCAAGGCGGCGACCCCTGACATTGGGTTCTGGCGTGACAACCTGAAAGCGATCGTGCTTTCGCCGACTGCGGCCTGACGGCACTCGCCCCTGCCGACAACGTTACCACGCTGGGTGACGGAGCCTTCAGCAGCACAACTTAATATCGCTGCTCAATTCGATTGAGCTTCACCATATCAGCGACAATGCGCTTCGCAACGAACGACGCGATCCGAAACCTGACCATTCCGAAAAACAATCGTGACGATCGGTGCGGGTGCTTTCTCCGACGGTCGGCGCGACCAAATTGACCGTCTCCACGAGGCAGCACGCTGACTTCGATAAAGCACGGCAAGGCCTTCCGGCGAACCGACGGCAGCCCCTGCGGTGACCGACAGTTTTCTCCGGCGCGAAGGTTACTTCATTTTAAGGCAGCAAACGTTCCACGCATCGATTCCAGCCTACTCCTCTGGACCACAGCCGCCAGCTTGACATACGATGGAGAACTCGGTCCCCGACACGCTTGCTTCCGGCGAAGATCCTGAAATCAGAAATTCCGCAAACGCTTCACTACGCTGTACGCGTCAGGGCAAATCGGCGACAACGGTGATGACGGCCGCTCAAATGAAAATCCATGGCGATAGTTCTGGCTCTCTGACCCCTGCCACCGTTGGTTGCGAGCATCGTATTCCGCAAAGACGGCGACCCGCTTCGGCTGCCTTCAAACGGGCATGACCGGTAACGGTACTGAAAGACATCGCAGCTACGGATCCGACGCTTTCGACTCCTGCGCATCGCTCAATGCGTGACTGTCGAGAGTGTGACCGAAATCGGCAGCCATGTTCCAAACACCAAACTGACCGGACGTACCCGCCAATTCCGTCACGAAGATCGAACGCAAAGCTTTGCACTTCTAACGGCTGCTCGCGGCAACGATCAACTTCGGTCAGGGTGTAAAGCGCGATCGAGAATTCCGCATTCCAAAATTGCGGAGGCGACCGAATCATCCTCCGGATGCCACGGAAACACTCGGGCAGAATGCCTTCGGAGTTGTCCAAACAGCTGGGCTGGGTTGAAGCAGGAAATACTCAACATACTGTTTCGTCGGGCACTCAAGGCTGCTGGTGACATCATCTGTCGAACAACTACCCACCGACCCTGAGGACGACTACGGTACCGGTCCCTTCGGCGAGTTGGATACGAGCGTCCTGCTGAGAACCGGATCATCACAACCGAAATCGGCCGATCTGGTCGCAGTACGGGAAACACATAAACTCCGGATTTAAATATGCCTCCTCAACATAGTTCACTTCCAAAAACGATGTGAAGCGATAAACACAATGATCGCGCGGTGAAAATGATAGGCATCTCGGATTGCAGGCATTCATCCGCGACAATCGCAAAGCGAAAGGAGTACTATACATCCTCGCAGGACTCGGCCTGGCGGCCGCACCTCCAGACATCCGAGGAATTCCCAGTCAGTCCAACCCGGACGGGAGGCCAGCTCACGGGTATTTCCGGCACCGCGAGCCGCACTCAGTCGTTGCCTGGCGACGGGACCGAGAATTCAATTCAATGGAGCACCGGCGACCGAATCCTGAGGCAGGCGGCATTTCTGCACGCCGAAAGCGGGGAACGGACGACATGTCGCCGACTTTCGATTCCGCAGCGAAACACTCCCGTGCACTGCCGGATTTGTTACAACATGACGGCACGACGCCGAAGCCGTCGTTCCGAGCCAGAAGACTGGCGCCAGGCGGAGCCGAGACAAACGCTACAACTCGAGACCGAACACGGCGATTTCGGCTGCACGACCGGCTCCCCGAAAGTTACGATTCACCCTCTCGCACCACCGCTTACGATAAAGTTCCAACTGGTGCCGGGACGTGAAGGCAGATTTTTCCAAATCCGTCGCGTACGGCGGCGACCGACGCTCGACGCCGTACTGACCGGCGGTACGCGCACCTTCGACGGCACCGGATTCAGCGATGCGACCGATGCGGGCGTTTAACGCCATGGCGCTTTCCGTTCGGCAAGGAGGTGTCGGAAACTGCCCGCGACGAGCAGCACCGCGAGCGTATGCGCCGCAGCGATTCGTCATCCGGCAGTTGCAGCGCAGAGCCACGTAGCTACACCTTCGCCGACGGCGGCGTCTATACCGGGCATAAACCAGACTGCAATTTCGAAGCTGGGCCGTATCTACCGCCTGACGACCGAGTTGCCAGCGCGGCGGAGGCACAGCCTCGAAATTCAGGGGCTGGAGAGATTTCGGACGGAGCGACCCGTTTGTACCTGACAGCGCTGCGAAGCGTATGCGCTGACGGCCACGGAGGATGGATTCAGGTCGAAATGACGTCGGCACCGGCACGACTGGACGGCCCATTTCGACATCGCACGGCGTTCGCTCAACCGATCCGCTCCTCCTGCGGATGCCACCGGCAGAATGGATTTGGAAAGACTACCATGGCGCAATCCAGTCCGACGACAAACCCCGATCCTCTGTGGCTCGACTTCACCATCGAGCACGTTCGTCTCATAGAGAGCAACATGACCTCAGGCACGTATCGCTAAAACCAACATGCCATCGCTAAAAGGTTCACGGAGATCGACGACAACGAAATCGGCAACGTCTCTCAGGATAATGCCTATTACAACGGCAAGACCTACTTCATTACCCAAAACACAGGAACATAAGCAGCATGGGAACATTCAACGGCGACGCCTCGTGGCACATGCCAGATTCTACGCAAACTATCGTACCTCTACGGTGCCCCCAAAGTTCAAAATCGACCTCTGCTGGCCGCAGCACGTCGTGATCGTAAGAAGTCGAAAAACACATCAATATTCCACGGCCGACAACGAATCCCATTCGAACATCCGTACGAAACGACATCCAGGTACATTCGGCGTCTTCACGAAACAGGGGCGACAAAGGCCGGCTGCAGGTCTTCGCCGAGACGCGCTTAATCGTGATCGTCTCGATCCCGCGACGAATGCCGTAATAAAGGCAACCGCCAGGTGAAAGGCCTCGCAAAGATTTTGATGGAAAAATTATGCTATCTTTACGGGCGGTACCGAAGCTAGAATATGACCGGTGCGGCAGCTTTCTCAAACAGCATGATCGGGCGTTGAAATTTGAACTTTTGAGCAGCGAGGTCGGAGGTTTCAGGAAAACCGAGCACCTGCCGAACAGATCGAGCTTTGCGCTTCGCCGGCTGATTGCAGATATTGTTGTGCGAACTTCCACGCAGCCACACCTCTGGCTGGCATCACACCGGCAAACAGGTTTCAGCGCCTATGAAGCGTGCGTTATCGGCAGAACCTGCGATACCATTCAGGCAGGTCAGAGCGCCGTCCATGTCTGCGGGCAATGCCCACGGGAGAGTTTTCAGAAACTTGTCAAGCTTGAGTCCGGCAGGCGTGAATTTGCTACCGTTTCTCAGACGAATGAAAGTTGAAACAAAGCAGAATTACATGTTCAAATGGGTTGAATGTATCTGTGCATGCGGCTGGCCGTGTGTTGCATGGTTGTCGACTCAGAAGGGTTTCCGATCGACAACACCGGCGGTTCGAGGGCGACGAGGTGACCGGCAAGGGGCTCTTCATCGCAACGAAGGGAATTTCATGTACGGCAATGCCTCGCTCTCCTATTACGATCCGGAAAGCGAGAGTGAAGTTTCATAGAGCCAACGCCATCAAGTTGGGCGACGTCGCGCGGAATAGTGATTAATGCAGCATCGGTTGGATCGTAGTGAACAACTCGAGGCGGCGTGATCTATGCGATCGACATCAACTTTTCTTCAGAGGTGGGACGCATCACGGGCTTCACTTCGCCGCTACATCCACTTCTGAGCGACGAAAAGAGCCTATGTCACCCAGATATGGGATCCGCGCATCTATATCGTCAAATCCCAAAGACCTACCAGATCACCGGCTATGTCGGAAACGGATATGGATTTCCCGAAACCGGTTCGACTGAACAGATGGTGCACACGACAAAATACGTCTTCACCAACCGCTGGTATTAACAGAACCGAATCCAGTGATCGAATAATTTGAAACCGACAGGTCTGCGACAGATCACCGTGGGCATCCAGCCACCTCGCTGGTCATGGACAAAAAATTACAACAAGATCTGGACGGTGACCGACGGCGGCTACGAAGGTTCGCCCTACGGACACGAGCGCCATCGCGCTCTGCATCGACATAACCCGCAAGATCGAGTTCAAGTTTGGGAATTCGGCGACTGGCCCTCCAGAAGTGCAGGCTCAACGGCACCGCGACACGATCTGCTTCATCAACAAGGCGATCTGGCCGTGGAGCAAACAAGTTTCAGTAAAAGCCATTCGCCCTACAACAATACGGCTACTACTGGACGACGATCAGCCCGCGTCAATTCAGTCTATATCGCCGACGCGATCGATTACGTGCGGTGTCGTACTGCGCTATTCGCCGACGGCGAACTTTGCTCGACAGAGGCTATGTCGGGATCATCCCCCGGCGCCCTTCTGCTGGCGCTAATCATATAATAAGAATCATCATCCATGAACAAAATACGGACTCTATTTCATATTGCTCGCTCTGACGGTCGCCTGCAACAAGGACGAGGCTCATCTTTCTCGATGTCGAACAGGTGCCGATCATCACGATTCGACACCGACCACAACCGTCTATCCCGTCAAGGTCGGCCGGGAGTTCAATTACGCCCTCCCTGCCAGTTCATGTCGATCGCCGTTTACTCATGGAAACTGGAAGAAACGGGCAAAATCATCTCGACCGAACCGCAAATAACCTACCGGTTCGACTCCGGCAATGAAATTTCGGAAGGCGTCAACGGCTACTACATCGACCTGGAGGTAAATCACCTCGAACGGCACGACCGTCGAAACGGTTCTCGTCGACAGGAGCTGCTGCCGCCCCTGATCTCCTTCCCATGCAGACCGACGGGCTGGAGGGTCGTGAAAGGACGCGCAAATACGAATTCGCGCCCACCGTACAGTCGGCCGAGAACAGCAATTTTCTCTGGACGCTGCGCCGTCGGGTGCCGCCGAAGCCAAACCGGTCGGCGATGAGGCCGTCTATGAATTCTGCGAGGAGGTCGCCGGAACATACGAAGTCACCCTGCGCACGGAAAAACGAGGACGGCTCGGACGAAATGACAATCGAGGTGGAGGTGGTCGATGCACTGGCGGTATCGCTACGGCGGTACCTATCGGACGCAAATAAGACGGTCTGACCCGCACCGTATCGCTCGACCGCACGATCACTCTGCGGCCATCCATCTGGAACGGCACCAACCCCAAGTTCAGTTGGACGATCGACGGACAAGAGGTCGGGATCGAGCTTTCGTACACCTACCCCCCGACCGAAACAGGGATCAAAAAGATGTTTTCACCGCGAAGGACACCACCGACAGCCAGTGACCCTCGAGTTATCCGCATAATGAAGCCGGGCTACGCTGGAGTTCACCGTCACCACGGCGAAGAGTCGCACCGCCGCCGGCTTCGGGGAGCCAGCTTGGCGCGACGTGGGGACCGGGTATGCTCACCGGCCGGGACGATTCATCAACGAGCGGTTTCCGGGCGGTTGCGGCGCAGGCACCCCAAGCGGCAAA
>VOFK01002754.1_pt1 | contig 24701 bp, 33 predicted proteins | sample 5384121 | NCBI WGS metagenome assembly VOFK01 (sample SAMN12384730, study PRJNA508395) | human gut metagenome | isolation source: healthy gut J | host: Homo sapiens | reverse complement strand
GGCATTCCCGACTGGCTGTTCAACTTCGGGCAGCTGTTCCCCACAGCCACGGTAGTCAGGCTTCATCCGCATCCAGAGCAGGGGCGCATCGCTCAGCGAGTGCTGCCCGAAATCCGGATGCTCTGCATCACGCACTCATCTACGGCGGGCTGGCCTGCATTGGCATTCACCGGTGATCGCCCGCGCAGCCAGGATACGCCCCGTCAAAAACCAAGAACAGAATAATGTATGTCAAATATCAGATGCCGCTGATCGCCGTCAGCGATGTCGGCCGCTCGAAACGGTTCTACTGCGGGCTGTTCGACCAGCGGGTCGTATTGGATTTCGGAGGAGAACGTCACGTTCAGCGGCGGCTTCGCCATACAGGAGAAATTCGCGTGGCTTACGGGCCTCGCGGAAGATTCCGTGCGCAGCCGCCCGAACAACATGGAGCTCTATTTCGAAACGGACGACCTCGACGCATTCATGCAGCGGCTCGGGGAGTGGCCCGACCCGTCGAACTGCTCCACCCGCCCCAAATACGGCTGGCAGCAGTGCACCGTACGTTTCCCCTTTACGATCCCGACGGCCACTATCGTCGAAGTAGGCGAGGCGATGGAGGTCGTCATAAGGCGCTGCCTTGCCGAGGGACACACGGCAGAGGAGACCGCCGCGCTCACCCAGCATCCCCTCGAATTCGTGCTCCGCGTCGGGACGAAGCGGGGAAATAGCCCCGCACACCCCGGCAAACAGCCCCGCACCCGGCCGGCGCCGGCAGCGCGGTATGCTGGCGCAGCACAGAAAACGGCACTCCGGCCGACGCTCGGACTGTCACAAAAAGACACCGGGCAAATGCCTGGTGTCTTATTCATGTCCGGAGCCGAACCCGGCCGCCGCGCTACCTCGGCCCGTGGAACATTCCCGGAGGAGGGCCGCCGGGCCCCATGCGGCGCGATCCCGAAGGTTGTGCCATGCCGTCGTAATCCTTGATGTTTTTCGACCCCTTCTTGCCGAACCGGCGCAGGTTGTAGTTGAACTGCACCATATAGTAGCGGCCGATCACGCTGTTGGTCGAATTTGCGTCCACCCCGAGCCCGTCGAACGGGCGAAGGCCTTGTTCTGGTTGAAGATGTCGTTCACGCCGACCATGATCTCGCCGCGCTTGTTCTTGAAGACCTTTTTGCCGATCCAGGCGTTGCACAGCAGGTAGGAATCGTCGTAATCGTTCGTAAAACCGATGTACTGCGTATAGGCTACGCTGCCCGTGAAGGTAAAGCCCAGCGGGAAGACGAACTTCATGTTGCCCTGCGCCGTATGGTTGAAATAACGGTTCTTGGAGCCCGATTCGCCCAGCGAGTTGGTCGCCTCGTTATAGGTGCCGGCCCACGAAAGGGTAAAAGTCCACGTTCTCCGGAAATGTTGCTGCCCAGTACCGTGCGGAAGTCGTAGCCGATATTCTTGGTGTCGTTGCGCTCGCCGCCCGTGATGAACCCGTCGCTGTCGACTGTGCCGCCCAGCATGCTCGGGGTCTTGGTGAAATTCGACGCCCGCCATCACGTTGAAGTTACTCTTCAGGAACCCGATGGGGAACCCGTAGCTCAGGTGCGTGCGCAGGTTCCAGTAATCGTCGAGGTTGACGGGGGTGGAGTAGTAGTTGGGGGTGTACTGCTCGCCGCCGAGGGTGATCGTACCGGGGTTCGACACCAGGTGGTTGGCGTTGTAATCCGACGTATTTTGCATCGAGAACATCCACATGAACGTCCGTCCCTTCTCCACGTTGGAGTTCGTATAGTGGAAATTGACCCGGTGGCTGTACGACGGGTTCAGGTTGGGGTTACCCTTTGGTGATGTTCTGCGCGTCCGACACGTCGGCCACGTTCTGGAGGTCGGTGATCGAGGGGTTGTCGGTATAGGACGAGACGAACAGGCGCAGCGAATTCTCGCGGTTGATGTTCAGCTGCCCCATCATGAAATAGGTCACGTTGTTGTACGAATGCCTGATCTTGTCGGCGGCATCGCGTACGATCTGCCCGTCGAGCGTGGCATGCTGGTAATAGACGTTCGCCACGAACGTGTTGCGCTCCTTCGAATAACGGAAGCCGGGGCCGGCGCCTGCGTCAGGTAACCGCTCTTGTAAGAGTTGGAAAGCGCCCCGTCGGGGAGAAGCCCTGCGACCGAATAGTCCGCCGGTGGTTATGAACGACCTCTGTCGCGCTCCTGCGATAATGTAGCGGATGGGTACTGCACGCTCACCTGGGCATATTTGGCCACGGGCTCCCGTATAGGTGAACTGCCCGCGCAGGCGTACGACGACGAAGGGCCAGGTTGCGCAGGTAGCGCAGCCGGGTATAGCCGTCGTGTCCCAGCCCCAAGGGCGTCGGCCCGTCGGGACGTACGGACGAAATCGGCAGGACGTTCGAGAAGGAATTCGAGTTGTTGGTATTGTCCGAAATAATTCACATTGCCGTCGAGGGTGATCGTACGGCCGTCCTTCCCAGCTTGGCACGGTAGACGGCGCTCGTGCGCAGGTTGTAACCGTGACGCAGGCCGTCGTTGAAATTCCGGTACGGCTGTAACCGCTCTGACCGAACTGCCAGCCCTGCGTCGTGCTCCAGGGGATCGTTGGACTGGTAGCTGAAACTGGGGCGCACCATCAGGTTCTGGTTGTCGGAGATCTTCCACTCCAGGCGGGCGTTGAAACGGTGGTTGTAGGCCTCCGTATTCGAATAGCCGCGCGTCGCGAGGGTGTCCACCGGCATGGGGGATTCATACCACTTGTCCACCGTGGACTGGTTCTTCGTATCGGTATTGTTGAAGAAATAGCTGCCCTGGAACGTCACCTGATTGCGCTTGCCCCACGTATCGGAGTAGTTGACGCCGATGGCGTTGACCGACGCCACGCCGCTCTGCGGGCGCACCATGTAATTGCCCATGCCGCCGCGGCGGCCACCGCCGGAACCCGAGACGCCCAGGATGTCCTCGAACGAGAAATTCTGCTGGTTGACGTTATTGAACAGGCCGATGAATGACATACGGCTGTCGCCGCTGAAGATATTGGCATTACCGCCTATGACATATTTGTTCCTGGCCTCTGTCTTGGGTATCGGCATCGTAACCGTAATCCGGCATACAGTTTACCGAACTGGCCCTGCCGCATGTCCGGATGGGTGACGATGTTGAGCGCCTTGTAGCCCTCGCCGTCGTCCATGCCCGAAGGAATTCGGCCGCGTCGGAGAGTTTGTTGTAGACCTCCACGCGGTCGACGGCCTGTGCCGGAAGCGACTTGATGGCCGTGGTGACATCCTCGCCGAAGAACTCCTTGCCGTCGACGAAGACCTTCTTGACCTTCTCGCCCTGCGCCTCGACCGTGCCGTCGGTGACGGTGATGCCGGGCATCTTCTTCAGCAGCCCCTCGACATCGGCGTCGGCCACGACCTTGAACGCTCCGGCATTGTAGCTCTACCGTGTCGCCCTTCTGCGAGGTGCGGAGCGCCTTGGCCTCCTTGACGACCGTTTCGATCTGCACGCCCGGACGGAGTTCGATCTTTGCCGATGTCCTGTTTGGCGGCCGAGACCTTGAAAATCGTTTCCGCGTTGTTGTAGCCCAGGAAAGAGACTACGAGTTTATATTCGCCGTATGCGAGCGAAGGGATCGACACGGCGCCCTTGAAGCCCGAAGTGGAGTACTGTTTTCTTGTCGGGGGCAGCGGCCGGGGTGCGAATTCCAGTGGCACGGCACCCGCGACCGTCTCGCCGGTATCGGCGTCGACCACCGTACCCGTGACCGTCCCTTTCTGGGCAAAGGCGGCGACGGCGAAAAGCGTAAATAAGGTTGAGAGTAGCAGTCGTTTCATCTTCAGATTATATAGATACGTTTATTTTTTTTGCGCTTGCGAAGATAACTTTTTATGGCAGACTTCCCCTGCCGCGGGCGAATGACGACAAAAAAAGGGTGCCAGTCGACCAACCGACACCCCGGCTGCGACAAGCCGTTCGATGACCTAACCTCACTTCCTGCCCCTTTGCGGGACGGGGCTTGTCACATTTCCTGCCTTCCTTGCAGGCGCATCCCTTTCCATCCTTCATCTGCGGGCCATGCCCCATGCCGGGCTTCGGGCCCTGCATCTGCTTCCACTGCTCGAACTGCTCGGGCGTAAGGATCTTTTGCATCTTCTCGGCCTTGGCCTTGCGGGCGGCGCGCATCCGTTCGTGCTGCGCCTGCATATCCTTTACTTCCTGCAGGTTGAGTTCGTAGAGCTGCTTCGACTGATCCTCGTTGAGGTTTCAGTTTTTCGACCATGCGGTCGGTCTTGCGCTGGGCCATCTGTTCGGCCGTGGGGCGTTCCTTTGTCCTCGAGCCCGCCGATCCTGCGCAAAAGCGCTCGTTCCCGCCAGCAGGCAAAGGGTCATTGCAACCGCAAAAATTCTTTTTCATAGCATTAAGATTTTTTGTTATCCGTTCGCCGAAACACCTTCGGCTCGCGCAGTACGATGCAAAGGTAAAGCCAAATCGGCACGACGATGCCGACCCGGGGCCAAACGACTGAAAGGCAGGGTGAACCGACTATTCGGCGGGTTGAACGGAAGTGAGCCAGGCCTTGAATTCGGGGACGCGGGCCTTGAAATGACGATGCGTTCGGGGGTTCCGACCGTCAGGTGGAGCGCCAGGCGGCTGCCGAACCACACGGCGATCTCCTTCACGGCGCGGCGCGCGACGATGAACTGGCGGTTGGCGCGGAAGAAATCCGCTTCGGGCAGGATGGCCTGCAGGGTTTCGAGCGTTTTGTCGAGGGGGTAGGAAACGCCCTCGTAGGTACAGGCGGTGACTTTCTCGTTGCTGGTATAGCAATAGGCGATCTGCTCGCGCCGGAGCGGGATGATCCGGTCGCGGACATGCACCAGGAAAGCCTGCTCGTGCCGTGCCGCGGCCATCGTCCGCACCGGAAGCCGTAATCGCGGCGTTCGCCCTTGGACAGGCGTTCCAGCTTGCCCAGCGCACGCTGCATCCGGCGTTGTTGATCGGTTTGAGCAGGTAGTCGATGCTGTTGACCTTGAAAGCTTCGAGTGCATACTGGTCGTAGGCCGTCGTGAAGACACCGGGGCTGCGATCTCCACGGCGTCGAAGATGCGGAACGAATCGCCGTCGGCCAGGTGGATGTCCATGAACAACAGGTCGGGCTGGGGGTTCGCACGCAGCCACCCGATGCTTTCTCCTCGACGCTTTCGAGCGTCCCGATGACCTCCACGCCGGGGGCCGCCTGTTTCAGGATGGCCTCCAGGTTCAGCGCGGCGGCGGTTTCGTCCTCTATGATCAGGGCTTTCATCCTACGAGGGGGTTTTGCAGCGGCATGCGCACGACGAACTCCTTGTCGGTGTCGATGATCTCGATGTCGCGGCCCGTAATCAGGTGCCAGCGGTTGCGCAGGTTTTCCAGGCCGATGTCCGTCGACGGTTCGGGTTCGATCTTCGGCACCTTGGGATTGGCGACCACCAGCCACCCCTGCTCGGTGCGGATCGAGATATGGAACGGCTTGCTGCGGGTTATGGTATTGTGTTTGACGGCGTTGCCGATCAGCGGCTGCAACGACAGCGCCGGGAGTGTCCAGGAGCGGTACTTGTCGTCGACGTCGATGTCGAAAAAGAGCTTGTCGGCGTAGCGTATCTTGAAAAGGTAGCTGTAAGCCTCCAGGAATTTCAGCTCCTCGTCGAGGGTCATCAGCATACTCTGTCCGTTCTGGATGATGTAGCGGAACGTGTACGAAAGCTGGTCGATGTAGGTCAGCGCCTTCTCGTCGTGCTTCGCGCACGAGCATCGCCAGCGAATTGAGCGAATTGAAGAAGAAATGGGGGTTGATCTGCCCGACGAGCATGTTGTAACGCGTGGTGAGGTTTTCGTTCTTGAGCCGCTCGTTCTCGACGACGACGGCCTGCTGCTTCGAGTTGAGCACGTAGACCCAGCCGTAGAGCATCGACACCGCCACGGCGAACGAACACTTGAGCAGCAGCATGTAGTCGAAGATATGCCCGCTCATGAAATTCAGGACGATCTGCCCCGAATGCCATTCGCGGACAGGGGCGAAGATATAAAGCGCCGCGGCCGCCACGAGGCACCCCATGCAGTGGAGGGCAAAACGCCCCGCCTTGTAATTGCGGCGTGCGGAGGTCAGGATCGAGAGCATGATGAACGATACGACCAGGTAGTAGATCAACTGCAACGTCAGCTCCGAAGTCCTCGACGGCCGGTTGTAGAGCGTGCTGTAATCGAACTCCTCGCCGTTGCGCATACGCAGTTCGTTCATCACCGGATGGGCGCCGTAACGGCGCGGGCGACCACGTCGACCACCAGCCGGTCGCCGTCCGAAAGATCCATCCGGCGGATGCGCTGCATCGGCACGTAGACGCTGTCGCGGTTCCCGTAGACGATGTACCCGTGGCCGTCGGGGCTGACGTGCAGCACCCCTTCCTCGCTGCGTGTGACGACGCTCGCCCGCGCCGGCCGCGGCTGTCCTTCGCCCTTTTGCTCGACGATCAGCAACAGCACATAGGAAAAGTTGACCACCAGGCTGATGGCCAGCGCAACCAGCAGGTTGAGCATCAGGTCGGAATATTTCGATTGCAGGTTCATCGCATCTCCTTACGCCCCGGCAGGGTCATTCATCCTCCTTTGAACCACGAGGCATAGAGCATGTAATCGTGCGCCGTGCGGCGGATGATCTCCTCGCGCTGCTCGGGCGTCACCTCCTTGACCTTCTTGGCCGGGACGCCCGCATAGACCGAATTGGGCTCCAGCTTGGCGTTCGACAGCACCAGCGCATTGGCCGCGATGATGCAGCCCGAGGGGACGACGGCATTGTCCAGAAGGGTGGCGCCCATGCCGATCAGGCAGTTGTCGCCGATGACGGCGCCGTGGACGATGGCGTTGTGGCCCACCGACACGTCGTTGCCGATGATGGTCTGCGACGGGTGTTTGGCCTTGTCGTAAATCGTATGCAGCACGACGCCGTCCTGGATGTTCGTACGGTCGCCGATGACGATTTTGTTCACGTCGCCGCGCAGCACGGCATTGTACCAGATGGAGCAGTCGCGGCCAATGGTCACGTCGCCCAGGATGACGGCCGTCTCGGCCAGGAACGTATTTTCTCCGATCACGGGGTGTGCCCCGCACTTCTTTAATCAAAGCCATAATTCCGTAATAAAATTTCTTTGTTTCACATGTATATTTCCCTGCATGACCCGCCACCGTACGGTGGTGCCCCGGACATGGAAAGCGCTGCCGGAAGGCAATCTTTTATTCGCCTTTTTTGGCTTCCTGCCACAGGGCCTCCATCTGGCCGAGCGAAAGGTCGTGCAGCGAATTCCCTTGTGCGGCAGCCTGTTCCTCCATGTAATTGAAGCGGCGGATGAACTTCTTGTTCGTGCGTTCCAGCGCCGATTCGGGGTCCACGCCGTAGAGCCGCGCAGCGTTGACCAGCGCAAAGAACAAGTCGCCGAACTCGGCTTCGAGGTTCGCTTTGTCGCCCGAGCGCATCTCGGCCTCGACCTCGGCGGTCTCCTCCTTCACCTTGTCCCACACATCCTCGCGCTTCTGCCAGTCGAAGCCCGTCGCCGCGGCCTTCTCGCCTACGCGGAATGCCTTGACCAGCGCCGGCAGCGAGCGGGGAACGCCGCCAGCGTACCGCTCTTGCGATTCTTTTTGCGGAGCTTGAGCGCTTCCCAATTCTCCTTCACCTGGTCGGGCGTATTGGCATGGATGTCGCCGTAAACGTGCGGATGGCGGTATACCAGTTTGTCGCACAAGGCATTGGCCACATCCGCATAGTCGAACGCCCCGGCTTCCTCACCCAGCTTGGAGTAGAACACCACATGCAGCAGCAGGTCGCCCAGCTCCTCCTTGATGCCCTCCATATTGTGGTCGGTGATGGCATCGGCCAGTTCATACGTCTCCTCGATCGTATTGCTCCGCAACGAGTCGAACGTCTGCTCGCGATCCCACGGGCACTCGCGGCGCAGCGTGGTCATCACGTCGAGCAGGCGGGCCGTAGCCTCCAATCGTTTATCTTCCATTATCCGGTTTGTTTTTCCGCCGTCATGCAGGGCGCAAACTGCCCGAGGCGCCGGGTCGCCGGCCGCAGCAGCATGCAGCCTGCACGGCCGCAATTTATCCCCCTGCAAAGTTAGCACATTCGGCGGAAAATAGTAACTTTGCATCGAACAAAATTCCGCAACCTCATGAAACTACGCTACCTCGCGTCCATCCTGGGCGCCCTTTGTAGTCTCCTCCACGCCCATGCGCAGCCGCTTCCGGCGCGCCAGACGACCCCCTTCCCGGCACATACCGCATCTCGGTCGGCACACAGCTCAGCTACGAGACGCCGCTCGCGCCGCTGGCCGGCTACCTGCGCGAATATATCAACGTCGGAAAGGCCAGCGACAGTATGTCGGCCGACGACGCGATCGTGCTCACGACAGACCCGACGCTCGGCAGCGAGGCCTACACGCTGGCCGTGAAGCCGCAGCGGATCGAGATCACGGGGAGGCGACTACGGCGGCGTCTTCAACGGCATCCAGGCGCTGCTGCGGCTGTTGCCGCCCGAGTCTACGCCAAGGCGTGCCCGCTGCCCGTCGAAGTCGCCTGCACGCGGATCGACGACGCCCCGCGCTTCGCGTACCGGGGCATGATGCTGGACGTGGCCCGCACATGGATCGGAGTGGATGGAGTAAAGCGTTACATAGACCTGCTTTCCTACCACGGGATCAATAAATTACACCTCCACCTGTCGGACGACGAAGGGTGGCGCATCGAGATCATGTCGCACCCCGAGCTGACCGAGATCGGCGGCTTCCGCGGCGGCGACTCGCCCGTACGCCCCGTCTACGGGAAATGGGACGAGAAAATACGGCGGCTTCTACACGCAGGACGAAATGCGCGGGCTGATCCGCTATGCCGCCGTACGCAACATCGAGATCATCCCCGAGATCGACCTGCCGGGCCACAGCCGCAACATCGCGTCGGTGCATCCCGAAATCCGCTGCAACTATCCGCCCGACACCGTGTCAACCAACGGTTACGACTACCGTTCGGCATGGTGCGTGGCCCGGGAGGAGAATTACGCGCTGCTGGGCGACATTCTGGGCGAACTGTGCGAGCTGTTCCCCTCGGAATACATCCACGTGGGCGGCGACGAGGTCGACATGGACCCAATGGAAGCGCTGCCCCGACTGCCAGGGCGCTGATGCGGCAGCGGGGCATGGCAGATCCGCACCGATTGGAAGACCTCTTCATGCAACGTATGGCGGCGATCCTTGGCGCCAACGGCAAACGCCCCGCCGTGTGGAACGAAGCGGTGGCGACGGGCGACCTGGCGCACGACAGCCGCGTCTACGGCTGGCAGAGCGTCAAGGCATGCCTCGACGCCACGGCCAAGGGATACGAGACCGTAGTGATGCCGGGCGAATATTTCTATTTCGACATGCGCCAGACCCCGCACGAGGACGGGCACGACTGGGCGGCGATCTTTGACGCCAAAAAGGTCTACGGCTTCGGCTTCACGGAGTTCAGCCCCGAACAGATGCGCAACGTCGAGGGGTTGCAGGGGGCGTTTTTCAGCGAAGCCTACGTCTCGCACGAGCCGGAAAAGCCCGACTACCTCGACTACATGTCTTTCCCGCGTATCTGCGCCCTCGCCCGCATCGCCTGGCGCGGCAACGGCGAAGGGTGGGGACGCCTATTACAAAGGGCTCGTGGAGAAGCATTACGACCGCATGGCAGCCATGGGCATCCGTTTCCGGCTCTTCCCGCCGAAGGTGAGCTATAAGGAGGGCGCATTCACCGTGACGGCCGACGACGGGTCGGAGATATACTACACGGAAGGCGACGCGCCCGAAAGAACATCGTTATACCCGTCCCGTCAAGACCGGCAAACCGCACCTGTACCGCTTCTTCACCCGCTACAAAACGGGGCGCAGCCCCTATGTCGCCGACAAATCCTACTACCGCACGCTCGCACCCGCCGTGGCCATCACCACCTCGATGGGCGAGAGCAGGCAGTTCCCCCTTGCCAATGCCGCGGGTTACAAGGGGCTTTCGCGGACAGCGCGCGCCTGCCGGCAGCAGGACTGGGTGCTCTACCCTTCGAGCAGCCGGTGAAATGCCGCGAAATGTACCTCCAGACCGGGAACCGCCAGCTGCCGAAGACCATCATAACCACAGGTTATGCCGAGGTGTCGTACGACGGTGCGACGTATGAGCGGGCGGGCGACCTCGAAAAGGGAAGCATCACCCTGAAGCCGGGGCGCGCGGTGAAAGCCGTGCGGATCGTTTCGACCTGCGACGACAACGGCACGCCCTATGTGACGATCCAGCCGCCGCAGATAAAGCCGGTACTGTAACGGCGGCCTGCTCCGGCCTGCTCCGGCCTGCAACGGCGCATCGGCGCGGCGGGGCGGCGGCACATGGATGAAAAGGTTGCGAGCAGGATGCCTTCGGGCCATCGGCGGACGGACGGCACGGGCGGAAGCAATCTTCACGGATCGGCCCTCAGACGGGAGGGGCGGGAAGCGATTTTACGGCAAAGCAGAAGAACAGGCACTGCGCCAGGTAGTAGGGAACCATCACGACGTAGGTGCGCCCGGGAACGGCCCCGATGAAACGGCTCCAGGCTATCACGCCGTCGGAAAAAACGAACAGCAGGGCCGCGAAGCGGAACCATGCGGCATACGCCCCGCGATACCGGAGCACGCTGTAAAGCATCCCGGCGATGACCGCACCGTAAACGGCGACGCCGATCCGTTCGGCCGGATCAAGACCCGGGGCACGACCCCGGCGAAGAGCAACGCGAGCAACGCCGCGGGAAGCAGCCATGCGGCAGGACGGGCAGGAAGTCCCCCGGCGCAGAGGAAATAGCGGATATAGGCACCGTGGGCCAGCGCGAAAAACAGCATCTGCGGAATGAACAGTCCCTTCGCACCCGCCGCATCGCCCAGGGCAGACAAGAGGAGTGCAGCCCCGACCGGAAGCAACGTTTTCCGCCGGAGGCAGAAAACCGCCACGGCCAGCAAAAAGCACCGGATAGGCTACCTTGTACGGAAGAGCCGCCGCCTTGGTGAAGAACAGGGCGGCGCCTGCGGCAAAAACAGGGTAGTCAGGGCCAATATGCGGGAAGTCCGATGCATCGTTTCAGGGAAAAATCATTTCAGGAAAAAAGACCGCCCGTCAGAAAACTGGCAGGCGGCTTCGGTTCTTATCCGTCACGACGGGTCATGCACGGACATGGGCGCCCGCACTGGCGCTCGAACTGCGCCGTGAGGTTCTGCATGGCCGTTCGATGGCCTTTCGTCCAGCGTGCGGGTCTTGTCCTCGAGGATAAAGCTCAGGGCATAGGATTTTTTGCCTTCGGGCAGCTTGTCGCCCTCGTAGACGTCGAACAGCGAGACGCTTTGAGCAACTTGCGCTCCGTAGCGAACGCCACGTCGCGCAGCTGCGAGGAAGGTCACCTGCTTGTCCACGAGCAGCGCCAGGTCGCGTTTCACTTCGGGGAACTTCGACAGCTCCTCGGCCACGATCCGGTGCTTTTTGGTCGATTTGACAAGCGCCTCGAAATTCATCTCCAGATAGAAGACATCCTGTTCGACGTCGAGTTTGCGGCGGATATTCCGGCTGACCGTACCGATCTGCAACAGCTCCCTGCCGTTGAGCGCCATCGTGAGCGCCTCGCCGAAAAGATCGCTTTCGAGCGTCTCGGCCTTCAGCGCGTAGATGTCGATGCCGAAGCGGCGGAGCAGTTTTTCGGCGACTGCGCGCAGGGTGAAGAACGACGCAGCCTGCGGCCGGGCGTTCCACGACGCAGGCTCGGCCACGCCCGTCACGGCGATGGCCAGGCGGTACTCTTCGGAGTAGGCTGCCAGGGGGTTTTCGTCCGAACGTTTGGCCTCGTCGTAGAAATAGCAGTTGCCGAACTCGTAGAGTTTCAGGTCGCCGTTGCGGCGGTTGGCGTTGAGCTGCACGGCCTCCAGCATGTTGAACAGCAGCGTCTGGCGCATGACGCTGAGGTCGGCGCTCAGCGGGTTGAGGATGCGCACGCAGTGCTCGGCGGGACAGGAGGTCCAGCCCTTCGTAATAGGCCGCCCTGGTCAGCGAGTTGGACATGATCTCCGTAAACCGTTGGCCGATAGGTAGTCGGCCGCGAGGTTCATCAGACGGTTGCGGTCGGGTTTGGGCGCATAGGAAAGCGTCGAACGGACGCGTGAGGGGATCTCGACGTTGTTGTAGCCGTAGATGCGCAGGATGTCCTCGACGGTCGGCCTCGCGCTGCACGTCGACACGGTAGGGCGGCACGGCCACGCTCAGCACGCCGTCCTTCTCGTCCAGCACCTTCACTTCGAGCGCCGCGAGGATCGCACGGACGGTTTCTTCGGGGATATGCTTGCCGATCAGCGCGTCGATGCGGGCAAACGAGACGTCGAAGCGGAAATCTTCGATCGGCGCGGGGTAGATGTCGGTGATGTCGCTCGAAATCTCGCCCCCGGCCAGCTCCTTCATCAGCAGGGCGGCGCGCTTGGCGGCGTAGACCTGCATGTTGGGGTCGATGCCGCGCTCGAAGCGGAACGACGAGTCGGTGTTCAGGCCGAAGCGCTTGGCGGTTTTGCGCACCCACACGGGGTTGAAATAGGCGCTCTCGATGAACACGTCGGTCGTGGTGTCGCTGATGCCCGAATCCAGGCCGCCGAAGACGCCGGCGATGCACATCGGACGCTCGGCCGAGCAGATCATCAGGTCCTCGGCCGTGAGTTTGCGCTCCACGCCGTCCAGCGTCACGAAGGGCGTGCCTTCGGCGCAGGTGCGTACGACGACCTCGCGGCCTTCGATCTTCGCGGCGTCGAACGCGTGCAGGGGCTGTCCCAGTTCGAAAAGCACGAAATTGGTGATGTCCACCAGGTTGTTCTTGGGGTTGATGCCCGCGGCACGCAGGCAGTTCTGCATCCACTCGGGCGAGGGGGCTATCTTGCAGTTTTTCACGGTCACGCCCGCATAGCGGGGCGCCGCCTCGTGGTTCTCGACGCGGATTTTCACGCCGAGGTCGTGGTTGTCCGGGGCGAAAGCCGACACATCGGGCATCTTCACCGAAACATCTTCCCCCCGGCTGCGCAGATAGGCCGCCAGGTCGCGCGCCACGCCGATGTGCGAAGCGGCGTCCACACGGTTGGGCGTGAGTCCGACCTCGATCAGGTAGTCGTCCTCGATGCGGAGGTAGTCCCTGGCCGTCGTACCTGCCACGGCATCGGCGGGAAGCTCCATGATCCCGTCGTGCGAGGCTCCGATGCCCAGTTCGTCCTCGGCACAGGCATGCCGAGCGACTCCACGCCACGGATCTTGCTGCGTTTGATCTTGAATTCCTCGTCGCCGCCGCCGGGGTAGAGCACCGCGCCGACCGTGGCGCAGAGGACTTTCAATCCGGCGCCCGGCAGTTGGCGGCGCCGCAGACGATCTGCAACGGCTCGCCCGGCTGCCGACGTCGACCGTGGTGACATGCAGGTGGTCGGAATCGGGATGATCCTCACAGGTGAGCACCTCGCCCACCACCACGCCCGAAGGCCGCCCCTTGATGGTCTCGATCTTCTCGAAGCCCTCGACCTCGAGTCCGATATCGGTCAGTATCCGGGCGACCTCTTCGGCCCCGAAGATCGGTGTCGATGTAGCGTTTGAGCCAGTTATACCGAAATATTCATATCGTTGAATTTGAGAATTAGCTAAAATCGAACAAAGATAGTGAAAAATTGTTAATTCCGACCGGATAAACGCATGAAACCCACAGCCGGTAAAAAATTATCCGCCGCCGAGGCCGGCACCATGCACTTCGCGGCATACGGCCCGGAGGACTGCATCCGGCGCTCGGCCGCGGGGCTTCCCCTGAGCGTCGCCGGGCAAGAGCCGCAGCGGCGGGCAGGGCAGGGGACTGCAGGGAGGACTGCCGCCCGGTTTCCCGCAGGACACGCCCGGATGCGGAATAACTCATATATTTAGGTGTCGAAAATTTATGGCGAAAAATTTGGATTTAGGGTTGCGACCCGTTATATTTGTCAAAACGAAACAGGAATTTATGATCCGGAACTTTAACATACAGGCATGGTGGTGGCGCTCGTTGACTCTCGTGGACAATGAGTGCGGCTCAGTGCGTGTATAGTTGAAAGCATAACGAACACACAAGCCCGTTGTTTACGAGAAGTAAACAACGGGCTTTTTCTTTTGCATCACATTTTACCGAACACAAAATAGACAAAAAAAACATGGAAACGAAGAAATTCTGCCTCACCGAAAAACAGATGCCCACGCAATGGTACAACATCGTGGCCGACATGCCCAACAAACCGCTCCCGCCGCTGCATCCCCGGACCAAGCAGCCCGTCACGAAGGAGCAGATGTCGGCGATCTTCGCCGAGGAACTGATCGACCAGGAGATGTCGACGGAGCGTTACATCGACATCCCCGAAGAGGTGCAGGAGATTTACAGGATATGGCGCCCGACGCCGCTCGTGCGCGCGACGGGGCTGGAAAAGGCCCTCGGAACGCCCGCGAAGATCTTTTTCAAGAACGAAAGCGTGTCGCCCGCGGGTTCGCACAAGCCCAACACCGCCGTGCCGCAGGCCTACTACAACTACAAGCAGGGCATCACGCCACCTGACGACCGAGACCGGCGCCGGACAGTGGGGCGCTTCGATCGCCTTCGCGGCCAAGCACTTCGGCCTCGACGTGCAGGTTTTCATGGTCAAGGTCAGCTACGACCAGAAGCCCTACCGCCGTCTGATGATGAACACGTGGGGCGCGGAGTGCATGGCGTCGCCCAGCACAATCACCGCCTCGGGCCGCGCGGGCGCGAACGCGACCCCGACTGCTCCGGGAAGCCTCGGGCTGGCGATCTCGGAGGCCGTGGAGATGGCTCTGCAACACCCGGGAGGACACCCGCTACTGCCTGGGCAGCGTGCTGAAACCACGTGATCCTGCACCAGACCGTCATCGGGCAGGAGGCGGTCGCACAGATGGAATGGCCGACGCCGAACCGGACGTGGTGATCGGATGCTTTCGGCGGCGGCAGCAACTTCGCGGGACTGGGATTCCCGTTCCTGCGTAGAACCTTTGTCGAAGGCAGGAATATCCGCATCGATGGCCGTCGAGCCATCGAGCTGCCCGAAACTCACGCGCGGCAGTTTCCAGTACGACTTCGGCGACGTGGCCGGATTCACGCCCCTGCTGCCGATGTATACGCTGGGGCACGATTTCCAGCCGTCGGACATCCATGCGGGCGGCCTGCGCTACCACGGGGCGGGTTCGATCGTGAGCCAGCTGTTGAAGGACGGGCTGGTCGAGGCTCGGTCGCTGCCGCAGACCGAGACCCTCGCGGCCGGCATCCTCTTCGCCAAGACCGAGGAATCATCCCGGCGCCCGGAGTCGACCCACGCCATCGCGGCGGCAATCCGCGAGGCGTTGCAGGCCAAAGGCGGAGGGGACGCCGCGGACGATCCTGTTCAACCTCTCGGGCAACGGCGTGATCGACCTCTACGCCTACGAGCAGTACCTGGCCGGGGCGCTGCGGGACTACGTGCCGGGCGACGACGAGATCGCAAAGACGGTCAGCCAGTTGAGCATCTTATCTGACGGACGGAACCATCCGCGACCGCCGGAGGTGCCGGCCTTCGGGCGGGATCCTTTTTCCATCGCCCCGAAAACCGTCCGTGCCGGAATGGGCGGCGGACGGGGCGGGAGACCAGAAAAACGACGCAACGCACCATCGTCAGCAGCACTCGGGATAAGCGGGGCAGGAACCCGAGCCAGAGGAAAAGAACCATGCCGACCAGGATGAGGATGAGGTCGACGGCCTTGGCACGCAGGTTCCGTTCGCGGAAGAGCAGGGCACCGCAGGCGAACGAAACCACGACCGAGCCGCGGCGCACCATCGAGACACGACGGAGATCATGGCGTCCGGATCGCGCAGGGCGAACAGGTAGGCGAAGTCGGCCAGCGAAAGGAACACCGAGATCAGCGGAATGGCCCAGCTCCAGTGGAAAGGCGTGGAGGCGTGCCGCTTCGGCCACCATACCACGGCGGTCAGGACGGCCATCATGACAGAATTGGTAAAGGTTGTACCAGCTCTGCACGAAAACCGGGTCGAGGCGCGCCATGATATATTTGTCGTACAGCCCGCTGACGGCGCCCGTCACGGCGGCCAGGGCGATGCAGAGTATCCAGAGGTTATGGGTGAAGACGACCCCTTCGCGGCGGCTCGAACGGCTCAGCAGGAAGAGCGACACGAGGGCCAGCACGACGCCGGTCCACTGGCAGGCGTTGAGACGCTCGCCGAAGATGAGCATGGCCCCGACGAGCACCATAACGGGGCGCGTGGCATTGATCGGCCCGACGATGGTAATCGGCAGGTGCTTCATGGCGAAATAGCCGAAAATCCACGAAGTGAGGACGATGACGGATTTTTGAGCGCCACCAGCCCATGGGCATGGAGCGTACCGGGCGACGCCTCCAGCACCGTACCTTCGAACCACCCGAGTCCGCATTCGGCCGAGAGGAGCGCCGGAAGGAAGACGAGTGACGAAAAAGAGGGTGTTGAGCAGGAGCACAGGCAGTACGGCATTGCCGGTGAGCGACTTTTTCTTGGCCACGTCGTAGAAACCCAGCAGCGCGGCGGATGTGAATGCAAGGGTCAGCCACATAATGTAAGTTCGGCGGGAATGAGGGTCATGGGATTAGGGGTTCGGCAAGGTCGCAACCCGCAGGGTTTGCATTACGGCGTCTGCGATGTTGTCCGAACGGAGAATTCCCCTGAACCACCACCGTTTTCAAATGGCGATTCGGGGGAATGTCCTTCCAACGGTTCCGGTATCGGGAAAAACCGATTATTGAATCTCGTCGCTGTAAACGGCGCCGGGCAGGTCGTGGAGGTTGTAACGCGAAGCCATCGACATGCCGTAGGCTCCGGCCGACTTGATCGTAAGCAGGTCGCCGCGGCGGGTCTTGCGCAGGGTGACGTTCTCGTCGAACACGTCGGTCGATTCGCAGGCCGTGCCCACGATGGTATATTTGTCGCGCGCCTCGTCTTCGGAGGTGATGTTTTCGATGTTGTGGTACGAACCGTAGAGCGCAGGGCGGATCAGCTCGGTCATGCTGGCATCGACGATCACCAGCTTGCGGCCCGTGGCGGTGGTCTTGTTGAAGAGCACCTTCGTAATCAGCTCGCCGCATTCGGCGACGATCGAGCGGCCGAATTCGAAATGCACTTCGCGGTCGCCGACCGAGAGGTGATTGTGCACGATCGAGAACAGCGAGGCGAAATTGGGGATCGGTTCGTTTTCGGGCATGTCGTAGTTGATGCCCAGACCGCCGCCCACGTCGACGAAACGGAACGAAAAACCCAGCCGTTTTCGAGGTTCTCGACGATGACGTTGACCTTGTTGCACATGTTCTCGAAGACGTGCAGCTCGCGGATCTGCGAACCGATGTGCAGGTGCAGGCCTATTATATTGATATACTTGAGCGCGCGGATCTCCTTGGCGTGCTCGAGAGTACCTCTTCATATGAAATGCCGAACTTACTGTCAGCCTGCCCCGTATCGATGCAGTGGTTGGTCTTGGGGTCGATGTCGGGGTTGATGCGCAGCGCCACGTCGGCCACGCGCCCGGCCTCCCCGGCCAGGGGCATCGACCAGCTCCAGCTCCTCGATCGACTCGCAGTTGATGGCCAGGATATCCTGCTCGATGGCGTAGCGCAGCTCCTTGTCGCGCTTGCCCACCGGCATAGACGATACCCTTGGGGTCGAAGCCCGCCTCGATGGCCTTGCGGAGCTCGTTGCCGCTGGCACAGTCGATACCCAGCCCGTATTCGCGGATGATCGCCAACAGGTGGTCGTCGTAGTTGGCCTTGATGGCGTAGTGCACCTTTGTAACTCGTATTTTTTCGACTCGTAGACGACGCTTTCGAGGGTCTGGCGCAGCAACGCCGTATCATAAAGATAGAAGGGGGTTTCGTAGCCCCGAAGCTTTTGTTGCAATTTGTCTGCTTAGCATTTTACCTAACTTTTTAACCTGTTGAAGTTGCAAATATAAGCGATTTGGTTTATTTGAGCAAATCCACGATCACGCCCGCAGCGAGCGAGAGGCTCGCCAGGCCGTTGAGCGTCCCGAAGGCGATGCCGATATTGCGCTGCCGCGCGGGCGTGACGAGCAGGTGTTCGAGCACCAGCAGCCCGTGAAAACACCCGCCCCGAGCCAGAGCCACACCGAACCGGGGCAGTAGGTCATGAGACCAGCCGAGGGCGGCAATGCTCACCGCATGCAGGCCGCAGCTGACGCCCAGCGCCGAACGCGCCGAAAACGCGCGGGGATGGAATGCAGGCCGTGCCGACGGTCGAATTCGGCGTCCTGCAACGCGTGGAGATGATGTCGAAGCCTCCGCACCAGGTCGTCACCAGCAGGGGCGAGGGATGAACGGTTCGACGACGACGTGCCCGTCGAAGACGACGTGCCCGGCCACGGCGATAAAAGCCCGACGGGGCGATGCCGAGCGAAAGCCCCAGCACGAGGTGCGCCAGCGGCGTGAAGCGCTTGCAATAGCTGTAAACGAGGGATGACGGACAACGCCACGGGCGACAGGATGGCCGCGAGGCGGTTGATCGTCGCGGCGGTGAGGATGAAGAGCAGGGCATTGACGGCCACGAACCACAGCGCATGCCGCGCCGGGATTTTGCCTGCGGGTATTTCGCGCCCGGCCGTACGCGGGTTCTCGGCGTCGATGCGGCGGTCGGCCCAGCGGTTGAACCCCATGGCGGCATTGCGGGCGAAAACCATGCACAGGATGACCTGCACGAGGACGATGTACGGCCAGCGGGGTTATGCAGCGGGCGTAACGGAGCCCGTAGACGAAGCCCACCATGGCAAAGGGCATGGCGAAGACCGTATGGGCGAACTTGACGAGCGAAGCGTATTTCAAAACGGCATTCATGTGCGGAAACGGTATTTGAGACCGCAAAGATAGGAAAAATTCCGCCCGGCGCATTTACGGCCCGGAGGGCGGCCGCACCTTCCGTAAATCCAAAATATTTCGTATATTTGCACACATTTTTATGCGATTTATGAAAAACATCCGCAACTTCTGCATCATAGCCCACATCGACCACGGCAAGAGCACGCTGGCAGACCGCCTGCTCGAAAGACCAACACCCTGAACCAGCGCGAAATGCAGGCGCAGGTGCTCGACGACATGGATCTCGAACGCGAAAAGGGCATCACGATCAAAAGCCACGCGATACAGATGGAATACACCGCCCGCGACGGGCAGCAATATACGCTCAACCTGATCGACACCCCGGGACACGTCGACTTCTCGTACGAAGTGTCGCGCGCCATCGCCTCGTGCGAAGGGCGCGTTGTTGGTCGTCGATGCCACGCAGGGCATTCAGGCGCAGACCATCTCGAACCTCTATCTGGCCGTGGGACACGATCTGGAGATCATCCCCGTACTGAACAAGATCGACATGGATTCGGCGATGATCGACGAGGTGAAGAGATCAGGTGATCGACCTGATCGGCTGCAAGGACGAAGATATCCTGCTGGCCTCGGGCAAGACGGGGCTCGGCGTGGAAGAGGTACTGGAGGCCATCGTGGGCGGATACCGGCGCCGCAGGGCGACGAGAGCGCGCCGTTGCAGGCGCTGATCTTCGACTCGGTGTTCAACCCCTTCCGCGGGATCATCGCCTATTTCCGCGTCTTCAACGGCACGCTGCGCAAGGGCGACCACGTGAAGTTCTTCAACACGGGCAGCGAGTACGACGCCGACGAGGTAGGCGTGCTGAAACTCAAGATGCAGCCCCGCACGGAAATCAGGGCGGGCGACGTGGGGTATATCTGCTCGGGGATCAAGACCTCGTCGGACGTCAAGGTGGGCGACACGATCACCTCGGTGACCGCCCCGGCGAAGGAAGCCATCGCGGATTCGAGGACGTGAAGCCGATGGTCTTCGCGGGCGTCTACCCGGTGGAGGCCGACCAGTACGAAGACCTGCGCGCCTCGCTCGAAAAATTGCAGCTTAACGATGCCTCGCTCACGTTCGAGCCCGAAAGCTCGTTGGCGCTCGGCTTCGGGTTCCGCTGCGGGTTCCTCGGGCTGCTGCACATGGAGATCATCCAGGAGCGGCTCTACCGCGAATTCGACATGGACGTGATCACCACCGTCCCCAACGTGTCGTACCGCATCACCACGACGCAGGGCGACGTGGTGGAGGTGCACAACCCGTCGGGGCTGCCCGAGGTGACGAAGATCGCCAAAATCGAGGAGCCCTATATCCTGGCGCAGATCATCACCAAGGCGGAGTTCCTGGGCAACGTCATCAAGCTATGCATCGACAAGCGCGGCGTGATGAAGAATCAGACGTTCATTACGCAGGATCGCGTAGAGATGAATTTCGACATGCCGCTGTCGGAGATAGTGTTCGACTTCTACGACAAGCTGAAGAGCATATCGAAGGGCTATGCCTCGTTCGACTACCACCGCACGGGCTACCAGCCTTCGAAGCTTGTCAAGCTGGACATCCTGCTCAACGGCGAGCCGGTCGACGCGCTCTCGTCGCTGACCTATACCGACCATGCCTATGATTTCGGACGCAAAATGTGCGAGAAACTCAAGGAGCTGATCCCGCGCCAGCAGTTCGACATCGCCATACAGGCCGCGATCGGCGCCAAGATCATCGCCCGCGAAACGGTGAAGGCCGTGCGCAAGGACGTGACGGCCAAGTGTTACGGCGGCGACATATCACGCAAGCGCAAGCTGCTCGAAAAACAGAAGAAAGGCAAGAAACGCATGCGCCAGATAGGCAACGTGGAGGTGCCGCAGTCGGCATTCCTCGCCGTATTGAAAATGGATTAACCGGGAACAGACCATGAAGAAGACCATCATCGACCTTTTCGAGGACTCCGTCGTAAAGTACGGGGCAAAGACATTCCTGCTGGAGAAAAACACCGGCATTCGAACCCACGACCTACGCCGAGACCAGGGGAGCAGGCGCTCGAGATCGGCGCGGGGCTGGCCACGGCGGGCATACGTCCCGGGACAAAGTGGCAATACTCTCGGAGGGGGTGCAATGCATGATCACTTCGGAACTGGGCGTCTTCTATGCCAGGGGCGGTCAGCGTGCCGCTTTGTCGGTGAAACTCGAAGAGTCGAACGACCTGTTCCCGTTGCCGCTATGCCGAAGTCAGGGCGCTGTTCGTAGAAACACAGCTCTCCAAGATCCGCGCATACGCGCGGAGCCGCAGGTGGAGCATATCATCGTCATCGGCCACATGCCGCTCGAAGCGGGCGAGACGGCGCTCGGGAACGCTCCGGCGCTGGGACGCGACTACCTGGCGGCAAACAGGGAGGAGTTCCTCGCAATCGGCCGTTCGATCCGCAACGACGACTACGCGACGATCACCTACACCTCGGGCACGACGTCGGACCCCAAAGGCGTGGTGCTGACCCACCGCAACTACACGGCCAACGTCGAACAGTCGCTCTCGCGCATCGACATCCCGCCATACTACCGGACGCTCATCATCCCAAGCCGCTGGATCACTGCTTTCGCGCATGTCGTGGGGTTTTTATATCATGACGCATGCGGGGCGACGGTCGCCACGGTGCAGGTGGGAGCCACGCCGATGGAAACGCTGAAGAACATCCCGCAGAACATCCGCGAGGTGCAGCCGCACTTCCTGCTGTCGGTCCCGGCGCTGGCCAAGAACTTCCGGAAAAAATCATCGAAAGCTCCATACGGGCCAAGGGGAGATTCACCGAGGCGCTCAACCTCGCGCTCCGCACGGCATACGCATACAACAGCGACGGGTATGGCAGGGGCACGGATGGCGCATCGTGCCTGGCCCCCGTGGGATTTTCGACGCGCTGCTGTTCCGCAAGGTGCGGCAGGCGTTCGGTGGCCACCTCGAATTCTTCGTCGGGGGCGGTGCGCGCTGCTCGACGCGGAGTTGCAGCGGTTTTTCTACGCCATCGGAATCCCGATGTTCCAGGGATACGGACTTTCGGAGGCGACGCCCGTGATTTCGACCAACTCGCCCAAACATCACTGGCACCGGTTCGGTTCGTCGGGCAAGATCCTCATCCCGCTCGACCTGAAGATCCTCGACGAGGAGGGGGTCGCGAGGTTCCCCGGGGCACGAAGGGGGGCAGAAATCGTCGTCCGCGGCGAGAACGTCATGGCCGGCTACTGGAAGAATCCCGGGCCACGGCCGAAACCGTGCGCGACGGGTGGCTCCACACGGGCGACATGGGTTACGTCTCGGAGGATGATTTCTCTATGTGCTGGGACGCTTCAAGAGCCTGCTGATGATCGCCTCGGACGGCGAGAAAATACAGCCCCGAAGGGATGGAGGAGGCGATCGTGGACAAGTCGCCCCCTTTTTATCGACCAGATCCTCATACACAACAACCAGAACCCCTTCACGGGGCCATCGTGGTGCCGAACCGCGAAGCCCTGCTGCGCGAGCTGGCGGCCCGCGGAGTGGCCGAAGACGGGCGGGCGGGAGGCCGCGGCCGAGATCATCGGTGCGGAGATCGACCGATACCGGGGCCAGGGCGCCTATGCCGGCGAAAGTTCCCCGAACGGTGGCTGCCGGCCGGACTGGCAATCGTGGACGAGCCGTTCACGGAACAGAACGGGCTTCTGGTGAACAGCACGATGAAGGTGGTGCGCAGCAAGGTCGAGGAGCACTTCCGCGACCGGATCGAGTACCTCTATTCGTCTGAAGGGAAGACCTTGAATAATCCCCGCAACCTGGCGTCACTGAAAAAAATAGTGGGTAGCCCGCATTTTTTCGGGCGCAAAATTTTGCGAATTCGAAAAAAACGGGAGTAACTTTTTGTACTCCGAATTGCGAAAAATAGCTCAGTTGGTAGAGCATCAGCTTCCCAAGCTGAGGGTCGCGGGTTCGAGTCCTGTTTTTCGCTCGACAAAGCCGGAAAAGCCGGCCGGGAAAGACACCTTTTGTATCGATAATACATAAGGTGTCTTTTCTTTGCAACTCCGGATCCGTCCACCCACCCGGCCTCCCCCCGGCCCGGCTCTCCTGAAACTCGGGTCCCATACAATACGGGACGTGGACCGCGTGTCTTTCGATGGGGAGGAGCGATTCGGGGATTTAATCCAAAATTGCGTAATTTTGACCGGTTGTCTGACCAGAAAACAGATCGAAGGCAATTCCAGGCCAAAGCGAAACTCCGTGTGTGACGGGTATGACAGGGATGAGTGGAATGAACGGGTGCTTGCGGATGATATCGAATCATCTTACTTTCGGTTTCTGACATCTATATCATTTTCCGATCCATATCTGACGTAAAAAGCCGAAACAGGCAAAGTTACCCGACCCGACATGTCCGCCTCACACGGAGACGGCACATATCTCTGTGACGCTCCTGACCGGTCAGATACAAGCCAGGAAAAGCTATGGGCAATGGACAGAAGGACAGAACGGATAAATAACCAAAAAGCACCACACCCATGAACCTAAGTTCAGGGCCATCGACGGCCTCAGACAAAACCTGAATCGGTGGATGTATCAGCGCTGATTCATGAGGCTACTTTGGAAGCGCGCGCTGCTCCGCTTGTGCATTTCCTCAAATTTGCTTTAAGTTTTATGATATATTTGGAACACTGAGGAGGAACTGATTCTTCCGGCGTTCCCCATAGGTTAAAAAACATGTTCCCTCTTGAGGCGGGCAGCATGAATCTTACAAAAGGAGATAGAACGTAATGGCACGATCGATCTGAGCAAGTATGGCATTACCGGAACGGTGAAATCGTTCACAATCCGTCTTACGAGCAGCTCTTTTGAAGAAGAGACCAAACCAGTCTGGAAGGCTTTGGAAAAAGGGCCAGGTCAGCGAGCTGGGTGCCGTCAACGTGATGACCGGCGTTTACACCGGCCGCTCCCCCAAGGACAAGTTCATCGTCATGGACGATACTTCCCGCGACACCGTGTGGTGGACCTCCGACGCTTCACAAGAACGACAACCATCCCAAGCTTCCTGAGGAAGCCTGGAAGGCCGTCAAGGAGATCGCCACGAAGGAGCTGTCCAATAAGAAGTTTCACGTGTTGTGGATGCTTGCTCTTGGCGCCAACAAGGACAACACCCGCATGGCCATCCGCTTCATCATGGAGGTGGCATGGCAGGCCCATTTCGTCAAGAATATGTTCATCCAGCCCACCGAGGAGGAGCTCCAAGAACTTCGAGCTCGACTTCGTTGTCTACAACGCTCAAGGCGAAGGTCGAGAACTACAAGGAGCTGGCCCTCAACCTTTCGAGACCGCGGTCGTGTCTTCAACCTCACCTCCCGTGAGCAGGTCATCATCAACAACACCTGGTACGGCGGCGAGATGAAAAGGGCATGTTCTCCATGATGAACTACTACCTGCCGTCATATTGCCTCCATGCACTGCCTGCCACCGAGAGTAGCGCAAAGCGAACAATGCCGTCCGGCACCGCAAGCATTCACCTCTAATTCACCGATCTCAAGCGTTCGTTTTGCGATGACATACGGCCGGGGACGAATAACGCAAAGTCTTCAATCTCTCGAAGGTACGCGCTGGCACAGTCAAATCTGGATATGACTTGAACCCCGACAAAGCATCGCGCAATGTTTGCCGGGAGAACGCATGTTTATGCAACGAAATCTGAG